>ERZ1034901.2733-NODE-2733-length-10946-cov-26.827105_pt1 | contig 10946 bp, 7 predicted proteins | sample MGYA00520628_ERZ1034901 | MGnify/ENA primary metagenome ERZ1034901 (study PRJEB33766, sample SAMN09781783) | gut metagenome | biome: gut microbiome | host: Homo sapiens | place: Madagascar | study: EMG produced TPA metagenomics assembly of the PRJNA485056 data... | reverse complement strand
CCAATTATTTCAATTGTCTTCTTACCTTTCTTTTGTTGGCCACTTTGTCCCTTTTGCATGAACGAATGGTCCTATTTCTTTTAGGGACTTATTTCACATCCCCGTTTTTGCCTAAAAAACTGTTGTTTTTGCCAAATATAACCGGAAATTTGTAAAATCTGTTATATATAGATATAATAGGTTGTTAGTACAAATAAAAAGTAAGACAAAATTTTTGAGGTGAAAATGGAAATGAAAAAAGAACATAAGACCAGGAAAAGCATGGCAGATCAGATTTGTCTGATAACTACTGCGTTGCTGATTTTGCTTGCATGTGCTGATATTCTTCGTTTTGCTGTTCTGGGAGATAAAACTGCATTTATTACCTTCTGGCTGATCGCAATTGTGTTTATTTTGTTATCATATACAGCATGGAAAAGCGGAATGCCCTTTTTCTATCTGCTGATTGCAGTGGCGGCTTTTGTTCTGTATTTTAATACCAATTTTTCTACCAGTACATATTACTTTAACTGGTTATTTCTGGCAGAGGCTATTGTATCCGCACTGGGAGGAAGCCTGGGGACAACGGTGATGATCTGGAAAAAAATCCCTATGGGGCGTGTGGCAGTTTTACCGCTTGCGGCAGCAGTTCTGATACTGGCAGGATTTCTGGGATTTTGGAAAGTAAGGTATGATGCAGGACATGAAGCACAGGGACAGGCTCGGGATGAGTTATGGGCAGTTCCGGCGAAATATGATGGGGAAGAACCGGAACAGGCTGGAACTGTGGAAGAAGTTGTATACGATACCAGAGCTTATGCCACTGATGGAAGAAGCGTGAAAAAGTCAGCTTATGTATATCTTCCATATGGCTACAGTAAGGAAAAAGAGTATAATATTCTGTATCTGATGCATGGAACTGGTGATGATGAAAAATACTGGCTGAAAACAAATCCTTATAACAAAATCATGCTGGATAACATGATCGCAGATGGAGATATTGAACCACTGATTGTGGTGACACCAACCTTTTATGTGGAAGATGACTGTGCAGCTGACCTGGATCAGCTGACCTATTCTTTTGCAAAAGAGCTCCGAAATGATCTGATGCCAGAGATTGAATCTGCTTATTCTACTTATGCGAAAACTGCAGATGATAAGGGATTTTCTAAGAGCCGGGATCACAGAGCCTTTGCAGGTTTGTCAAGAGGGGCGGTAACGATGTATCATTCCGCATTGTGCCAGAGCCTGGATTATTTTTCCTGGTTCGGGGCATTCAGTGGAAGCAGGACAGATTCCCAGGCATTTGAAGATACTATTCAGACGGGGGATTTTGCAGAACTGCCAATTCATTATTTATATGTGGCAAGCGGCAACTTCGACTTCGCCTTGCCTGGACAGGTTCAGGATTACCAGGCTCTGCTGGATATAGAACCCAGATTGCGGTCTGGTGTAAATACCTGTTTTGATGTATTTCCAATGCGGTATCATTCTATGGGAAACTGGCATCTGGCGTTGTATAATTTTTTACAGAAGATTTTCTAGAGCCTATTTCAAACACGATCTAGTGGGAAGTGCGTTGCTGCGAACAGGAGAACAGCAATGCGCTTTTGGCACAGCTTACGTGTGATTTTTGGCAGGTTGCGTTTGGGATAGCGCAGCCTGCTTTTTATTTGGTAGAATACGGGTAGAAAATAGCGACTGAGATATAGTTGGGAATTTTAAATTAAACGAAAATTATAGAAAATTTCAGGAGGAAATCATGAAGCAGTCATTTGACGAAAACTGGATTTGCTACAAAACAGGAGATAAAGAAAATGCATTTGCAGTAACTCTTCCGCATGATGCCATGCAGCTGGATGATAGAAGCGAGACAAGTGCCGGTGGAGTAAATACAGGATGGTATGAGGCACAGGACTACACTTACGAGAAAACATTTATCCTTCCAGAGGAAGCGAAAGACGAAAAAGTGATCCTGGAATTTGAGGGCGTTTACCGTAAGGCAACTGTATATCTCAACGGCGAAAAAGTGGCATATCATTCTTATGGATATCTTGGTTTCTATGTAGATGCAACAAAATATGTGAAATTCGGAGAAGAGAATGTAATTCGCGTAGAAGTGATCAACCACGATCAGCCAAACAGTCGCTGGTATTCCGGTACCGGAATTTACCGTCCGGTGTGGTTGTATACAGTGCCGAAGAAACATTTAAGATTTGACAGCGTGAAGATCACTACACTGGATTATAAGGAGCCGAAGATCCGCGTGGAAGCATGGCCGAATGCTGCCGGCGAGGTAAAAATAGAGATTCTGGAAGAATATGGAAATAAAGAAGTTTCCAGTGTAAATGAGAGCGAAAATCAGCCTTCTGAGAACATTATTGCCATGGAAATCCTTCAGGCAGATGGCAAATGTTCCTGTGAAATTGCTCTTCCGGGAGCAAATCTTTGGAGCCCGGAAGCACCAAATTTGTATACCTGCCGTGTAACCTTTGGCGAGGATATTCAGGAAGAAATCTTCGGAATCCGTGTGGTGAGCTGTACTCCGGAAGAGGGCTTCTGTATCAATGGAAAACGTGTCCTGTTAAAAGGTGGCTGTATCCATCATGATAATGGTCTTCTGGGAGCATGTGCGTATGAATTTGCAGAACGCCGTAAAATCCGCATCCTTCTGGACGCTGGTTATAATGCAATCCGTTCTGCACATAATCCATGTTCCAAAGCACTTCTTCGCGCCTGTGATGAGATGGGAATGCTTGTAATGGACGAATATATTGATGGCTGGTATATCCATAAAACAAAGTATGACTATGCAGATGAGATTCTGGAAAATTACAGAAAAGACTTAAAAGATATGGTGGATAAGGACTATAATCATCCATCTGTGATCATGTATTCTACAGGAAATGAAGTATCTGAGACTGCGCAGAAAAAGGGAATTGCCCTTACAAAATCCCTTACGGACAGGCTTCATGAGCTGGATTCCACCCGTCCTGTAAGCTGCGGAATCAATATCTTTTTTAATTTCTTAAGCTCTATAGGATTTGGTATTTACAGCGATAAAAAAGCAGATGAAGCTGCTGAGAATGCTAAGAAGAAAAAGGCTGTGGGAAGTGAATTTTATAACACGGTAGCCGGAATTTTTGGTGCCGAATTTATGAAAACAGGAGCAACTCTTTATCCATGTGATGTGAAAACAAGAGATGCATATGCCAATATGGACGTAGCAGGATATAACTATGGAATCAAGCGTTACCGTCATGACTTAAAGAAGTATCCCAAGCGAATTATCCTTGGAAGTGAAACCTTTTGTGCAGATGCTTACAGATTTATGCAGGAAGCAAAACGTGATAAGCGTATCATTGGTGACTTCGTCTGGGCGGCGCAGGATTATCTGGGTGAGGTTGGAATCGGCGCATGGGAATATAAGGATTATGCACCTCATTTTGACGGAGGCTGTGGCTGGGTAAGTGCCGGTTCAGGCCGAATTGATCTCACAGGAAAGCCCCTTGGCGAGATGGCATATACCAGAGTTGCCTTTGAACTGGAGGATCTGGCAATTGCTGTTATGCCGGTTGACCACACAAAGGATGCCCATTCTCCTTCCGCATGGAAAATGACAAATGCAATGGAAAGCTGGTCATGGGATGGCTGTGATGGGAATGCAGCAAAAGTGGAAGTTTACACCCGTGCAGACCATGTGAAGCTGTATATAAATGGCAAGTGTGTAGGAACTAAGAAGCCAAAAAATGACTGCAAGGTATTCTTTGATACAACCTATCAGAATGGAGACATCAAGGCTGTTGCCTATGATGTAAATGACAATATAATTGCAGAAAAGACACTGACAACAGCTGGAAAAGAGACGATTCTTGTGGCAGAACCAGAGCTTACCCGCGTGAATGCAGACACTGATCTTTGCTATGTAAGAATGCGCTACACAGACGAAAACGATGAGACCAAACCACTTGAAAGAGGTCGGATCAGGCTTACTGTAGAAGGTGGCGAGCTCCTGGCATTTGGAAGTGCCTGCCCATACTATCCGGAAAGCTACCAGAGTAATGAGACAGATACTTATTATGGAGAAGCACTGGCGATTATCCGTCCTCAGGCTGGAGCAGATAAGGTTGTTGTGATGGCAGAGTCTGAGTTTGGAAATGCGGAGACAGAAATTGAAATTTTAGATTGATTTAATTTGAAGGACATGTTGCTGATGGAGCTTTTTTTGAACGAGCTCCAACAGCAACATGTCATTTTATGATGCAGATAATAGGCTAAAGTTCATATGCTTACCAGTTTTGCCAGAAACGGTTCCAAATTTGCCGAATTTTTCACAAATCCCATTCCTTTTGCTATAGTAAATCCAGCGGTTCACACAGAACTGAAAGGGCAGAGTAACTATCTGAAAAGTATGTGTTTATCTGTCAAAGGAAATTTACTAGGAGGAAAGGAAATATGAAAAAGCATACCGGGAAAATCTGGCGTGGTTTGGCAACAACTACAGCCTCACTTCTCACGATCACACTGGGCGGAAGCTCAATTGCAAATGCAAGAGTGGATTTCATTAATGCGACACTTGGAACCTCAAGCTACAAGATCGAGCAGGGAGATTCTGACTCTGATGGCATTTATTATGAATCTGAATTTGACAATGTAGAGGATCTGGTAAAGTCTAAGGAACAGCTGGCTGCTGAAATTTCTTCAGAAGGTTCCGTTTTATTCAAAAATACAGATCAGACCCTTCCACTTGACAAATCCAAAGAAGCTGTTACCCTCTGGGGCTTAAACAGCCATCTTCCGGGAACCGGCGGATTAATTGGTTCCTCTGTTGTGGCTGATTCAGAGGATGGTCAGATCGCTTATGGTATTGAAGAAGCTATGGATGAAAGAGGCTTCACAGTAAATGAAACCATGAAAGGCTTTTATGCAAGTGAAACCTGCTCGCCATATTACAGAAAAGCTTCTTTCTTTGGAAATGAAGTTCCGGGTCATAGCCTTGTACCTGCTTTTTCCGCTTCTTATAATGAAGCAGATACATATACAGTAGGTGAGGCACCTGCTGAACTTTACACAGATGATGTTCTGGAATCTGCTAAGGATACAACAGCAGTTGTTGTTCTTTCACGAGACAGTTCAGAGGCATCTGACTACAGCACAAATATGAAGGATCCTAATGGGGACAGCTTCGACACCCCGATGTCTATCTCTGCTTACGAAAAAGAGATGATCCAGCTTGCAAAGGAAAATAGCAATGGCAAGGTGATCGTTTTGATCAACTCTGACGTTCCTATGGAAATCCAGGAACTGAAGGATGATCCGGAGATTGGAGCAATTCTTTGGACTGGACTTCCGGGAATGAATGGATTCCTTGGAGTATGTGATGTACTTTCTGGCGATGTGAATCCATCCGGTCATATTTCTGATACTTACGCCACAAGTTCTGTTTCTGCTCCGGCAATGACCAACTTTGGTCTTTATACTTATACTAATGCTTCCAATGCAGAATCTGGTGCTGAACTTACAGAAGCAGACAAGGGTGACTGGTATGTAGTAGAAACTGAAGGTATCTATATTGGCTATAAATATTATGAAACCCGTTACGAGGATACTGTTCTGGATCAGGGAAATGCAGACACCACAGAAGGCTCTTCTACTGGCAAAGCCTGGAACTATATAGATGAAGTAACTTATCCGTTTGGATATGGTTTATCTTATACAACCTTTACTCAGGAGCTGGAAAGTGTAGATGTAATATCTGGGGAAAAGGGACTTGCAAAAGTGAAGGTAACAAATACCGGTGACGTTGCCGGAAAAGATGTTGTCCAGCTTTATGTACAGACACCATATATAGAGAGCGGACTGGAGAAAGCTTCTATTCAGCTTCTTGATTTTGGAAAAACAGAGGTTCTTGAGCCTGGCGAATCACAGACTCTGGAAATTGAGTTCGCTCCGGAATATATGGCAAGCTATGATGAAAAAGCTGTAAAAGAAGATGGAACAGAGGGCGCATGGGTGCTGGATTCCGGTGATTATTATTTCACAATCGGAAACGGTGCGCATGAAGCATTAAACAATGTCTTGGCAGTAAAAACAGATTCCACAGACGATCTGATCACAATTACAGACGATGAAACAATTGAGCCGGAAAATGTAGTGACAGTTTCTCTTGGTGAGGATAAAGAGACTTATTCTGAAAACGTAGAGAATGCATTCCAGGATTGCGATATTAACAATCTGATCCCAGATACTGCTGAATACACTACACGTTCTGACTGGAGCAAGGGCTGGAAAGAAGTGGAAAGCATTACTCCAATAGAGGAAATGATGAAAGGTCTTACAAACTCCACTTATGAATTTACTGAGAATAATGACGAAGAAGTTGTCTGGGGAGCTGACAACGGATTAAGCACCGTTGATTTCCTCCAGTTTAATGAGGATGGAACTTTCGCAGGCGTACTTCCTCTGTCTGATGAAAAATGGGATCAGCTTATGGATCAGCTGACTTTGGAGGAGGCTGCCAACTTTATTGAAAAAGCAGGAGATAAAAACTTTGAAAAGCTGGATTCTATTTTCCTGCCAGAAGCAATCTGGTATGACGGACCGATCGGTTACAGCTACGACCAGATTGCAGGATATGCAACCCGCTGGAATGAATCCAACTCTTCCGAGCCGACTTATGTTTCTTCAGACAACGAATATGCTTCCTACTCTATGAGCTCCATGCCTACAGAACCTGTAGTTGCAGCAACATTCAATAAAGAACTTGTAGAGAGAGAAGGAGAGCTCTTTGGTGAAGATGGATTGTGGTCCAATGCCAACACCATTGCAGCACCTGGTCTTAACATTCACCGTGCACCTTACTGCTCCAGAAATCATGAATATTATTCAGAAGACGCCATGCTTACAAACCTGTTGGGACAGGCTGTCTGCAAAGGCGGAAAATCCAAAGGTCTTATGATGATGCCGAAACACTATATCATGAATCATCAGGAGTTAAACCGTTCCGGTGTTTCCACATTCTTCACAGAGCAGGCTGCAAGGGAAAATGAACTCCGCGCATTCCAGGGAGCTATGGAAAATAACTATGCGCAGGGAATCATGACAGGCTTCAATCGTCTTGGAACTGTATATTCAGGAGCTTCCGAAGCTTCACAGGTGCAGGTTGCACGTAACGAGTGGGGCTTTGAAGGCTGGATCGTAACAGATATGATCAACGGTGCTGATTACATGAACTGGAGAGATATTGTATTTGGCGGCGGTGGCGGATGTCTTACAACTTCCGCATATGAAAGCGCTAATATTGGTTCCATGACTTCAACCGAGAACCTGAAGCTGATTGCAAAGGACTCTGCTTTCCAGAAAAAGATGAAAGAAACAATTAAATATTTCGTATATAATACAGTTGCAAGTAATGATATGAATACAATTACAACCTCCACTAAATATATTCACGTTCTTACATGGTGGCAGATTGCCTTTATGGCAGCAGAGGTGGTATTTGGACTTCTGACACTTTTGTTTGCAGCTATGTACCTTCGAAATTCACTTCGCAAAAAGACAGTTTACGTGAAGGAGGACAAGTAATATGGGATATCTGAAAAATAAAACATTTGGTTTTTACTTAAGCTTTGTGGCTGCAATCCTTGCGCTGATCGGCTTTGTAATGTACCGCCAGGCAGGACATACAGAATCTTATATAGAGGTTCTGTTGCTTGTAACAGTGGTTCTGCAGATTCTTGCAATGATCGTTTTGAAGGTGGCACCTGATTTTAAGTGGACAAGCCTTCTGCTTACTGCAAATGCAATTCTGACTGCAGCAGCACTTGTAAACAGTTTTTATACACAAGTTGATTTTATTGGATATGTGGTATCAGGACTTTATGAGTTTGCGACCATAAAGAAATTCATAATTTCAGCCGTACTTATGGCACTTTCCATGATTGCATATATTGTTTCCTCTTATTCTGGATTTCAGAAATGCACTTGTAAAGATGAGGAAGAGGCCTGATTTATCAGCTGTAAAATATGGCACAAATTAATATTTACATGGTATAATGAAAAAGCCGGAACGCCCAAAAAGGACTCCGGCTTTTGCCATATAACATGGAGGAAAATTATGATTACTATTGCTATTGTGGAAGACGATAAGAAAAGCGCAAAAATTCTTCAGGAGTACATATTACGTTATTCAAAAGAGAAACAGGAACCGTTAGCTGTAGAATGCTTCGAAAATGGTTTAAATTTTATCAGTGATTATAAGGCTAGCTGTGACATTGTTCTTATGGATATTGAAATGCCCCATATGAATGGCCTTGACACCGCCAGGAAGCTGCGGGAATTTGACAGTCAGATACCCCTTATCTTTATTACCAATATGGCGCAATACGCCATTAATGGTTACGAGGTACAGGCTCTTGATTTTATGGTAAAGCCTATTGAATATTTCAACTTCTCACTGAAACTGGATAAAGCACTCCGAATCTGTAAAAAACTTCATGGTTATCAGATATATGTTCCATCTGAGCTGGGCACTGTGAAAATTGATATTGCAGACCTGGTTTATATTGAAAGTGCAAAGCACTATCTTTATCTTCATACTGCAAAAGAGACCTTTCGATTGCGAAGCACAATGGGAGATTTTATAGTACAGCTTCCACCAGGTCGCTTTTCCTGCTGTAGCAAATCTTTCTGTGTAAATTTGGAATGGATTTCCCGATTTAAGGGTAACAGTGTTTATGTAAATGGAGTGGAACTGAATATATCCCGTTCGTATAAAAAATCCTTTATTGACCAAATGACAATGTACATCAACCGGGGAGGAAATTGACATGGCAATTTATGAAATATTATCTTCATCTACCAGTGAAATACAGGGAATTACCTGTTTTATTATCCAGCTTTTTATAGCAGAAGCTATGTTCTTTTTCCAGCTTGAAAAAAGGGAACACTTCTGGCTGCGTCTGCTTGGAGGTGGAATTGCTTGTATGCTTTTGGGCATTACGCTGCCAATTGTAATTGGCCAATATCTAAGCGGAATTCGAACCTTTATTGTGCTTGTTTTTATGCAGCTTTACATGTGGTTTTGCTTCAGACGTTCTTTTCTGGATGTTTTATTTTGTACAATTGGAGCTTTTACCGTACAGAATCTTGGCAGCAATATTCAGGTGCTGATTTGTATCGTGGCAAAAACTTCCTTTAAAATGCTTTCCATGGAAATGGTCGTTGGATTTACCATTGTATATATTATTTGCTATTTTACATGTGCAGTGAAAATAAAAAATTTTCCAAATATTAGCCAGAACAGAGTCCGTGTACTTTGGGCAGCCATTATTTCCTTATGTGTCTGCTGGCTCCTTCAAAGCTGGCTGATCAGTGAAAAGCTGGATATGGTTATGGTGTGCCGTGTTCCATTTGTCTTCTGCTGTATTTTATCTCTTTTTATGCAGTTTGGGCTTCTGGAACAGTCCCGGCTCAATGAAGAAAATCTGGCTCTTGAGCAGTTGATAAAGGAAAATGCAAAACAGTATGATCTGTCAAAGAAAACAGTAGAAATTATTAACATGAAATGTCATGATCTTAAACACCGGATTCTGGAATTGGAACAAGCTGGAAATGCAGATCATGGCCAGCTGGAAGAAATCCGCAAAGCAGTAGATATTTATGACGGGCTTGCGAAAACAGGCTGCCAGCCATTGGATATTATTCTTTCGGAAAAGAATCTTCTTTGTGAAAAATATCAGATTAAGTTTTCATATATGATTGATGGAGAGAAGCTTACTGGTATTAAACCGGGAGATATCGCTGCTATATTCGGAAATGCCTTAGACAATGCCATTGAATGTGCAGCAGAGCTTCCAGTTGAAAAGAGGATTATCAGCCTTATTGGATATGCAAGACAGGATGTAATGGGAATTCATATAGAGAATTATTGTGAGAATGAACTGAAATTCCGTGATGGACTTCCGGTAAGTACCAAAGGGGACGATAATTATCATGGCTTTGGCATGAAAAGTATTCAATATGTGGTGGAAAAATATGGCGGAAATCTTGTTGTGAATCTGGAGGATAAGATTTTCAGTGTGGATATTATTTTTCCAGTTTTAGATTGGGGATGTGAAATAAGTCCCTAAAAGAAATAGGACCATTCGTTCATGCGAAAGGTCCTATTTTTGTGGTAAAATTAACTTGCGATGAAAACTTTACACAATAATTATTGTAATTCAAAACAAGGATATTTACCACTGTTTCTTTCAGATTGTTTGGATCTGCTGGATCCTGTTTTAACAGTTGACAGATTGATGGGAGGAATCGATTTAAACAAGTATCTGACGGATATTCCGGAGTACACAACCGGACGGCTCAGATATAATCCAGTCAACATGTTAAAAACAGTACTTTTCGGATTTATGACTAGCGGCTACTGCTCTCTGAGAGAACTGGAAGACAACTGCAAAGTTAATATCAGGTTCATGTATCTCATGGATCACCAGACTCCGTCATACAGAACCTTTGGATATTTCATCAATGAAATACTTCAAGATAAGATTGAAAACATTTTTAACGACATCAATCATGCTATCTTTAACGATGAGCATGTAGATCTGCAACATCTCTACATCGACGGCTCCAAGTTCGAAGCAAACGCAAACAAGTATACCTGGGTATGGAAGAAGGCTACCGAAAAGTTCCGTTACAAGCTTTACGAAAAAATCACTGCGGAGATTGAGGAGATTAATGCAGAAATCGCATGGAGCGGGGTGCAGATCACAACAAATCCGGAGTATGTACCGGATTATCTGAATGAAATCGTTGAGCAGCTAGTACTTTTATGGGAACTGGATACAAGTACATTTGTTTACAGAAGTGGAAAGCGAAAATCCAAAGAACAGCGTCATTATGAACACTTGACTACTTTCTGTCAGAAACTTCAAGAATACATACAAAAAATTGAAATCTGTGGTCCTAAT
>ERZ1034901.2727-NODE-2727-length-10955-cov-114.762844_pt1 | contig 10955 bp, 11 predicted proteins | sample MGYA00520628_ERZ1034901 | MGnify/ENA primary metagenome ERZ1034901 (study PRJEB33766, sample SAMN09781783) | gut metagenome | biome: gut microbiome | host: Homo sapiens | place: Madagascar | study: EMG produced TPA metagenomics assembly of the PRJNA485056 data... | reverse complement strand
CTGCCGGAGCGGTGCTTAAGCCGCAAGGCGGGAATTGTGCGGTGTTGCCTTAGAACGATAATAAAAGAAATGCCAAAAAAATAAAACCTCCAGCCTGTTTTGTCGGCCAGAGGTTTGTATGCTTCTCTTCTGTTTTTCTTTCGTTATTGTCCTGTGCTTACCCCTGCGATTTTTCAATCAGCTCGCGGGCGTTGGCAAGGCTGAGGTCTGTAACTTTATCGCCGGAGATCATGCGGGCTAACACCTGCACGCGACCATCCAGATCCAGCGGATGGATTTCAGTGAAGGTCCGGTTGTCCCGCACCTTCTTTTCAATCAGCAGCTGGTTATCGGCAAAGGCAGCGATCTGCGGGGTATGGGTGATGCACAGCACCTGATGGCCGCTGGCGGTCTGCTTCAGCTTTTGGCCAATACGCCCGGCGGCAAGGCCCGAAACACCGGTGTCGATCTCATCATAAATAACGGTCGAAATCGCATCTTTATCAGCCAAGGCGCTCTTGAACGCCAGCATGATACGGGAAAGCTCGCCGCCGGAAGCGATTTTAGCCAACGGCTTGGGCTCCTCGCCGGGGTTGGTAGAAATCAAAAATTCAATGTTATCCTGTCCTGCGGAAGCTAACGGGCCGCGCTGATGGCGCAGCACCATACGCACGCCGGGCATGTTCAAAAATTCCAGTGCTTCCCGCATTTGGCGGTTCATGCTGGTAAAAGCTTTCAGGCGAGCTTGGGTCAGCGTTTCCGCTGCAGCCTTGGTCTGGCGGTACAATTCCTGTTTGCGCTGGGTCAGCTCTGCAATGCGCTTGCCGGAGGACTGGTACCCTTCCAATTCTTCGGCCGCCTTATCCCGCCGAGTCAGCAGTTCTTCCACACTGGCACCGTAACGCTGTTTCATGCGGTAAATCTGGTCCAGCCGTTCTTCGATTTGATCCAGCTCCCCCGGGTCAAAATCATAACCGTCCAGGCGGTCGGCGAGGTCGGTGGCCAGCTCCCGCGCACCGTAATACAAATCGCTCAGGCGCTCGCTGAGCGGTGCCAGGCTCTCATCCAGGCGAGCGCTTTCGGCCAACTCATTGACCACACTGCCCAGCAGATCCGCTGCGCCCATCATTTCGCCGGAATCATCACCGGAAAGCGCCTGGTGCGCCGCCGTCAGACCATCCAGAATGCCCTGTGCGTGCATGATGACCTTGCGGCGCTCCATCAAACGTTCTTCCTCGCCTGCGGTCAGCGCAGCGGCATCAATGGTATCAATCTCTTCCGAAAGCTCTGCGATCCGGCGCTGCTTTTCTTCCTCGCTGGAAGTCAACGCATCCAGCGCGCGCTTTGCCGTGACAAGAGCGCGGTACAGCGCATGGTAAGCGGCATACTCTGCCCCATCCTGCGCGTACTGATCCAGCAGGGCCAGATGGGTTGCCGGGTTGGTCAGGCTAGTGCTGTCGTGCTGGCCATGGATGGTCAGCAGCCCGGCGGAAATATCTCGCACCACGCCGGCGGTAGCGGGCATACCGTTAATACGGCAGCTGCCTTTTCCGTCCGCGCTGATCTCGCGGTACAGCAGCAGGTCATCCTGGGCACCATAGCCGCATTTTTCCACCTGCTCCCGCACATGGGCCGGGATAGATTCAAACGTGGCCCAAATGCGTGCCTTGGGCGCACCGCTGCGCACCAGATCACGCGAGGTACGGTTGCCCAGAATGGCATTGATGGAATCGATCATGATAGATTTGCCGGCGCCGGTTTCGCCCGTCAGTACATTCAGGCCCGGGGTAAACTGTACTTCGGCTTTTTCAATCACGGCAACATTTTCAATTTTCAGCTCCGCAAGCATGGATGCTGCTCCCCCTCCGGCGGTTTAAGTGTGGCGTACCGTATAGCGCTGCAGCTGGCGGGTGATCTCAGCAGCGTTTTCCTCGGTACGCATCAGGATAAAAAACGTATCATCACCGGAAAGTGTACCAACAACACCTTCCCAGGTTTGAGCGTCAAAAACTTCACAGGCGGCATTCGCCATGCCGGAAAAGCATTTGACCAGTACCATATGCCCAGCATAGTCCACCTTGAGCACAGACTCCCGGAAAATGGTTTCAAACCGGTTGGGTGAATGAGCCACCTTGCCGTTGCCGTTTGCCGGCATATAGCGGTAGCCGCCCTCCCCCGTTGCAGTTTTTACTAGGCGCAGTTCCCGGATATCACGCGATACCGTTGCCTGCGTTACATCAAAACCGGCACGGCGCAGATGTTCGAGAAGATCCTCCTGCCGGTCAATCGGATATTTTTCAATCAGGTCCAAAATTGCCTGATGGCGCGCACTTTTCATTGCAGAGTCATCTCCTCATCAATTTTGTTTCTATCGCACGGAACTGCTCGGTTTCGTCAAAGGTAATCAGCCCCAGCTGTTCCACTGCCGTGGTAATGGTCAAACTTTCGCCCGGCTGCAAATCACAGCGGGAATGGCTGTCCGCACTGGCGTACACGCTGTCACGGTTGGTTGCTTCCGCCACCACCGTCAGGGTACGGCTGGCCGAAAACACCAGCGGCACCGCGTGGATGCTGTGCGCACAGACCGGGGTAAGCACCATAACCGCCGCACAGGCATCCAGCACCGGCCCACCTGCGGAAAGCGAGTAAGCCGTGGAGCCCGTGGGTGTTGCGATGATCACCCCATCGCTGCGGTAGCGGCTGACAAAAGCGCCATCGCAGTAGACGGTATAATCCATGGGGTGCAGGCGAGAATTACCGAACAGCACCACGTCGTTCATGGCAACCTGGTGCCAGTTATGGGCCGGGGCATCCGCGCGCAGCAGGTTGCGCGGCTCAATGGTATACCGCCCCGCAGCCAGGCGGGCCAGCTTTTCCGGCAGCTCTGCCACCTCGCAGGTAGCCAAAAAGCCAATGCGCCCCAGGTTGACACCCAGGACCGGCTTGCTTTGGGCAAGGCAGTCATGGGCGATGCGCAGCAGTGTGCCATCCCCGCCAATGGTGATAACCTGTTTTGCCTGGGCCAACGCCTGCTGCTGAGGCAGGAATACCGCCTTGGTATCCACCAATTCCCGAGCCAGCTCATCCGCCAGCAGGGCATGGATGCCGTGTTGATCCAGCAAAGCGATCACCTGACGGGTAACGGAAAAATCGGTATCTTTGATTCTGTTTGGAAAAAGAAAAACGGACAAGCTCTTTTCCCCTTTCCGGGTATGGTTTCAAAGTAACAGGAACGCAGCTTTTAAGGTTCAGTGCAGGTTGGGGGCTTTATCCAGCGCCGCGTGAGCGTTGGCAACTGTCTGTTCGATCAGGCCTTCGGGCAGCGGCTGCGGATTCTGGCTGTGCTGGACATACATCAAAAATTCAATGTTGCCCTCCGGCCCCTTAATGGGCGAAAAATCCAGTCCCGCCGGGGTAAAGTGGTTCACCATGGCGTAACCCTGCGCCATATGTAGCACCTCGGCATGGGTAGCGGGTTCCCGCACAACGCCTTTTTTACCTACTTTTTCGCGTCCGGCTTCAAACTGGGGCTTCACCAGACAGACGCCGACGGCATCCGGCGTACAGATAGTATCCGCCACCGGGAAGATATGTTTGAGCGAGATAAAGGAAACATCCACGCTGAAAAACGCGATTTTGTCCCCCAGCATATCCGGGGTAACATTGCGGATGTTTGTGCGCTCCATATTGACCACGCGCTCATCGGTGCGCAGGCTCCACGCCAGCTGGCCATAGCCCACATCCACGGCGTACACTTTGACTGCGCCATTTTTGAGCATACAGTCGGTAAAGCCGCCTGTCGATGCGCCAATATCCATGCAGACCTTGCCATCCGGCCGCATGGGGAACACCTGCATGGCTTTTTCCAGCTTGAGGCCGCCGCGGCTGACGTAACCGATATCATGGCCGCGCACTTCCACTTTGGCGTCCTCAGCAATCATTTCACCGGCTTTGTCCACTTTCTGCTCATTGACAAAGACAATACCGGACATGATCAGTGCTTTGGCGCGCTCCCGGCTTTGGGCATAGCCGTTTTGGCAAAGGTATTGATCCAGACGAATTTTCATTGATAAACAACCTTTCGGTTCACTTATTTCAGTTACGGGTCAACACGTCCTGAGCCAGAGTATGAGCATCCAAGCCCTGGTCCCGGCGCAGCTGCGGCACTGTGGCGTGCAGCAGATGGGTGTTATCTACCCCGCGCAGGATAAAGCGGCCCTGCCAACCTGCTGCCTGCAGGGCAGTGCAAAGCTGCTGGCCAATACCGCCCGTTGCCACGGATTCCTCTGCAAACAGGATGGTTTTATAGTTGGAAAGCTGGCGGCAGAGACCATCCGGCAAGGGATAAACCTGCACCAGCTTACAGCAGTCCGCTGCCATTCCCTGGTGGCGCAGCAGTTCCGCCGCGGCAAGAATCTCCTCGGTTTCAGCGCCATAACTGACAAGAACGGTATCGGCCTTGTCCGCACCGCACAGCATATCATAGGGTTTGCCGGTGCATCCAAGGGCCGCCAGAGCCGGCTTTTCTTCTCCGCGGGCATAACGGATGGCGCGGGGGCCGCGCATGGTTTTGACCAGTGCTTCCAGCCAGTATTCCAGTTCCGCATAGTTGCACGGAGAATATACCGCGATGCCGATTTGGCTGAAATAGCCGGTATCATAAATGCCCTGGTGGGTCTCGCCATCGCCCGGCACAAGGCCAGCACGGTCCACGGCAAACAGCACATCCAGATGCATCAGGTTCACATCATGAATCATCTGGTCATAAGCGCGCTGGAAGAAGGTAGAGTAGATAGCCACAACCGGCAGCATGCCTTGGCTGGCAAGGCCCGCCGCAAAGGTTACGGCGTGTTCTTCCGCCATGCCAACGTCAAAAAAGCGTTCCGGAATGGCGTGGTAGAAGAAGTTCAGGCCAGTGCCGTATTTCATAGCTGCCGTAATGGCGCACAGGTTAGGCACTTCCCTGCCCAGGGCCGTCAGCTTGTTGCCGAAGCGGTTGGAGAAAGAATCCTTGGGCGACATTTCCGGATTTGTCAGGTGATCCAGATCAAACGCGGAAACGCTGTGGAACTCGCCGGGGTTTTCTTCCGCCGGTTTCAGACCCTTACCCTTTTGGGTGACAATATGCAAAAACACCGGGGAATACTGTTCCTGCAGGTTGGTAAAGATCCGGGTCAGCTCGGTAACATCGTGGCCATCCACCGGGCCAACGTACTGGAACCCCATTTCCTCGAACATTGTGGAGTGGTAGATGCCGCGGCGGATGATCTTTTTCCCTTCCTGCAGCACCTCTACCAGAGCAGTGCCCACTGCGGGGATACACTCCAGCGCGGTTTCCATATGAGCCTTAACCCGGAAATACTTTGGGTCTGTGCGTAGTTTGGTTAGATAATTTGCCATCTGACCGACATTTTTGGAGATGGACATTTTGTTATCGTTCAGCACCACAATCAGGTTGTTCAGGTTGCTGACGTTGTTCATGCCCTCATAGACCATGCCGCCGGTGAACGCGCCATCCCCGATGATGGCAACGACCTTGCCGGGTTCTTTTTTCAGCTTTTTGGCGCGTGCCACACCGATGGCGGTGGAAAGCGCCGTGCTGCCGTGCCCCGCAATAAAGGTATCACAGTCGCTTTCCTGCGGGGAGGGAAAGCCCGAAAGGCCGTCCACCTGGCGCAGATGGGCGAAGCCCTCCCGGCGGCCGGTCAGCAGCTTGTGGGTATAGCACTGGTGACCGACATCGAACAAAATTTTATCCTGCGGCAGAGTCAGCGCACGGTGCAAAGCCACCGTAAGTTCCACCACGCCCAAGTTGGACGAAAGGTGCCCGCCGGTAGAGGAAACACTTTCAATCAAAAAATTGCGGATATCCTCACACAGAAGCGGAAGTTCCTGCTGCGGCAGTTTTTTTACATCCCCGTTTTTCTGGATTTTATCCAGATAAGGATATTTCATGATCACATACCTCGTTTGCTCTGTTTTTACACCATTGGCATCAAAAGGCCAACAGCAATGCCAAAAATGGCACCTGTAAGAACCTGGATAGGGGTATGACCCACCATCTCTTTCAGTTTTTTATCTCCCAAAAAGGGCATGGCATCTGATTCACGATCCATCCATTCGCTCAGCATGCGGTTCAGAATCTTGGCCTGCTCGCCCGTTTCCCGGCGCACACCCATTGCGTCATACATTACAATAATGGCCAAAACCAGCGCCAGGGCAAACTCCGTGGAGCCTGTGCCGCAGTAGCGCCCGGTGGCAACCAACAGCGCACATACCGTTGCGGAGTGTGCACTGGGCATGCCCCCTGCGCCCCACAGGCGTTCCGGGATAAATTTGCCAAGGATAATCAGGTTCAGAATCACTTTGGTGAACTGTGCCAGCAGCGAGCTGATGACCGCCGTTACCAGCACATAATTCCAGCTCAGCGCTTCGCGCAAAAGCGTCATCATGGTAGTTTTCTCCTCACACCGGGCCAAACAGGCGGGTTCCCGGCAAAGCTGCCGGGCAGTGGGCCGCACCGCCTGCCCTGCTGTAATATGTTACTTGCTGCGGGTCAGCAGCTCCACTGCCATCTCGCGCAAAAAGTCTGCTTCCGGGCCAAGATCCGCCAGGGCAGCCAGGGCAGCATCATTATGCTGCTTTGCCAAGCTGCGGGCACCTTCCAGCCCATACAGGGTGATAAAGGTCGTTTTGTCGTTTTCGGCATCGCTGCCAACAGGCTTGCCCAGTTCTTCCGTCGTGGCGGTCACATCCAAAATATCATCCACGATCTGGAACACCAGCCCCAGCTCCGCGGCATAATGCTGCAGGGCAGTGCACAGGGCATCGTCCGCCTGAGCGGCATCGCAGCCAAGGTCCACGCCGGCAATAATCAATGCGCCGGTCTTGTGGGCATGCAGTTCCAGCAGCTCGCTTTCGCTGGCGTGCACGGTTTCGTAATGCTTATCCAGTTCCTGGCCATACAACATACCGCGTGCCCCGGCTGCTTTGGCCAGGTGAGCCGCCGCCTGCACCCGGCTTTGGGGGTGGGTCGGCGCGTTGGCAACAGCTTCAAAGGCTGCTGTAACCAAGGCATCCGCCGCCAGCAGGGCGGTTGCTTCGCCATATTGCTTATGGCAGCTCAGGCGGCCGCGGCGGTAATCATCATTATCCATGCAGGGCATGTCATCGTGAATCAGGGAATAGCAGTGCAGCATTTCCAGCGCCGCGGCATAGTCGGCTGCAGCTGCGGCATCGCCGCCCGCCAGCTGGCAGGCAGCCAGCACCAGCACGGCGCGCACACGCTTGCCGCCGCCCAGCAGGCTGTAACGCGCTGCCTGGCTGATTTGGGCTTTTACCGGCAGATAAACATCGCACAGTTCGTTCAGGCGCTGCTCCGCCTGCTGCACAAAGGCTTTATACTGCTGTTGATAACGTTCCTGTTCCATGGGGAAAAGCCTCCTTATCCTGCGGGTTCACTCATCCGCGCCGGGCTGTGCCAGCGATGCGTCGATCTCTTCGATCTGTAATTTTGCCTTGTCCAGCGCCGTGTTGCAGTACTGGATCAGCTGGGCAGCTTCGGCATACAGTTTAACGGATTGGTCCAGCGTTGTGGTTTCATCCTGCATTTTTGCCAAAAGCTCCTGCAGGCGCTGGAGCCCTTCTTCAAAGGTTTTAGGTGCTCTCATCGGTTTGCTCCTTTTCAGGGTTCCCCTGAGTGGGTGCCACGGCATCCACCGTACACTGTGCGGCTGCATTGCTGCCGATAACAGTGATCTTCTGCCCCGGCTTCAGATGTTCTGTTGTCAGGCAGCGGCCGCGGGCATCCGCGACCATGGTATAGCCGCGTGCAAGGACTGCATATGGATTCAGTGACGCTGCCACCGCAGCAGCGGTGTGCAGCCCCTGGGTGCAGGCAGCTGCCTTTTGGGCTGCAACGGCCTGTATCTGTGCTGTCGTTTGCCGCAAAAGCTGCGCACGAGCGTCAATTCCTGTTTTTTCGTTCTGCATGGCTGCAGCCGGGGAAATGATGTTGAATTTATTATAGCACATTTCCAGGCGGGACTGTATATTTTTTTGAATATTTTGTTGTAAAATGAATATTTCGTGCCGCACCTGTGCCTGAGCCGGCACGCAGAGTTCCGCCGCTGCGGAAGGTGTAGGAGCACGCAGGTCAGCCACATAATCCAGAATTGTGGTATCAATTTCATGCCCGACCGCAGAAACGACTGGCTTTTTACAGGCATAGGCTGCGCGGGCAATGCGCTCACTGTTGAACACCCACAAATCCTCTTTGCTACCGCCGCCGCGGGTGATTAAAATTATATCCGGGCGCGGGTCTGCATCCAGGCGGCGGATGCCATCCACAATGCTCTTTTCCGCTTCCAGCCCCTGCACGCTGACGGGGGCCAGCAGCAGTTTGACCATCGGCCACCGCCGCGTGATGATGTGGATCACATCCTGCAATGCCGCACCGGTTTTGGATGTGACCAGCCCGATACACTGCGGCATAGGCGGCAGCGAGCGTTTGTGGCCAGCATCAAACAGGCCTTCGGCAGAAAGCTTTTTCTTCAGCGCATCAAAGGCCATCTGGGCCGCACCGGCACCAAAGGGGCGCATATAATCGCAATACAGCTGGAATGCGCCGTCCCGCTCATACAGCGTTGCCCGGCCATACGCCAGCACCAGCATGCCGTTTTCCGGCGCAAAGCCCAACAGACGCGCTTTATCTCGGAACATCACACACTTGATGGCGGCGTTTTCATCTTTCAGGGTAAAGTAGCAGTGGCCGCTTTTGTAATGGCGCGTAAAGTTGGAAACCTCGCCGCAGACGATGAGGTTATTCAGTGGTTCGCACTGCTCCAGCACCTGTTTAGCCAGCAGGTTCAGGGTGGTTACATTGATGTATTCGGCCATGCATTGATCTCCCTTGCCGCCAGGATGGACACGCCGATGGCATTATCGCTAGCAAACTTGCCGGGCACAAAATAGGCGTACTGCATCCGTTTTGTGATATAATCCCGCACGATCTCGCTGCTCATCACGCCGCCTGCAAACACCACGGGCAGACCGGGGTTCCGCTCCAGGGCAGCGGCGGCCATGCGGCGCAGGGTTTCTGCCACGCAGAGCAGGCAGTACTTACTGACATATTCCGGGCTTTTGCCCTCTGCCAGCAACTTTTCGCACTGGTTCTGCAAGCCGGAAAGGCTGCAGGTTGTGCCGCGCACGCTGACTTTGGGTTTGATGTTCTCAGTGCAGGCTGCCGCCAACTGGCTGACATAGATGCCCGCCGGGAACGCATAGCCCAGCCGCACGCCAAGGCGGTCCACTGCCTGGCCCGCGTACAGGTCGCTGCTGGTGCCAATGCAGGTAATGCTGTCCGGCCCCTTGCAGTGCAAAAGGTCAGTGGTTCCGCCGGACACATGGAACACCAGCTCTTCTTTGCCGAACAGGTCTGCCCCGCTGGCCGCAAAAAGAGCCGCGGAGATATGCCCCTGCTGGTGGGTCGTTTGAACCAGCGGAATGCCTTTGGCCGCGCAGAACGCTGTGGCCGCACTGACGCCCGCCAAAAAGCATGGCATATAGGAGCCATCCACCGGGCGGGGCCTGGCGGATACGCCGACAGCTTCGATCTGTGTCAGGTTCACCTTTTGGCCCAGTTCTGCCAGCATTTCCGGCAGGGCGGCGGTATGGTGGAACAACGCATCGCTCTGGCGCAGGCCCAGTTGACCCTCCCGCACGGGCAGGAAGCGTTTGCAATCGCAAACAACCTCTCCGGCGTTTGTGTCAAACACGGCCAGAGAGGTTGCGTAATTGCTTGTATCGATGCCCAGCGTTCTCATTCTTCGGCGGGCTTATCCTGCGCCCGTGCCACGGTGCCAAGCAGGCCGTTGACGAACTGATAGTCCTTGTCAGAGCCATACTTTTTGACCAGTTCAACGGCTTCGTTGATGGCAACGCTGGTCTTTTTTTCTTCGCCGTACATCATTTCAGCCAGGGCCACACGCAGGGCTACCAGGCTGACACGCGGAACGCGGGCAATGGTCCAGCCTTTGAGGTTTGCACGGATCACATCATCAATTTCTTCCGAATGGGCTTCCATATCGCGCAGAATGCGCAGGGAAAACTCATCCAGCGGATGCTCGTGGCTTTCGGGCTGGTTCAGCAGCACCGGCTGCGGATCATCCGGGTGGAAGGTTGCGGAAAAAGCCGCAAGAAAAGCATTTTCGCGTGCTTCGCGGCGGGTAAGATTCTGTTCCATTGTCACTGTTCCCATCTTTCAATTATTTATGCTGGTCTGCGGCAGGCTCTTCCAGCCCGGCAACGATCACATCCACACGGGAAACCGTAATGCCGGTCATATTCTGGATGGTCTGCTTGACGTTTTCCTGTACTTTGGCGCAGACAGGCATAATTTTGCTGCCGTATTTGGCAATTACATGCACCTGCACCACAGCAACGCCATCGCTTAAATCCACCGTAACAGGCTTTTGCAGGCTGGCTTTGCTCAGCAACCCCCGCACGCTCTGCATGCTGCCGGAAGAAACATCAGCCACGCCATCAATTTCCAGTGCGGCCAGTTTGGCGATCTTGGCTACGACCTCATTGGAGATCTGCAGGCTGCCATCAATGCTGTTGCGTACATCCATAGCTCTATCCTCCCGCTGCCGGATAAGCCGGCAGAATTGAATGGTTGTGATATATGCTAATAGCTTACCACAATTTTGTACTGTTTGCAAGCAGTGTACCGTGGCTAACAGCTCGCCCGCAAAATAAAATCCAGCGGAGCCAGGGCGAGGGATAGAACACGAGATATTCCCTGCATAAAAATGCACCTGCCCGGCAGTAAAAAGCCAGAGCAAATGGCCGAAAACAACCGTTCCGCTCTGGCTTTCTGATTTTGATGATTGGCTGTGTTTATCTTTTGCGGCCATCTTATTTAGGGCAATACCGCATAATTCTAAGTGCCGATACGGCGAGCGAGGTGCGGCAGA
>ERZ1034901.2721-NODE-2721-length-10968-cov-53.183817_pt1 | contig 10968 bp, 8 predicted proteins | sample MGYA00520628_ERZ1034901 | MGnify/ENA primary metagenome ERZ1034901 (study PRJEB33766, sample SAMN09781783) | gut metagenome | biome: gut microbiome | host: Homo sapiens | place: Madagascar | study: EMG produced TPA metagenomics assembly of the PRJNA485056 data... | reverse complement strand
TGGTGAATATCTCGCAGTCCAACCCTTTAACATTATATATTAATATGGTAAGAAATTTTATTTTTCTTTGGCGTAGGCATAGTCAAGGCTAATCGATGATGCAGAGAAACTGGTGAACCGCCATTACATCGAGAAAAATCCTCCGAAGGGAGCAAATGCTGACGGAGCTGACGGAAAGCAAGGCGGAAAGGTGTTCAGTATTCAGTTATTCAGTTTTAAGAAGCTATTTATGCTAGCTATTAATCTAGATAATGTGGAACATATATTAGTGATAAGATGATCACTATTGACTTAATGACTTAAAAATAGGCATTTCCCTCTTCTATAATCGTTTGGTGAAATCCTGCTTTTACCATCAAATTCTTGTTTATAATTTTCGACATCCCATTCCCAGGCTTCCTGCATTATATAATGTTGGTCGTAAAGAATCCAAATCAGTTTATCCCAAAGGTAATTGCTCGCTTTAGGAACCATCGTAACCTTGCTGCCAGGCTTACCGCTTGGTCGATTTGCTTTTATCTGGTATCTCTGATGTTTGAAGACAAAATCCGAGCCTTTATTCACTGCAGTTTTATCCTGCATATAATCAGAGTAGTCTTTTTCTGACATACCAACCAACATCGCAGCATCATACTCTGATAAAACAGAGGTAATTTGTGGTGCAACACCATATTTTGCTTGCCATTGCAAGGCAATCTCTACAAGTTCGTCTCTTAACATATTATTTTTATAGTTTATGTTGTGTAGTTGTCTGATCCTGATTTTAATGCCTATTTGATCAATATATTCTTTATCATATATATACTATTTGCATTTTACCATGTTCTGAAAGTTGGTGGGCTTCATAAAATGAAGGTCACCAACTTTTTGCTTTATGCATTGCATTAACCCTTGGCATGCTATCGGCTAGGATAATATTTCCTGTATTTTCTCCTCTCCGATATTCAATGTCTTTGCTATCATTTCAGCCGTCATTCCCGTTTTTGATAATGCCAGGACGGCTGCACGCAAGGATGCCTTCTGCTCTTCAAGCGCCGCATCTTTCTCTTGAAGTGCTGCATCTTTCTCGTCAAGCTCCGTTTTTTGCTTTTCGAGTTCTTTTTTCTGCGTCATGATAGTAGCATCCTTTTGTATAATGGCTGTATCCCTGTCTTCCAGAGCCTGGAAGAACTCATCTTCTGCATTCATTCTGTTTCTGATGTCAGGATTAGCGGCTGCCGACTGGAGGCGATGGAGGATATGCGCCATTTCTGCATCATCCGCATATTTATTTTCATCCAACTCAAGCATTCGCTGGTCGTCTGGATAAATCTGCGACTGGTCGAATACGCTCAGTATCTTCTCCAATCTGTTGTTTACCCTTCCTCTCAGCAGCGGTATCTGGACAATGATGCTGTCATGCTGCAGACTCTCCACAAATGGATCAGGTGTCTCCTGGAGTATCTCATTTCCTTCATAGTCATATACCTTATGCTTGGCATAGATCACGGGTTCCGTAAACTTGCCCACGCAATGGCCTAGCAGATACACCGCCACGGTTGGCAGGGCATACTTGCCTTTGGTCTCCTTGCGCATATTCTCCTTGTTGTTATACTGCACAGCCAGATATTGGCGGAAGCGCAAAGTCTCCGTCTCCAGCCAAGTTTTCTGCAATTCTATCAGAATCAGTTTTTTGCTGCCGTCATCTTCCAATACGGTTGCTGCAAAATCAACACGAAACATGGAGATGGCATCGCGGGAAATGTTGGGATACTCGTGACGTCGCATTTCTACAGCAATTACCGTTTTCTGCAAGAGTGCAGAAAGCAAAGTCTTGGCTATTCGCTCGTCTTCCATCATATACTTGAAGACGGCATCGTAAAGTGGGTTGGCTACGTATATCTTCATATTCTATCCTCCTGATAAGTTGAACTATTGCAAAGGTGATGCCAGCTCGGCGTAATGAAAGCCTGCTTTCATTTTGCCGAGAACCGTTTTGCTTCTGCAAAGATACGCTGAATATTTGTAACTTCCAAATTTTTATGGCGATATTTTATTTATTTTGTAGGCTATGATGGGGGCAAATACAGAAATCTGGTGGGTTTCATAATTATGAACCCCACCACAAATCCCCAACCGAAAACGAAGGAACCCGATTCTGAATCTCTATGATTCGGAACCGGGCTCCAGGACTTAGTATCGAAAAAAATTAAAAATAGTCTTACTTGAAGTATCTCTTGTAAAGACCTGCGAAACCTGCACAGTGGCGAGCCTCGTCCTTGGCCATCTCATGAACAGTATCGTGGATAGCATCAGAACCCTGCTCCTTGGCAAGCTTGGCAATGCGGAACTTGTCCTCGCAAGCACCCTTCTCAGCTGCGATGCGAGCCTCGAGATTGCTCTTGGTATCACCCAAAACCTCACCCAGCAACTCTGCAAAGCGAGATGCATGGTCAGCCTCCTCGAACGCATAACGCTTGTAAGCCTCTGCAATCTCTGGATAACCCTCGCGGTCTGCCTGGCGAGCCATTGCAAGATACATACCTACCTCGCCACACTCACCTGCAAAGTGATCCTTCAAACCCTTGATAACCTCCTCATTGACGCTATCCTTATATGCCTGACCGAGAACGTGTACAGTAGCGAATGTCAAATCATCATCCACTGTATCTTCCATCTCCTTGAACTTGCTGGCTGGAGCCTTGCAAATAGGGCACTTCTCTGGTGCCTCTGTACCCTCGTAGATGTAACCACAAACGGTGCAAATAAATTTCTTCTTCATAATGTTAATGTATTAAAATGTTCTTGTATTGTATTATATTATCTTATTACTATTAATTCTCTTGTCTTACGAATCATTTCGGCTTTCTGTTCCCGTTAATTCGTCTTCTTCTCCATCTTCTGGGCGCAAGCTGAACAGATGCCCTTGTAGTAGAGCTGTTCCTCCTGCACGATGTTTCCATCTATCACCTTGGTCTCTGTGACCCGTGGTGCTGGCTCATCGAAGAGGTCGATGATCTTGCCGCAGTTCTTGCAGTAGAAGTGAACGTGTGGCTCTATGTTGCCATCATAGCATACGCGATGCTCGTCGATGGTGATCATCTGGGCTGCATTTACCTCACTCAGCATGCGGAGCGTGTTATACACTGTGGTACGGCTTAGGGTCGGTACCTTGTTCTCTAAAGCTTTGTAAACATCTTCGATGTTTGGGTGGGTAGGATGCTTGATCAGGTAGTCCAGGATTGCCAGTCTCTGTACTGATGGTCTAACGCCTTTCTCTACCAATCTGTTGTAAGCTTCTGTTTTTTTCATATTCCTATCTCTTGATTGATTTTTACGTTTGCAAAGGTAATGAATTTATTTCTATCTACCAAATAATTCTGTAAAATATCCAAAATAAAAGGTATCATTTTTAGATAATTTACAGAATTAAATGTTTATTCACAAAAAAAGAGGCTATTTCCCGGTCTTTACGCCCAGGAATTTATCTACCATCATCAGCTGGTTGAGCTGGAAGGCTGGCTTGCATGCCTTCTTTGCCTTGAGCTTGATGGTGAAGAGATCGCGGGTGCCCTCTACGGCTGGCTGCTCGCCTATGTTGACGAAGGTAGGGTAGAGCACCTTGCTGCCATCTGAGTGCAGACGGTCCTTGGTGAGGTTCTCCATCTTGCCCATATCCTTCACATCCACTCCGATGAACTCGTATTCGGTGGCGTTGTATGGCAGGGCGAAGCTCAGGGCATTGAGCGATACGAGACCCTTGCCCTTTACGGTGAGGGTGATGGTTTCGCCTGCCTTGTACATCTTCTTGTCGGCTGCGAGACTGATGCTGCCCTCTACGGCTGGCACCTTCTTGCTGCTTACTCCGCTCTTGAGCTGGGTAGCCACCACGGAGATATCGTAGGCGTCGATGAGACCGTTGCCGTTGATATCGCCCTTGCTTACGTAGCCCTCGAAGTCCTTGTCGCCCCTGCGCAATCCGCAGTAGTTGAGGTAAGAGGTGAAGTCGTTCTCGTCGATGCGCCCGTCGTGGTTGATGTCGCCAGCCTTCTCCATCTTGCTGCCTGGAACCTTGAATACGTACATCTCGGCACCCGAACCCATTCCGCCTCGGGCTTCCTCTACGGTCATCCTGATGTACTGAGCCTCTGGGTTGCCCTGGAACTGGTATTCTTTCACGGCATTCTCGTTCTTCCAGTTGAAGCTTCCGGTCTCGGTCCAGTTGATGCCGTCGTTGCTGATGGCGAACTTGCCCTTCTGGATCTGTCCGTTGGTCTCGCGCTCAGAAGCCGGGAGATAGTGAATCTTTTCGAGCTTGGCGATGCCGTTGAGGTTGAGGGTTACATCGAATGGCAGCACACCTTCCTTCTTGTAGTAGTCGGTATGCCAGAAGTTCTTCTCGTTGAAGTCGAACATCTTCGAAACCTCCAGGCCTTCCCAGTCTTTGGCAGAGTTGGTGACTGTGATGTTGCGGATGGCTTCATCGAGAGGGTCCTTGATGGTATGCGCCTGAACGGTGGCCCATTCAGAAACGCCGTCCTTGTTCACGGCTCTCACCTGCACCTCGTAATCGGTTTCCGGCTTCAGGTTCTCGATGGTGAACTCGTTGCTGCGGATGGTGGAATGAATCACGCCATCCACCTTTACCTCATAGTAGTCGGCGTTGGCCTGCTTGTTCCAGGTTGCCACCAGCTCGAATGCCTTGTTAGGGCTCTGGCTGTCCTTCATCGTTACCTGAGGGGCAGCGAGGGCACCGCTGGCGTGGAGCAGCACATCGGCGTCATCCATCTGATAGCCATCCATGCGGAGTTCTACGTCGTTGGCAGTGATGTCGGTCTTCGCCAGTCGCACATAAACCATCGGATTCTTGCGGATATCCATCTTCTCGAAGTCGCTGCCCGGTGTGGCGAAGCGGTTGAGCTGAGGAGCCTCGTCGAAGAACCATGCATTCTCGGTGTTGCGTAGTTCATCGGTTGAATTCACCCGAGTCAGCTTCACGCTCTTTCCGCCAATCTTCGCCGCCAGCTTCTTAGGCATCTGGCTCAGATTGATGCGCAGCTCTGTAGCCTGGTTCTTCTCCTGACCCTGGAAGTGGCCCGTTGTCTTGCGGATGTGTACCTCGAGACGGCCCTTCTGCAGGGAAGAGGTAATGTGGGTGGTGGCGTGTTCGCCCAGGCGGTAAAGCTCGGTCTTGCCGTCATCATCATAGAGGGCGTAATGGGTTTCGCCGTATGGATAGAGTTCGAAGATGCGCTGGGTGTTGTCTATCTGCGATACGTTGTTGTTAGGATTTACCATCGGGATGATGGCACCTCGCTTCACGAAGACAGGCAGTTTCCAGTAGGGAGCCTCAAACTCGTTGATGATTCTTCCACCTTTATATATATGTCCACTGAAGTAATCCACCCATTCGCCCTGAGGCAGGTAGATGCCGTTGCGGATATCGTTGCCCTCCTTATCCATCTTGGTTTCCTTGTAGATCGGAGCCACGAGGAAGGATGGACCGCACATGAACTGATACTGCGTTGCCTTGCCCAGGGTATAAGGGTTGGCTTCGTCGAGGAACATCGCTCTTACCAGCGGCTTGCCGGTTACAGCCTCGTGGGCTGCTGTGTAGATGTATGGCATCAGCTCTGACTTGAGCTTCAGATACCAGCGGTTGACGGAAGTAACCGGTTCGCCCAGGATATGAGGATACTTGGCATTGCTGCCCCAGCCATCCATGTTCAGACCCATTGCGGTGAAGGCCTTCCATTCGAACTCTCGCATGTTGACGATTGGATTCTTTCCGCCGAAGATACCGTCGTTGTCGCATGTGATGTTGGAGATACCCGAAAGTCCGGCGCCGATGAAGGTAGGGATGTGGAAGCGGATGTACTCCCAGTCGCCACCGGTCTGGTCGCCCGACCAGACGGATGCATATCGCTGTGTACCAGCCCATCCATCGAGTGAGATGATGAACGGGCGGGCATTCTCGCCATAGTAAGGCATGATCTGAGCCACGTCAGCCACACCGTTCAATCCGAAGGAATAGCCGTCGCCTACCCAGGCCACATCGGTCTTGAGCACTCTTACGCCGGCTGTTCCCACCTCCTTCACGATGTCGCGCTGCAGGAGCGCCTCGATGCTGTCTTTCGGATGCAGGTCTGACTGGGTCCAGAGTCCGATCTCCACACCATTCTTGCGGGCGTAATCTCCGAATTTCTTCAGGTTCTGGATGTTGCCGTCCAGGGTAGTCTCCTGACCGTATCCGGCTCCGTATCCATCGTTTGGCAGGAACCATCCCAGCGGCATATCGTGCTTCACATATCGGTCGATTGCCGCACGTGCTGAGAACTGGTAGTTATTCTTCTCGCCATTCAGTGATTCCTTGATTCCGGTCTTGTCGCTGGCACTCTCCTTATACGCCTTTCCATCCTCGAACACCATGGTTCGGCCCTTGTCGGCCTCCTTCCAGTAGTCGCGGTTGTAGGCATTGAGATGGCCCTCGTAGAAGCCGAACTTAGGGAGAAGTACAGGGTTGCCGGTGAGCTGGTAATAGCCATCGAGCAGATCGGTAGGCTTTTTGCCCACCATGAAGAAAACGTCTAAGTTCCTGGATTCGTGAGAGAGTTCTACCTTTCCGTTTTGGGTAGAACCGAAGTCGTAGAGACCTGGCTTGAAGGTGTACCACATGAAGCCGTAGCCAGCGGTTGACCAATAGAATGGGGCAGGGGAAGCCACTCCGCCATCTACCCAGTTGTTGGTGTTGACGATTTCGATTTTCTCACCCTTGTGAGAGAATCTTCCGTTCTGTACGCCGCCACCGAAGAAATACTCATCCGGCTGTTCGCGCAGGCTGAGGGTTACCTTTTCGGGGGTAAACTGTGCCGGAGCGCTTTGCTCTGCCACGGTCTTTCCGTTTTCGAGGTTGATGATTCTGAAGAGCTGGGTAGCCTTGTCGAAGATGACCTGTGCCTTGGTGGTAGAAAGGATGATGGAGTTGCCGTTCTCCTCCACATTCAGTTTGTTTACAGAAGTGCGTGGATTATCCACCAGGATGCTTGCCTCAGGCTTTGCCTCGGGTGCTCTCATCACGCCATCGTTGTGATCTTCGAAGATACGGAAAACACTTTCGCCATAGAAATCTACGGCGACACGTTGCTGGTTGGCGAAGACAATCTCCACCAGCGTAGGATTGATTCTGAGAATCTGGACATCTCCAGCCTTCGCGGCCTGGGCTGCCTTCTGGGCATCGGGAGCGGACGGAAGCAGGGGAGATGATGCTGTGTTGGTTGTGTTGGCAACCATAGGCAAGGTTACTGCCATTGCCATCAGGTTGCCAACAGATAATTTCTTATAAATATTACTCATTGTCTTATTTATAGATTATTTTGAGAGTTTTTCGATGAATGCCTTCATCTCTGCCTCGTGTTCCTTCGCCTTGAGGAAAAGATGCCACTGGTTCTGGGCTCTTACGAGGTTGTGCTCAGGATACTTGCACTTCCAGTAGTGGTCGCCGTTGAGGTAATCCCAGAGGAAGCGTACTGCCTGCATGTATGGGAAGAGCTCGGCTGCATGAGGAAGCAGGGAAATCTCCAATGGAGAAAGGAAGGCTGATGCTGACTCCACATAGCCGCGGGTGAATGACTCGAAGATGTCCATGCGGAAATCTATCTTCTCGAACTCCGGAGAATCCTCGGCGATGGTATTCGCTGCCGTGCGGAGGAAATCGCCGTAATCGCTCACGAAGAGTGATGGCATCACGGTATCGAGGTCGATGACGCACAATACGCGACCCTCTTCATCAAACATCATGTTGTTCACCTTGGTATCGCAGTGGCAGACATGCTTCTGCAACTTGCCCTCGCGGAAGAGGCGCTGGCAGAGACACATCTCATCCATATAACTCTCGATTTCTGCGATGAAATCCTTTACGCCTTCTGCGCGTCCGGCACGGTCTTCCTTGACAGCCTGACGGAGCTGGTCGCGGCGCAGTTCCATGTTGTGGAAATCAGGGATAGTTTCGCCGAGGCGGTCGGTGATGTCGGTGAGCTGAGCCTCGAACTCTCCGAAGGTCTTTCCTGCGTAATAAGAACTTTCTGGGTTTACTGCCTCCTGGGTGATGGCACGAGGAATGAAGACGGAAATTCGCCAGTACTGCTGGTCTTCGTCCTTTACATAGGTCTTGCCGTTGGTGGCCTTGACGAAGGTGAGTACCTTGCGGTCGATGTCGTCAGCGCCCTGCTTTTCGAGCTGCTGGCGGATGTGGGTAGTTACTTCCTCGATATTATGCTGCAAGAGATCTACATCGGTGAAGATAGAGTCGTTGATGCGCTGGAGAACATAGTCTGGTGCATCATCTTCTACTGTTGTCACCTTGTAGGTGTCATTGATGAGTCCATTACCGAGAGGCTTTACCTCATTTACAGTTCCGGTGATGTCGAACTGTGAGATGATAGGTTTGAGATCTTTCATTTTAGTTTGGTTTTAAATATATTTTTAAAGCTTTTGCCCTTACAGGGCGTAGTTTCTTATTGGATTTTTAACCCAGGGTAACCCTGGGCTAGGAGCTTTTGCCCTTTCAGGGCGTATTGCTTGCAACATTCTCCCAGTGCTAGGAGTTTTCCCCTTTCAGGGCGTATTGCTTGCAATATTCTCCCAGTGCTAGGAGTTTTCCCTTTTCAGGGCGTATTGCTTGCAATATTCTCCTTATGCTGGGAGCTTGTTAGTTGGCTCCTCACGCCCTGAAAGGGCAGAAGCTCCTAGCCCAGGGCAACGCCCTGGGTTGTTTGGATGCAAGCCTTTCGCCCTGTAAGGGCAAAAGCTTTGACATTATCTCAGGTCGATGACTTCTGCTCCTGGGAATTCCTTGCTGTTGAAGACGAAGGAATTGTTGGAAATACCCTTTGCCTTGAAACCGGAGATATCGATGGTGCTCCAGGTAGAGCCCTGGCGCATCTTTACCTGCGATGGCACGTGGGTGTTCTTGTTGATGGTGATATACATCTCTGCCACGGTGCGCTTCTGGTTGTTAGCTACGAGATGCACCTGATAGTTGCTGCCCACAGTCTTGAGGGTGCTCTTATATCCTGTCTTGTAGATGTGGATGAAGGTATAAGGATTCATCGACATCTGCTTGGCCTGGGTAGGGTTGCTCACGTTCACCTCGTTGGTCTTCTTCATATAAGTCCACTGGGTCTTGCCGTTATACCATACGATGGCTTCCGGTGTGCGCGCATTAAACTTGTTGCCCTTGATGGTGATGGTACCGCTTGCTGAGCCGTACTTAGGGCTAGACAGTTTGAAGTTGGCGGTAGCACCCTTCTTGTTGCCGATAACGGCAGCAGTCTTGTCGAGCACCTGCTGGGCGGTCTGCGCCATAGTGCCCAGGCTCATCATCGCTGCGAAAGCGATAGCTAAAATCTTTTTCATATCCTTACTGTTTATTGTATTAAAACTAAACCTAAAAGCTTTTGCCCTTTCAGGGCGTATTGGTTCTTCGCTCATTGACCCAGGGTGTTGCCCTGGGCTAGGAGCTTTTGCCCTTTCAGGGCGTTTGGAGCGAATGTTGTCTTTTGCCCTTTACCTTTCCCTTCGGCCGGTGACCGTTGGTTCAGGGCGTTTCTCTTACGAGTTTCTCAGCTGCATCAGCAATGTATTGAGCTGGTTCTCATCCTGCAGGAGTACCTCTCTAGGCTTGCTGCCCTGAGCGGCTCCAACGATGCCTGCAGCCTCAAGCTGGTCCATCAGTCTGCCGGCACGGTTGTAGCCGATGCTGAAACGGCGCTGAATCATACTGGTGCTGCCCTGCTGCGAGAGAACGATGGCGTGGGCTGCCTCCTCAAAGTATGGATCCAGGTTGCGGGTATCTACGCTGCCGTTGCCTCCTACGCCGCCATCCTCGCTGGCTGGTTCAGGGAGTTCCATCGGTTCGATAGGACCAGGCTGGTTGCAGATGTATTCGTTGATGCGCTCAATCTCTGGTGTATCTACGAAGGCACACTGTACACGCACCGGTTCGTTGCCGTTGAGATAGAGCATATCACCACGACCGATGAGCTGGTTGGCTCCCGTTCTGTCGAGAATGGTCTTGGAGTCGATGGCCGAAGTAACCTTGAAGGCGATACGGCCCGGGAAGTTCGCCTTGATGTTACCGGTGATGATGCTGGTGGTAGGACGCTGGGTAGCGATGATCATGTGGATACCCACGGCACGTGCCAGCTGGGCGATGCGGGCGATAGGAAGCTCCACCTCCTTGCCGGCTGTCATGATCAAATCTCCAAACTCATCGATAATTACCACGATGTATGGCATAAATTCGTGACCATCAGTCAGTTTCAACCTATGGTTCACGTATTTCTGATTATACTCCTTGATGTTTCTGGCTCCCGCCTTCTTCAGCAGGTCGTAGCGGCTGTCCATCAGCACGCAGAGACTGTTGAGCGTTCTCACCACCTTGGTTACATCGGTGATGATAGGCTCCTCCTCATCCGGAACGGCAGCCATAAACTTGTTGGTGATGCGTGAATATACGCTGAACTCCACCTTCTTAGGGTCGATGAGCACCAGCTTCAGCTCGTTAGGATGCTTCTTGTAGAGCAGGGAAGTGATGATGGCGTTCAGACCAACAGACTTACCCTGACCGGTGGCACCGGCAACGAGCAGGTGAGGAATCTTCGCCAGATCCACCATGAACACCTCGTTGGTGATGGTCTTACCCAGCGCGATAGGCAGCTCCATCTTGGTTTCCTGGAACTTCTTGGAGTTCAGGATGCTCTCCATGCTCACGATGTTTGCCTTGGCATTAGGCACCTCGATACCGATGGTTCCCTTGCCAGGGATAGGAGCGATGATACGGATACCCAGGGCAGCGAGGCTCAGGGCGATATCATCCTCCAGGTTCTTGATCTTGGAGATGCGCACACCCTCGGCAGGCTGAATCTCGTAGAGAGTGATGGTAGGACCCACGGTGGCACGGATGGTCTTGATCTGTACGCCGAAGTTGCC
>ERZ1034901.2718-NODE-2718-length-10980-cov-13.760092_pt1 | contig 10980 bp, 6 predicted proteins | sample MGYA00520628_ERZ1034901 | MGnify/ENA primary metagenome ERZ1034901 (study PRJEB33766, sample SAMN09781783) | gut metagenome | biome: gut microbiome | host: Homo sapiens | place: Madagascar | study: EMG produced TPA metagenomics assembly of the PRJNA485056 data... | reverse complement strand
AAGATGCCTGCCAGGAGTTGCTGAATAGTATTATGAATCAATAGGAAATGCAGAATGAGGGTGTGTCATAAACCACATCCCATACGCCCTGAAAGGGCAGAAGCTCCTAGCCCAGGGCAGCGCCCTGGGTTTTAGAATAAATACAACAAAGTCGCCCTGAAAGGGCAAAAGCTTTCTATTTCAAAGCTTTTGCCCTTTCAGGGCGACTTTGTTTTTTGCCAACATTACCCAGGGCGCTGCCCTGGGCTAAGAGCTTCTGCCCTTTCAGGGCGTTCTCGGCTGCCATTATTTAGACTTGTGACACATCCTCATTCTTTTATCAGTAAGCATTAAAAGCGGAAACTTACATCCACGCCACATTGGAATGGATTGCCACGCTGGGCAAAATATTCACGCTTGCCCGTAGCCGCATTATCCACGGCAAAGGTGTTGTAATTGGTGTCCGTAAGGTTCTTGCCCCACAGATTCAACTGCACCTTGCCCAAATCGAAGGCCACATGCGCACCCAACACGGCATAAATATCCTGACCATAACTGTTGGCATTATCCCAATAAATCTTGCCCTGCATGTTGACGTTGGCACCCAGAACCATGCTGCGCAAGAGACTGGAATCAAACTGCAGGCGATAATCTGCCATCGCCGAGAGAGTGTGCTCCGGCACGTAAGGCACCTTCTTATCCTTGTAGCTCACGGCCTTATCGCCTTCGCCATCCGTGTATTCATCAAACTCAGCTCGGGTGTAACCATAATTCAGCATCCAGTCGAGATTGCCGTTGGCAAGCTGTCCGCGCAGGGCAGCCTCGATGCCGCAGCTGTGGCTCTTTCCGGCATTCACCATCATTCTTCCGAAGCCGTAGTTGCCAGCCATCACGGAGAGCTGCTGGTTCTTCACCTTCATGTAGAAGGCACCCAGGTCGAAATGGAGCGCATGGTCGAAGAGATTGAGATGGGCTCCCACCTCATAGTTCCAGGAAACTTCGGGCTTGTACGAAATCGTCTGGTTCACCTTTTCATAATCTTCCGGCGTATGAGGCACGTCGTAATCGCCACGCATCGCCTGCTGGCGGTGGGCATTCAGTTCGGTTTGCAGAATGTCGCTGAACATCTGGATATTGTATCCTCCGGCACGGTAGCCCTTGCTCACGGTGGCGTAGAGATTGCTCTGCTGGTCGTCGAGCTGGTAAGTGATTCCTATCTTCGGCAAAATCTGGTTGTAATCATCCTTCGCCTTTCCATCCAGGGCACTCTTCAGGGTAAAGGTGGCCTTCTGCCCCATCATGTTTGCCGTCATTGCCATGAAGGCAGCCGACTGATAATGGATGCTGGTATGCATCAGGTCGTAGCGGATGCCGAGCGTAGCCACCAGTCGGGAGGTGAGGTTGAAATTGCTCTCGTGATAGAAGCCCAGGTTGGTTTGCGGCGTATGGTAAACGCCCGGCGCGCCCATGCTCACCGCCATGCTGATGCCGCCCGCCTTCTCTATCGCAGCCGCAGCAGCCGCCTTAGCAGCCGCCTCAGGCATTCCCTTATTCATCATCGTCTTCACCATCAAAGCATGGATGGCGGAATACATCTGCTGCTGAATGCCGTTGCCTATCGGCGTGGTCATCGCCTCATCGAAGAACACGGGACCATTGGTCTTCAGCCATTGACGGGAGAAGAAGCCGCCCACGGCCCAATTCCAGAAGCCGCCCACGGCACGATTGCTCTTGAAGGAGAGTTCCTGGGTAAAGGAGTTCTGAAGCTGCTCCTGCAGGATGCGCATGTAAGGGGCTGAGAGATAATCCTGATCCATGAGCATGCGGTCTTTCAGATACTGGTAGCTGGAGACGGAAGAGAAGTCGAAGCCCCTGCCCGAATAGCCCAGTTTGAAGCCCGAGATGAGATTGTTTCTTCTATAGGTGCCGGGGAAGGTAGAGGCAGGAAGATCAGCCTTTCCGGTTTTCAGATTCAGCTTGCCATAAGGAAATCCATTCTGATCTACGTATTGGTAATTGGCAAGCACATCCATCTTCCAGCCCGAATTGAAGCGAGCCTTGAGCTGCAGTTTGCCGCCAGCCTCATCGTATTGGTCGGAACGTTCGCCCGTGAAGGTATTTCTGAAAAAACCTTTTTCTCCCTCGTAGAAGCCCGCCAGGGAAAGGGCGAGATGATTATTGAACTTATGATAATGGGCTGCCTCTACGTTGCGATAATACTTGCTGCCGTAGCTGAGCTTTACCTCAGAGCCTTGATAATCAAAGGGATTCCGGGAATACATTTTTACCAATCCGCCCTCCGTATTCTGGCCGTAGAGGGTTCCCTGAGGACCGCGGAGCACATCCACCCTACTCAACTGGTAGTTGTGGAGATTGAAAGCCGACTTGCTCATCACGGGGATTCCATCGAGATAGAGTCCGATGGCAGGACTGTTGACACGGCTGCCGATGCCTCTTACATAAACTGAAGAAGAGAGTCGGCTGCCATAATTCGGCATCACGAAATTGGGAACAAAAAGTGAAAGGTCTCTCAAATCAGAGGCTCCCATTTTCTTCATCAAGGAACTGCTCATAGAAGTGCTGCTGAGTGCCTGCTGGCGGAGTCGCATCACCTCCTTGGGTTGTGAAACCACCACCACTTCGTCAATATCAAATACCTTGCTGCTATCCGACAGGTTTGTATTTTCGGCATGGGCATGAGGTGCTGTTGTTGCAGCATCAGCCTTAGCAGCCGCAGTTGCAGCATCTGCCGCATGAGCCACAGTTGCAGCATGAGCCGATACTGGCAAGACGATGCCGCACCCCGCCATCGCCATCATTACGATTCGATTCATAATATCCTGTTTTTTATTATCTTTTTCGTTATCTTTTTTGTTATCATTCTAAAATCGGGTGCAAAGGTAATAAGAAAAAAAGAAATGGGGAATCCCCATTAATTAGGAAATCCCCATTTTTCGAAGTTTAAAGAGAAGATGAAAGGCTCCACCTTATTATATTATACCATATTATAATGTATTCCAGAACACAACCTTGAAGATGGTGCCTGTTTCTACCTGCGACGTAACGGAAATGCAGGCACCCAGGCGTTCGAGGATGCTCTTGGCGAGGGCGAGTCCGATGCCCTTGCCCGATGCAGAACCCACATTCGTGGCACGATAGAAAGGCTGGAAGATGTGGCTCAATTCTGATTCCGGAATGCCGATTCCCTCGTCCCTGATGATGAGACAAGGGTGCTGGATGATGACCGAAACGGGATTGCCACCCGAATACTTCACGGCATTACTGATGAGATTGTGGATGGCGATGCGAAGCAGTTCGGCATCGGCAGAAATCTCAAAATCATGAACCACCTCCAGTTTCACATGGCTCCCGCATTCCGGCTCCACCACCCGGGAAAGGCGCAACGGCTGCATCTTCGACGCATCGAGCCTTCCGCCCTTGGCATGAGAAAACAGCAACAGTTCGCGCATGATGGTGATGATGCGCTGGGTTTCGCTGGAGATTCGCTCCAGAATGTCGCGATACTCGGCTGATTTGTGCTCCATCATCAGCGCCACCTCGCACTCGCCCTGGATGGCGGTGAGCGGATTGTTGATTTCGTGGGAGGCATTATTCACAAACATCTTCTCTGCCTGATAATCCATGTCGATGCGGTTGAACACGCGCCAGGCATAGAGGCGGCTAATGAGATAAAGCACGCCCGAAGAGAGCAGCACCAGCGCCACCAGCCCCACGAGCAGCATGCGGTTAATATCGTCGATAAACGGATTGCGGCTCAATACCACCACGGCAAAGGTTCCCGTGTTGTCATAATAAACAAAGGCGATTCCCACCTCCTGGTGCTCCTCAAAACGGATGGTCTGGTTGGCGAAGAGCCGCTCTATCTCATCCTTGTCGAGGTACTCCTGAAGCTGCTTCCGGGCAGCCTCCCGATGAGCCAGGTTGATGAACATTTCCTTGGAGGTAGGGATGGAATTCTGCCGGCGGATAACCACATTCCGGTATTTCACGGGGTCGAGTTCATCCTCCGAAAACTTTTCCTCAGCCAGGGCGTGCGCCTTCTCCTCCAGGTATTTGAAATAAATGTTCTGGGTAAGGTTCGACGCCACGAAAAAGAAAATGAGGGCTGTGATAACAACCAGTCCGATTGTTATCATCGAATAAATCAGCGATATTTTGTTTCCTATCTTCATTCTTTTTTTCTAAAACAAAAGCTTTAGCTTCTATTTCTCGAAAACAAAAGCTTTAGCTTCTAAATAAATGATTATTTTTTCAGGCAATATCCCGTTCCCACCACGGTTTGAATCATCTTGTGCTCAAAACCCTCATCAATCTTCTGGCGGAGATAACGCACGTAAACATCCACGATGTTGGTATTGGTATCGAAATCCTTGTCCCACACATCTTTTAACAACTGCCTGCGGGGGAGGATTTCGCCCTCGTGCTCCACCAGATATTGCAGCAGGCGGAACTCCTTTACGCTCAAATCCCATTCGCGGTTGCCCCGGAATGCCTTGTGGGCAGAGGCATCCAGGCGCAATTCGCCGCAAGTTAGCCCCGTGCTCTCCCTGCCATACTCAGCCCTGCGGAGTAAAGCCTGGATACGGGCAAGCAATTCCATAAACTTGAAGGGTTTGGCAATGTATTCGTCCGCCCCCGTCTGCAGGCCCATCACCACATCATCGGTGGTATCGAGTGCCGTGAGCATCAGCACGGGAATCTGATAGCCGAAACTATCACGAATCCTGCGGCACACTTCCAGTCCAGACATTCCCGGCATGCGGATGTCGAGCATCACGAGGTCGAAGCCATTGCCTTCCTGCAGTAATCGCCACGCATCAAGTCCGTTGTCAACCACCGTTACATCGTAGTTGAAATTCCTAAGTCCCCGGCTCACGAAATCGGAGATATTCTCCTCATCTTCTGCCATCAGTATTTTCTTCATATTGTGTATCAATTTTAATAAAACCAAAACGCCTTTATCTTGCAAACCCCTAAAAAGTCTTTATCTTGTAAAACTCTAAAAGGCAGGGGCAAATATACGAATAATATTTGAGACCCCTGCCATTTTACATAATTATTAAGAGATTCCTCTAGATTATCTCCAGAGATTCCTTTAGATTATCTCCAGAGATTCCTTTAGATTTTCCGGATATTCACCCTTTTATACACCAGTTCCACGATGAGCGGGAAGATGAAGAGCGTGAAGGCGGTGGCGCCTATCAATCCGCCGATGATCACGATGGCAAGCGGACGCTGACTCTCGGAACCGATGCCGTGGCTGAGCGCAGCCGGCAGCAAGCCCAGGGTGGCCATCATCGCCGTCATCAGCACCGAGCGGATGCGGGAATGAACGCCCATCTCTACTGCCTCTGCCAGCGGATGGCGATGGCGGATGAAATGCTTGATGTCCATAATCATGATGACGCCATTCTGAATACAGATGCCGAAAAGACAGATGAAGCCGATGCCCGCCGAAATGGAAAAATTGAAACCCGTGAACAGCAGTATCAGAATGCCGCCCACCGCCGCAAAAGGCACGTTGCCCAGCACGAGTGCCGCATCGCGCGCATTGCCGAAGAGCACGTAGAGAATGCCGAAGATGAGCAGAATGCTGATAGGAACCACCTGCGCCAAACGATGGGTGGCCCGCTTCTGGTTCTCGAAATCGCCACTCCATTCTATCTTGTAACCCGCAGGCAACCAGATGGCCTTCGCCACCTTCGCCCTACTCTCATCCACCGCACTTCCCATGTCTCTATCGCGCACGGAGAACTTCACCGCACAATAGCGCACATGATTCTCACGGTAAACAATCAGCGGACCCGTAATAGTCTTGATGGTGGCCAACTCGCTGATAGGAATCATCTGTCCATCCTCTGCCGGAATCTTGATTTTTCCTATCGCCTCGGCATGGTCGCGGAACGGCTTGTCGTAACGCACCACGAGATTGAACTTTCTCTCACCTTCATACACCTGCGACGCAGCCTTGCCGCCTATCGCCATCTCGATGATACTCTGCACGTTGTCCTTGCTCACGCCATAACGGGCGAGTCGGTCTTCATCAATATCAATCTGCAGTTCGGGCTGTCCGATGTTCCTGATCACACCCAGGTCGGCGATGCCACGTATCGGCTTCATCGTCTTGTAAATCTGGTCGGCTATGCGTTCGGTCTCCCTCAAATCCTTGCCATAAACCTTGGCCACGATGGCTCCCTTCACACCCGAAACCGCCTCTTCCACATTATCGGAAATAGGCTGCGAGAAGTTGAAGTCGATGCCCGGATACACGCTCAGCCGGCTGTTCATGTCATCCACCAGCTGCTCCTTGGTGCGCCCCGTTTTCCATTCGCTTTCAGGATGCATCTTTACGAAAAGCTCGATGTTGTAGAAGCCCGTGGCATCGGTTCCGTCGTTAGGGCGACCGGTCTGCGTCATCACCTGACTCACCTCGGGATAGGAGCGCAACACGGTTCTGAACCTATTGGCCAGCTTCACGCTTTCTTCCAGCGAAACGCTCTGCGGCAGGGTGGCACGTGCATAGATGCTGCCCTCGTTCATCTGCGGCAGGAATTCGGAACCGAGCAGCACGAAGGAGGAAATGCCTGCCACCATGCCTATCAGGGCGATGGTAATGGCCTTCTTGCTATGGCGATGACAGAGGCGGAAGAAGCCGTCGAAGTAGCGGTAAACCCACTCCAGGAACCGGTTTTTCTTTTCTGAAATGTTCTTTCTGAGCATCATCGACGAGAGCACGGGCACCAGCGTGAGGGTGAAAATCAAGGCTCCCAGCAGGGCAAATCCCAGGGTGTAAGCCAGGGGCGAGAACATTTTTCCCTCTACCTTCTCGAAGGAAAAAATAGGCAGCAGGGCTGTGATGATGATGAGCTTTGAGAAGAAAACCGACTTTGCCTTGCCGCGAGCCGTGGTGCGAATCATGCCCAGTTTGCTGCGCCTGTTGAACGCCTCCATGCCGATGGTACGGGCTTGCGTGGAGAGGGCTACGAAGAGCGCCTCTACCATTACCACGGCTCCATCGATGATGATGCCAAAGTCGATGGCGCCCATGGAAAGCAGGTTGGCACTCATGCCGTTGAGACGCAGGCAGATGAAGGCGAAGAGCAAGGCGAGCGGAATAACCGTGGCCACGATGATGGTGCTTCGCCAGTTGCGCATGAAAAGGAACACCACCAGGGTGACCAGCAGAATGCCTTCAAGCACATTATGGAACACGGTGTTGATGCTCAGGTTCACCAGGTCTTCGCGGTCGTAGAAAGCGTTGATTTTCACATCCTTCGGCAAATCCTCGTTCTGTATTTCCTCTATCTTGCTCTTCAGGGCAGCAATCACCTTTTCGGGATTCTCGCCCTTTCGCATCACCACGATTCCTTCTACCACATCGCTCTCGTCATCACGTCCCACCTGTCCCAGTCGGGGCTGGCACGATTCGTGTACCTTAGCCAGGTTTCTAACCAAGATAGGGGTTCCGTTTACGTTTTTCACCACGATGTCGCCTATTTCCTGGATGTTGTTGATGAGTCCGATGCCTCTCACCACGTAAGCCTGCGAATTCCGCTCGATAACGTCGCCGCCCACATTCACATTGGAGTTGGCGATGGCCTGGTAGAGTTCCAGGCTGCTGATGCCGTAGGTGGCAAGCTGGTTGGGATTCACGCTAACCTCGAAGGTTTTCACCTCGCCTCCGAAGCTCACGATGTCGGCAACGCCCGGCACGCTCCTCAGCTTGCGTTCTATCACCCAATCCTGCAGGGTTTTGAGTTCCCTCACGTTGTGCTGGGAGCCGGAGAGAGTGTAGCGGAAGATTTCGCCCGTAGGTCCGCTCAGGGGTTGCACCTCGGGTTCGGCGCCTTCGGGCAGGTCGGCATCATTAATCATGTTATACACCTGCTGGCGGGCGAACTCATCATCCACGTGGTCGTCGAAAACCACGGTCACCACCGAGAGGCCGAAGAGCGTGGTGCTTCTCACATCCGTCTTCTTCTGCACGGAGTTCATCGCAATTTCGATAGGGATGGTGACGAACTTTTCTATCTCCTCCGCCGAACGTCCCTGCCACTGGGTGATGATGGTAACCTTGGTGTTGGTTACGTCGGGGAAGGCATCCACCGGCGTTTCCCTGAAGCTCATCACGCCCAGCACGACGGTAAGAATGGTGAGGCAGATGATGAGGTATTTGCGCTTGAGCGAAAAAGAAATGATAAAATCTATAAACTTATTCATTACCAGAAGCATTAAAATACAACAAAGCGTTTTTGGTGATTACCTTTTCGCCTGTAGCGACGCCCGAGGCGATGAAGCTGAACCCGGCAGAAGCATGGGCGATTCTCACCTCCCGGCGCTCAATCTTAGACTTGGAAGCCACCATCACGTAATCTTTTCCATCCTCGAAGATGACGGCAGACGACGGAACGGCTGGCAGCCGCTGGCCATTGGCCGAAAGGCTCACCCGCACGCTGGCAAACATTCCGGGACGCAACATTTCTTCGGTGTTTTCCAGATTCACGCGCACCTTCATCGTCTTGCTTTCGCTATCGAGCACGCTGTAAATCTTATCTATCTTTCCATGGAAGATAATGTCGGGAAAGGCCATCGTGGTAACCGCCACCTCTGCGCCCTGTCGGATTTTGGCAATGTCGCTTTCGTAAACATCGGCTATCACCCACACCCTATGCAGATCGGCAATTTCGATGGCAGCCTCGTTGTTGGTTTCCTCGCTAACATAGGAATCGTTGTAGATTCGCTTGTTGATGACGTAGCCGGAAATGGGTGCCACGAGTGCGGCATTGGAACTCGTATAGCCGTTGATGCTCGCCACATCGCGGAGACGCTGCATCTCAGCCTTAGCCATGAGCAGATGCTCACGTGCTTCCTCCACATCCTTATCCGAAGCCATCCCCGACTGGTGCAAATCCTTCTGCATCTGGTATTGGCGTTGAGCCATGCGGATTTCAGCTTCCGCATCATTCAGCTGCTTGCGGTAATCGGCTGCGCCCTCGCTGTGAACCATCGCCAATCGCTGGCCACGGGCTACATGGTCGCCAATCTCTATGTTCAGTCCCGAGATTCTACCCGTGCATGGCACGAAGACTTTGCGAAGCAAGGCCTCATCGCACATCACGTCGCCATTCAAAACCAGTTCGTCGTCGATACTTTTCAACTTCACTTCTTCCGTGGCCATCACTTTTCCTTTCTCAATGGCAGTAAGCTGCTTTTCGGCATCCACCTGCGAATCTTTTCTGTTGCAGGATGCCAAGACCAGCAATCCCGCCAAAATCATGATATTTGTTTTCATCTTGTTTATTTTCTCTATTTTACAAAACCAGCATATTTCTTCAATTCCTCGCAGCTCTTCAGCAGTTGCGCCTTGGCATCTTGCAGCATAAACTGGGTGTCGCGATAACTGCTGTAGAGATCTACGAATTCTATCACGGAGATATTTCGCTTCAGGAATTGCTCTTCGGCGGCAGAGAGAAGCTGCCCGATGTCGGCAGAGAGCTGCTTCTTCTGCTCCTCCACCAGATTCAGATTCTGCAAAGTAGCCTGATAGTGGAGGCGGAAGGAAGCCTGCAATTCGTTTTCCCGCTGCTGGCGTTCGATGGCAGCCTGGGCATACTGCGCCTTTGCCGAACGGATATTTCCCTGATTCCGGTTCCAAAGCGGCAGGGAGACGGTGGCACCCACGGCAAAGAAATTATGCCCGATGCTTCCGTTCTTATCCCATTCGCCGTTTAGGGAAATGCGGGGCAAAGCCTCCGATTTCTCTACCCTGATGGCATGCTGCGCACTCTCTTCCTGGTATTTCGCCTTAATCATTTCGGGATGATTCTGCAAAAACGAAGAAAATCCAGAAGATTTTGCAGAAGAGAACTTCGAAGATTGGGCGGAAGAATGTACCGAAGATTGGGCAGGAAGTATTTCCGCCTGCATTTTTGCCAGCAGTTCTGCAACCCCGCAAATGGCAGCATTCTCATCCATTTCAGCTTCCATTTCAGTTTCCATCTCAGCCTTCATCTTAGCTTCCATCTCAGTTTCCATCTTAGCTTCCATCTCAGCCTCATCCTTAAGATTCAACAATAGCTTTAAATTCTTCTGAATATTATTCTCTTGCAGCTTTAACTCCATCTTTTCCCCACGAAGCTGGTTCAGCATCGCTGCAATACGAAACGTTTCCATCTTCGAAACATTTCCCTTTGCCGCCTGTTCATCGAAAGCCTTGCGGATTTTCTCTACGGATGCTATCTCCTTGTCATAAACCTTCAGTTTCTGCTGGGCATTGTATAAATCGATGAACGCCGTGCGAGCCTCCCATCTCACGTTCATCTTTTCTGCCTGATAGCCAGCCCTGGTGGCATTCAGCGAAGCCCTCGCCTGCTTCACCTTATTCTTATATTGTCCGCCAATGGCGATGGGTTGCGAAATCTGGACATCAGTCTGTCCATCATACCCCACATCAAACCATCGTCGGTTGAGTGGGTTCTGGATGTTGTGCATCAGTTGCACTTCGGGGTTTTCATACTTCCTTGCCTGCGCAAGCTGTCCTTCTGCAGCATCCACTTCCAGCTGCAGGGTTTTGAGTTGCAGATTGTGCAGAGCCGCCAAACTGTCAACTTCGTCTATGGTCATTTTCCTGCCCTGAGCCTGAACGCCCAGGATCATGAAATTGACGAGAACCAACAAAATAAAATACCTATTCTTTTTCATGCCTGCAAAATTACGAATTATCGCGCAGGCAAAGAAAAAAAGTCCATTAGAAGCCTTTCATGTGATATTAGAATTTTCTAATTAAGAAAAAGGAAACAAGTATCAGAAACGCCTACGTTATAAGCAGTTTAATAGATTTGAGTTTTTTAAGAGAAATAAATCGGAAAAAATGCCATTGTTTCACTAAAACTTTGTATCTTTGCAAAGAATAAGTTTAAACAATAAAGAACTGAAGTTTCGCATGTGGTTCAAGTACGGGCTGAAGGCCCAAAAGCTCCT
>ERZ1034901.2716-NODE-2716-length-10982-cov-31.176901_pt1 | contig 10982 bp, 7 predicted proteins | sample MGYA00520628_ERZ1034901 | MGnify/ENA primary metagenome ERZ1034901 (study PRJEB33766, sample SAMN09781783) | gut metagenome | biome: gut microbiome | host: Homo sapiens | place: Madagascar | study: EMG produced TPA metagenomics assembly of the PRJNA485056 data... | reverse complement strand
TATTAAAGAAAAAAATTTATATAATCAAATATATGTACTATGGTGTAGTTATGATTTAAAAGAGAAAAAGGAACTTCTTGATAATAATAAACAGATATTTGATTGTATAACTAAAACAGTGCAAGTGATAAAAAATATTGATAATAGGTATTCGGAAGATGAGATGGACTTTAAGAATATTATGAATGATTTGAATAATGTTGCATTTATTTATAATATACATGATTATGAAGAGCATTCATCATTGCACGGTGATTTAGTGCTTAAGACAAATGAAATTATACAAGTCCTAAATAACAGTGAATCAGAATGTAAATTTAAAGTAATTGTTGTAGATAGAGATTTTTATGCTTTATTCAAATCCGAATTTTGCAGTAATATTCAGATTATACAGAAAGATGATAATATTGTTTACTTGAAGTCATATTCAGACGAAAATAAAAAACTGCCGGGTGTATTGGATGAAAATACTAAAGATAGCATACTCAGAGATTTAGTTGTAAAAAACAATTCACCTGATATTATACATGAATTTTATGATGGAATGTTAAGACGCTTTATTTTAGGGATTGACGAATATCCATCAATATTATCAAGGGAAGTTCCGTTTGGCATTGGTGGAGACTGGCACAGGAGTAAAGGATATATTATATCTCCCGTTACAAGTATACAATGGGAAAAGTATGCACTGTTAAGCAAGGAACAGTTTATTGAATCTATTAGTAATTCAGAAGAGTTTCAAAGGTTGGTAAAATATGTATATGAGCATCAATTAGATAAATGTAATAATAGTCAGGAAAAAATAAGAGAAGAGTATATAAGACTTATAGGAGATATATATGATGCTTGTTCAAAGTAATCCCCCTTTACAACATTGCCATATCTCCCGTATAATAACCTAATAACTACATTAAAGAAGAGGAAACACCCCATGAGTTTACTTACAGTAACCGGACTTACACACGGATTTGGCGACAGAGCGATATTTAATAATGTGTCTTTCCAGCTTAACAGGCTTGATAAGATTGGATTAGTGGGAGCCAACGGCGAAGGTAAATCCACATTTATGAATATAATAACAGGCAAGCTTATGCCTGACGAGGGAAAGGTTGAGTGGGCAAAGAATGTCAGAGTTGGATATCTCGACCAGCATGCTGTGCTTGAGAAGGGCATGACAATCCAGTCAGTGCTTGCGTCTGCATTTGATTTCCTGTATGACATGGAGAATCAGATGAATGAGATATACGCCGGGCTTGGCGACGCATCACCGGAAGAGATGGATAAGCTGATGGCGGAAGCGGGAACTATTCAGGACCTTCTTACAATGCATGATTTCTATATGATTGATGCGAAGGTTGAGGAAGTTGCAAGAGCATTGGGACTATCTGAACTTGGACTTGATAAGGATGTAACTGAGCTTTCAGGTGGACAGAGAACTAAGGTTCTGCTTGGCAAGCTGCTCCTTGAAAAGCCGGACATCCTTCTTCTTGATGAGCCGACTAATTATCTTGATAAAGAGCATATTGAGTGGCTTAAGAGATATCTGCAGGACTATGAGAACGCATTTATACTGATATCGCATGATATCCCATTCCTTAACAGTGTTATAAATGTTATTTATCATATGGATAATCAGGAGCTGAACCGTTATACGGGTGATTATGATAATTTCCAGAAGGTGTATGCTGTGAAGAAGGCGCAGCTTGAGGCAGCTTACAATAAGCAGCAGCAGGAGATTGCGGAGCTTAAGGATTTCGTTGCAAGAAATAAAGCACGAGTTGCCACAAGAAATATGGCAATGTCTAGACAGAAGAAGCTTGATAATATGGATATTATTGAGTTGGCAGCAGAGAAGCCAAAGCCAGAGTTTAATTTCAAGACAGCGAGAACACCGGGAAGATATATTTTCCAGACACACGACCTTGTTATCGGTTATGCTGAGCCGCTTTCAAGTCCGCTTAACTTAGAGATGGAGCGAGGCCAGAAGATTGTGCTTACTGGTGCTAACGGTATAGGTAAATCTACATTATTGAAGAGTATATTAGGACTTATCAAGCCTCTGTCAGGTGATGTTGAGCAGGGCGATTATCTTGAGATAGGATATTTCGAACAGGAGACTCCGGCTGGAATTGAAACTACATGTCTTGAGGAGATATGGCAGGAATTTCCAGGATATACACAGTATGAGGTTCGTTCAGCCCTTGCCAAATGTGGTCTTACAACCAAGCATATCGAGAGCAAGGTTAAGGTTCTTTCTGGTGGAGAACAGGCAAAGGTGCGTCTGTGCAAACTGATTAACCGGGAGAGCAACATTCTTGTACTTGATGAGCCTACTAACCACCTTGATGTGGATGCCAAAGATGAATTAAAAAGAGCCCTTATGGCATATAAGGGCAGCATACTTATGGTCTGCCACGAACCAGAGTTCTACGATGGTCTTGCGACTGCTGTGTGGGACTGCGGAAAGTGGACAACACGTATTTAGTCATTAAAGTACTCAGGGAACATTTTCCTGATTGCATCAATATTTTCAGAATATCTGCTCATATGTCTCTGCGATATATGGGCAGCTTTTTCTTTATCTTTCTTCTCTATGGCGGCTACAAGTTCTCCATGGTCTTTCAGGATTCTTCCTGTTTCCTTGCATCTGAAACTTAAGACTGTAGTTCTGTCAAAATGTGGTGCCATGCTTTCTACAAGGTTGTACCATACAGTTTTGCCACACATTTTATACAGACTTCCGTGAAATTCTTTATCAAGTGTGAAAATCTTTTCTTCATCACCGCGTTTGATATACATTTCCCATAAAGCTACATTTTCATATAATGAATCAAGCTGGTTCTTTGTCAGTATATCGCATGCTTCAACTGCAAGCTGTGCCTCAAGTACACAGCGTAAGTCGCGGAGCTGTTCTACAATATCTGAATTAACATATGATACAAATGCTCCAATCTTAGGCTTTATCTCTATCAGTTTTGACTGTGCAAGTTCTAATTCTGCTTCGCGTAAAGGATTATTGCTGACATTCATAAGTGAGCAGAGTTCAGGTGCTTCAAGCTTCTGACCTGGCAGCAGGTTAGTGTGGACAATGTTGTAAATAAGCTGTCTGAGTACATAATCTTTAGCTGCTTCACCTTCTGATTTTTCTGTAATATTTAACATAAATACCCCCCAAAAAAAATGTTAATGATATATATTTTATAGCATAGTTTAATTAGAGTGTCTATTTTTTAATATTTAATATTTTATATCATGATATATATTATATAGTATAAAATATATAACGAAATTATCTTCTCATGCAGAATGAAGCTGATGGTTATTTTTAATATGTATAATATTCTATTGACATACAAGCAATATTGTGATATTAATACAGTATAAGAATTTATATAATTCTTACATCTTAAGCAGAATCTGAATTCTTAATAGCCTCGGATGATGCTTATCACGCCAGACATTCATCTATGCATAATCATATATTAATGTCATCCGGCAGTAACCCCATAACCTATAATTTAATAATGCAGGCTTGTATTAGGTACTTGCAGATGCTAATATACTTACATAGGAACTATTAGTATATGTGCGTGGATATCAGCCTGTGAAAGAGACGAGGAGGATATCTATGGCAGAGAAAAAAGACAATGTAGCAGTTAAATTCAAGGACAATGTGTTCTGCATGCTGTACAGGGACAAGAGGAATCTCTTAGATTTGTACAACGCACTTAATAATTCGCACCATACCAATGTGGATGAGCTTGAGGTTACGACATTGAATGGCGGTTCGTATATGAAGTATAAGAATGATGCTTCATTTTTACTAACCATGAACCTGTACATGTTCGAACAGCAATCCAGCAAGAATCCTAACATGCCGTTAAGATTTTTGCATTATCTGTCTGATGTATACAGAAATATGTACAGCAATGACATGCTTCACCGAAGAAGTATGATAAAGCTCCCAGTGCCACATTTCGTTACATTTTATAATGGCTTGGAGAAATGGATAGAGACAGATGAAGTGATTAAGCTGTCAGATATGTTTGAACTGCCGGTTGACAAGCCGGAGATAGAGATTGAGGTGCGTGTTATTAACATTAATGGGAATGCAGATATCTTAAAAAGGTGCAAAACCCTTCATGATTATATGACATTTGTTAATAAGGTAAGGCATAAAACTGATGTTGACAAGCTGGATATCAGGACAGCTGTTATTAAGGCCATAGACGAATGTATAGAGGAGGGGATACTTGTCGATTTCTTTGAGGAGCACAGGGAGGAGGTCGTAGAAGTGAGTATATATGATTATGATGAGGAAAAGACCAGAAAAACTCTGTTTGAAGAGGCTAAGGAAATGTGCAGGGATGAAGTAAAGGCGGAAGTCAGGAAAGAGCTTGAGGGAGAAGTCAAGGCGAAAGTCAGGAAAGAACTCGAGGGAGAAGTCAAGGCAGAAGTCAGGAAAGAACTCGAGGGAGAAGTCAAGGCAGAAGTCAGGAAAGAGCTTGAGGGAGAACAGCAATTAAAGATAGTAAATATCATTATAAAGAAAGTTAAGAAAGACAAGTCACTTACAACAATTGCATCTGACTTAGAAGAGGATGTGGCGGATATCCGACCAATATATGAGGCTGTGATGGAAGCTGCGCCTGATTATGATGAGAAAGCAATTATTAAGAAATTGAATACGCTCAATAATTAATTGAAGAGGACAATTATATAACTATATCAGCATCAAAAAAGCCCGTAGAAGCAGATTCTACGGGCTGTTGTAATTAATAGTTGTACAAATATAGTACTCAATCAATTATGCATCTTTTTCTAATTCCGATGCAATTGTTGAAAGCGGTTTGTTTTTCTTGGCTTTAGATATAATCCGACACATACGGAATTCTATGGAAAAGTATGTCATCCAGATGTTCAACAGCTTCATCTGATGCCTGTATCTTGTCCATGACGTGAAGCTTTTCAGCAGTCTTGTAACCAAGCATTAATGTAGTTAATGTGCCGATTGACATAGATACTTCGTAATCAGGCTGCTGTTCGGTTTCAATACATTTTCCATTATCAAAGAGATATGTAAAGTAACCATTGTTCCATGCGAGAAGGTCATCTTCAATGTAGAAGCGTATGCATACAGATGGTTCGTCCGGGTCGCAGGCATATTTGGCAAAGAACTGTCTGATATCAATAATTCGCCCCATTGTGTATGGGCGGATTGTCTCTTTAATATCACTGTCATCAAGTTCAAATGCGATTGGCTCACTGTAGTAATTGTTTCCACGGACCTCGTCAATCATTGAATCGTGGGCATGTATGAATTCCCACAAGCCAAGCTGTGCCTCGCGGTTAAGATAAATCATTTCTTTCACATGCATGACATCAGAACTTATCATGTAAACCATATATCCGTAAGGTACATCGTCCTTAGAATAATAGATGGCAACAGAAGTGTCGTCCTCGTCCCAGCGCCAGTATTCTTCCCATGCAAGGTTATTTCTATATAGACAGCCATGAGTCTTTTCAGCAAATTTGGTATGAAGTTCTTTAAATTCTTTGTCGTCCCATGAAACTCGTCTGACATAACCGGGCTCATTAAGTTTTCTTGGAATCTGTGTATCCTTGATTGTATAAGTCATCTTGTTAGAGATAATTTCCCAGCCAAGACCACGGTATAATGGAATTGAATATGGATACAGCAAAGCAAATGATTTGTGAGCATCTCTCATTCGAATAAGGCTCTGAATCATCAGTCTTTTCATAATTCCGTGTCCTGTGTATTCAGGATAAGTACATACGCTTGTAACGAAGCCTACGCTGTATTTCACACCATATATATTCATATCAAGAGGGTATACTGCAAACTGTGCAATCAGATCATCACCATTGAAGCAGCCAAGTACATCAGCTCTTTGAAGAACAGGGAATTTGGACTGGGTAATCTCATCGTCCTTCCAGCCTGTTTCGGCAAGCTCCTGTTCAGTTACCTGAAAGGCATACCTTAAAAGTGCATTGTATTCTTCAGCGTCATCTATAGTAAGAGGACGCAGTGTATAGTTGTTTTCATCATTTCTGCTCATTGCGTTTGTTCCTTTTCTGTGTGCGCTTATTTCGTACATAATATAGCACTGGGGGCGTTTGTGGTCAAATGCAAAAATGAATTTACACAATATTCAATGCAATATATAATGTATATAATATGTTATGTCGTGAGTGAAAAGGAGAAAAAATATGTCAATAAAATCAGAAGCAAAGCTCACCACATTTGAAGCAATAAGCATGATTGTGGGAAACAGTATAGGAACGGGAATAATAGCAGTTCCGTATCTTGCAACGAAAAACAGTATGATTGATGTTATCTGGATGGTAGGAGCAGCTTACGTCATTAATGTAATTCTACATCTTATAATTGCGGAACTTTCGTATAACAACGGTGGTGTACAGCTTGTAAAAAGCTTTGAGGGGGAATTGTTCCACGGAGTTATGAAGAAGGTATTCAGCTGGATTGTTTTTGTGGTGTATGGGCTTGCAATTATGATAGGAGTGAGCGGCAATATTAACGGTGGGGCACAGATATTTGTGAACTGGTTCGGACTTCCACTGTGGGCAGCACAGATAATATATTATGTGATTGCCGGAATTGTTGTATTTATGGGAATGAAGGCGGTAGGAATTGCACAGAAATACGCTGTAATACTTCTTATGGGAATAGTTGCAGTTATGACAGTAGGAACATTTACACATCCAGTTAATGGATTCTATACAGCACCTTTCCATTGGAATAATCTGCTTGCGCTGTATAGTATGGTTGTATTTGCGACATCAGCTAATCAGGCGGTTATTCAGGTTGTTAAAGGGCTTGACGGTAATCCGGGTAAGATAAGAAAATCAATATTCATAGGATTTGGTCTGTCGTCAGCGTTCGTGCTTGTTGTAACACTTACCGTTCTTCTTGGAACTAAGGGAACAATAGATAAGGAACTTGCTTATATGCAGCTTGGAGAAAGCATCGGAAAATGGGCAGTTATTCTTGCAGGTATCTTTTCGCTTTTTGCACTGCTTACAACATTCTGGAGTAACACACTTGCTTTAAGAGATGTCGTGCATGAGCAGGTTGGAATCGGCAACCGTGTAAGCTGGCTTATAGCGACAGTTCCATGTATATTATTTGCAATATTCGGAGTAAGCAGCTTTATAATACTTACAAGAATTATGAGTGGTGTAGTTGTACTGGTGAGCATAATGCTCGTTCTGACATATGGTAAATCAAGAAAGAAAGCAGGAGCAAGTCCTATATGCGGAGTGATAGGAACGCTGCCATTTCAGATTCTTATGGTAGTATCGACAATAGTTTCGGCTATAGGAGCATTAATACCACTCAGCTAAATATATAACAGGTATTAACTTTAGTGCCGGAAAGAAAGGTGTGACAGTATGTATAAATCAGACAATTTAAAGCAGACAGACAATGAAACATTTACATATATAATAGATAAACATAAAGATTTTAAGATATTGCAGCTTACAGACCTTCATCTGGGATTTGGTTTTATATCAAGAAAGAAGGATAAGCTGGCGCTAAATGCAGTAACAAAGATTATTCATAAAGCAAAGCCTGATATGATAGTGCTAACTGGGGATTCTATATTTCCATTTCTGCCAAAGGCAGGAACGCTTAATAACAGAAAGCAGGCGTACAAGCTGATGAAATTCATGGACAGCTTTGCAATTCCATATACGCTTGTTTTTGGTAATCATGATTGCGAGATGGGTTCGACTTGTAATAAAGAAGAACTTGCACAGATTTATAAGACTGGAAAATACTGCATATTTACTGAAGGCAGGAAAGAGCTTACAGGTGTAGGAAACTTCTTTATTAATCTTAACGATTCAGATGGCAATGCTTTATTGCCACTTGTTATGCTTGATTCTAATATGTATGGTGAAGGGGGCTGGTTTTACAGCGGATTTGACCGGATACATGATGATCAGGTGGAGTGGTGCATGAACAGGCTTAATGACTTGAAAAAATGTAATCCAGATATTAAGGCAATGGCATTTTTTCACATGCCGCCTGCGGAATTTAAGGAAGCATACCGTAAGATGAAGCTTGGTGATAAAAGCGTAATATATCAGCACGGCAGTATTGCTGAGAAGAATGAGCATTTTGGAATTTCAAAGTTTGAAGGAACATTTTTTAACAAAGCAGTGGAGAATGGTGTTATTAAATGGATGTTTTGCGGACATGACCATCTGAATACACTTTCACTTATATATAAGGGAATCCAGATGACATATGGAATGTCGATAGATTATCTTGGATATAAAGATATTGATAAGAGTTATATACAGAGAGGTGGTACACTGATTACGCGAAAAGCTGATGGTCAGGTGACTGTAAATATGGTTCCTTTAGGAGCTATAGTATCTACAAGGGTAAGAGGTGTAAATATACCCCAAAATGACGAGAAATAAAAAAGGCCTACCCAAGGAAGAGGGTAAGCCCTGCAATGATTTGAGCAAAAATCATTTACATGTCTAATATAACACACGGATTATAACAAAACAAGCAATACTTTGATTGTATTAGAACTTTACAATTATACTAAAAAGGTCACAAAGCCAGTGTTTATCAGCTATTCAGATAGTTGAACACTGGCTTTGTTGTGCTTGTGCTTTTTGAAGTACAATTTTAATTATAAACTCAAACTTCGCACATAAATTTTAGCTATGCACCTTGAAAATTCAATATCTGGCAGTTATTCAGTTGTCAATGTTCAGTCTTTATACAGCCTTCAGTCGTATTTTCATCATAGTAGGAAGTGCATCCATAAATGCATTCGCCAATTCATTGATTTTTTCGTCTGAAAGTTCAGTGTTATCTGAAAGCATTGTTCTGAACATTTGAAGCAGCATTGTGAAAAGTGTTCATCCAGGAGACAGAATTTAGATTAATTTTCACCAGTTTCTAGCAATGAACGACTAATATGTAGTAGAAAATAATTTAATACTTTTTTTATAGATTTTTCCAATAAAGTATGCTATCTTATAGCAGTTTATGGATAAACAAATGTGATAAAAGATCAATAATTTACAAAGAAAGGGAAAACTATCATGGAAAAGATTAAAAAGCGTATAGCTAACTTAAAGGTTGCAGGAAAATTAAAAGTATATCGAATGACAGTGCTTGTTATGACATTATTTTTAGTGTTGGTGGCACTGATCTCGACATTAGTGATCCGTTCAAATATAGAGAAGATCACGGAGGTCTGGTCTCCGTCATTGGAATATCTGCAGGATTTAGAGACAATGACTGCGAAATACAGAATCAAGCAGTATCAGCACCTGGTAGAATCAGATGCATCGGATATGACTGCCTGTGAAGAGGAAATTCGGAAGCTGGAGAGTCAGATCCAAGATACAGATGCGAATCTGGATGCAATCATGTCTGCAGACAGTGATGCTCAAAAAGGACAGAACGATTACGAAGTAGCAAACGCTGCATGGGAAAAATACAGGGCTGCTTCAGATGAAATCCTGAAGTTGAGCCGTGAGAATAAACAGCAGGAAGCAGCAAAGCTGATGACCGGAGAGGTGTATGAAGAATATAAAGCTTTTACTGAAAAATTAACTATATTACGTGACGAGTTCCAGGTAGAATTAGATCAGGCAAAGACCATGGCCAATGTATGCACCATCATCATATTTGTCGTGATTGTGGCAGCGGGTCTTGCGATTGCTGTAGTGACGACACTGATCGGAAGGATCATTACCAATTCTATTACTGAGCCGGTAGAACAGATAGATGCAGCAGTTGCCAGCCTGCGTAAGGGCGAACTGTCTAATGTAGAAATGCTTACCTATGAGTCTGAGGATGAGCTTGGCGATACCATTAAGAATCTGAAAGAAGCCATGGGTATTCTGGCAGATTATGTCAGCGAGATCTCTGTGGAGGTAAAGGCAATAGCGCAGGGTGATCTGACCAGAAATGGTGATGATATTACAGATTTCCTAGGCGATTTCTCGGAATTGAAGACATCACTGCTGTATATTCTGAAACGGTTTAACAGTACCCTGACCGAGATCAGAAATCTGGCAGAACAGGTATCATCGAATGCATCCGAGGTGGAAAATGCATCAAAATCCCTGGCGGACGGTGCAACAGAGCAGGCAGGAGTCATCGAGGAATTGAATGCCACCATTGATACGGTCGTGGATCTGGCGGCAGATACAGCGAAGGAAACACAGAGCGCATCTGCACGTGTAAAAGCTTCTGCAGATAAAGCGAACGAAGAAAAAGAAAAAATGAACGATCTGCTGATGGAAATGGAGCACATTACAGAAATCTCCAAGGAGATCGGTAATATTATCACAGATATCGAGGATATTGCATCCCAGACCAACCTGTTATCCCTGAATGCTTCCATTGAAGCTGCCAGAGCAGGAGAAGCAGGAAGAGGCTTTGCAGTAGTGGCAGATCAGATCGGCAAGCTGGCAGCAGACAGTGCAAAATCTGCTGTAAATACAAGAGATCTGATCGATAAGACCTTAGTGGAAATCGAAAATGGCAATACGATTACAAGAACAACAGCAGACGCATTCAATCAGATCATTGCAGATATGGAGTCCTTTGCAGAGATTGCACAGAACACCATGGAGAAAGCCAACTCCCAGGCAGAGTCCTTGGAGCAGATCGGTCAGGGAATTGAACAGCTGTCCGGTGTGGTACAGGGCAATGCAGCATCCTCAGAAGAGAATACTGCGATCAGTATTAATCTGGCAGAGGGAGCAGCCAAGATGCATGACCGCGTAAATATCTTTAAGCTATTCTAGAAAATGACAGGAATAGAGTGAAGTAGTCATAAGGAAGGTTATTGTTGTGATTAATGATATATTTAAATTATTTGGAGAGAAGGCAGCTGATATTTTATTTGAGATCATTACAGAATGTATGGACGATTATCTGTATATATTTGATCTGC
>ERZ1034901.2706-NODE-2706-length-11024-cov-4.962713_pt1 | contig 11024 bp, 12 predicted proteins | sample MGYA00520628_ERZ1034901 | MGnify/ENA primary metagenome ERZ1034901 (study PRJEB33766, sample SAMN09781783) | gut metagenome | biome: gut microbiome | host: Homo sapiens | place: Madagascar | study: EMG produced TPA metagenomics assembly of the PRJNA485056 data... | reverse complement strand
GCATCGCACATACCACTCGCGGAAATGATTACTTTGCAATCCTCGTCAAAGTTGATGGCTTTGGAATCGTCACTTGTGATCGAAGTTTTCAGTCCCGGGAACATTAACGGGTTGATGCCCTTATTTACAAGTGCCAGCGCTTCTTCATCAAAACAGTCATAAATATGTTCATTAAAAATGGTTGTCGCTTCATTTGCAAGCGGACTGTCCACATAAACTTTGAAATTATCGTGTCCGTGAACGCGTCCTTCTTCTTTGATCTGACGGATGAAATAAAGCATCTCCTGCGTACGTCCTACCGCAAAGGATGGAATCACAACACTTCCCCCGCGATCAAAGGTTCTCTGGATCACCTCACTCAGAAGTCCCACATAATCCGGACGGTCACCATGGCTTCTGTCACCGTAGGTCGACTCCATCACGACATAATCCGCATCGTGAAGGTATACCGGATCTTTGATCAGCGGCTGATTGAGATTTCCGATATCGCCGGAAAAAACAATCTTTTTCTCTTTACCATCCTCGTTGATGATCACTTCAATGCTTGCAGATCCAAGCAGGTGTCCGGCATCGACAAACCGTACACGGATACCTTCCGCCGGTGTGACCGTCTTTTCATATGGACACGGAACAAAATTCTTCAGGACACCCATTGCATCTTCCATCGTATATGCCGGTACAAACTCCGGCTTGCCCTGACGACGTCCCTTACGGTTTCGCCATTCTGCCTCGAACATCTGAATGTGAGCACTGTCACGAAGCATAATGTCACAGAGATGGCAGGTCGCCTGTGTCGCATAAACCGGTCCCTGAAAACCTTTTGCATAGATTGCCGGCAGATTTCCGGAATGATCCATATGTGCATGGGTCAAAAGCACAAAATCAAGGTCACTTCCCTTAACCGGTATTTCCTGATTTTCATAATAATCGGGTCCCTGTTCCATACCACAGTCTACAAGAAACTTCTTACCGGCAGCTTCCAGATAATAACAGCTTCCGGTTACTTCGTGTGTCGCCCCAATAAAGGTTATCTTCATGTGCGAGCCCCCTTTGTCTGAAAAATCGCGCAAATATATATTGTTGTAATCATTATACACGATTTACTTGTTTTTTAACAGTATTTTTGTGTAAAATCACAGGAGAAATGCAGGAAATATTTGGTGATGCCTGCAATTGCAAGAACAGGAAAGATAAGAAAAGTGGATACAACGGCTGGGTTGACTTTCCATACACTTAGTTCTTATGTAGTTCACCAATTGCGGGCACCTGGTTGACTTGTTTAGTACTAACTTTTTGCATAGTCCATCGATTTCGAACGCAAAATTGACTTGCATGGCACTAAGTTCTCTCATAGGCCACAAATTTTCCATAAACTGGATGGTCTCCTCATGAGTAAGTTCTAATTAAGGTAAACAATCGGCTTAAATCGGATGACCTCCTCATGAGTAAGTTCTAATCAAGGTAAATAATCGCCTATAATCGGATGGTCTCCTCATGAGTAAGTTCTAATCAAGGTAAATAATCGGCTTAAATCGGATGACCTCTAGAAATAATATCTGTCTCTCTGGCTAATGGAGGCTGGATTTGTATGGAAAAATCAAGAAAAGGAACAGGGCGGGATCTGAAATCCCGCCCTGCCTTACATGGTTTTGGTTTGGTTTTTAAAAGTCTGCAGGCACCTCGTCCCTTCGAAAGGTAACGGATGTTTACACGGTTTATCAATTGCATTCTCCGGTGTACGTGATGCCCGCAGCAGTTTTGTTTAAAGATTTTGTCTTAGGTTTTTAAAGTTATAATTTGTTAATTGGTTTTACATGGTTTAAAAAGTTTGGTTTTTGGTTGATTTTTGGTTTTCTCTTTAATGTTGTTTTTGGTTAATAGTTACTGTTGAATGATTGGAATTACTTAATCATAATGCCCTGTGTCAGAGTGGACGTAGATTCCTTTAAGCCACCATTGCTGGCTGCATGGTATCCACGCACACGATAGTAAGTGCCGCTCGGAACGATAACATCAATGGTTCTGCTGAGACTGGTTGCATTACTTCCTGTAAATTCCCAATATTTATAGGTACTATAGCTTCCATTTACTTTACGCTCCAGAAAAAGTGACAGATATACTTTAGCACATTTCTTATGGCACTGTGTCAATCCATAAATAACAATTTCATCACTGTCCACTTTCTGAATTTTCACGTTCCCCAAGTTCAGATTCGTTCCCCTGAGAACGCTGTAACTGGTATCCTCAGCAAAATCTTCTGTGCTTTCCTCGTCGGTAATTTCTTCATCTGCAATCTCATCCAGAATACTGGTTGTTTCTGCCAAAACTGGTGTCGCACACATGCTTATCGACATTCCTGCTGCCATAAGAAGACCAAGTAACTTCTTTCTTCTGCTCATTTCTCACTTCCTTTCACTATGTAAACATACCCTTACATAATATATACGTAAGAAATGACAAAAAATCACTCTAAAATTTCATAAATTTTATAATTTTTTTTAATTCGTCAATATTTATTTTGCCAGACAAAGTATATACTGTATCATCTTTCACCCAACTTGCGGTATAACTCGATACTTTCTCATCTTTATCATAGACTTTATCTATTATAACTTCTGTTTCTTCATCACTCGCAATTATCCTATCTTGTTCATCTCCATGCAAACTAAAAATATTACTTGAGGTATATTTATTTTGTTTATCAATACGAAACATTATAATTGTATTTTTACATTGATATTCCATTTGCGCTACCAATGCTTCTTTACTAATATTATAATCCAGAAATTCCATTCCCTCTGGTCTATAATAAAATTCTGGAATTTTTACATCTATTTTACGCTCAATTTCTTCAATAGCTTCATATTCATCTATATTTATATTCTCATTTTCCACATCATTTCCAAGTATTACTCTTGTATCATCTCCAGTCAAATATCTAATTCTTTTGATAAAATGACTCCTATTCGCCTCACTTGTCATGCTCGCAGCCAATACGCACAACAGACATACGCCTGCCACACCCGCGATTTTACCCAGCCGCAGATAACTCCGCTTCTTTCTGACCGGACGGTCATTCTTTGAACCTTTCTTCGACGATACCCCAATATCAGACACTGCTACTGTCTCTGTCTTCACGGGCGAATTGAAACCTTCTGTTGCCCTTGCTGCGGTACCAGCCTCTTTCGAACTTCCTGACTCCATAGAGACAACTTTATCCATAGCTGCTTTCGCTGCGCTGCCGGTCTCCTTCGAAGTTCTCGCCTCCATAGAAATAATTTTCTCCCTGGCTGTCTTTGACACCGAATCATTATTCTTCTTCGCCACAGCATCTCCGGCAATTTCTGTACCGACACCTCTGACCGCTTTCTTTGAAACCTCCGAAGTGTCATCCGCCTCATCTTCATACAGCCCTTCTTCTTTCAGGCGCTGATAGAATTTTTCTCTGGGGACACTCAACTCTTCTGCGATATCGAGGTTTTTCTCATACTCCTGTCCGGCAAGCAGAGATTTCTCAATCAGCTCCGCCTCATTGATGTATGTCTCCTCAAGCCACTGCCGGAATTTCTCATCGTCTTCCATATCCGGCATGTCCATCGTCAGATCCTCTATATGATTGTGATTATCCTTTTGTTCTTGTTCAAACTTTTCTTTCATTTTACTATCTCCTGCCGCCGTTTTTACCTCACTTTACACAAACGACAGCTCTATCTCTCCTTGACAATTTTGTCCCGGTGGTTCATAGTTATGGTTAATAAAAAGATTTTTCAGGAGGAATTCCCTATGAAACATATTGTTCTTACCGGCGGTGGTACTGCCGGCCACGTTACCCCTAACATCGCCCTGATCCCGACACTCAAAGCTGCCGGATATCAGATTTCCTATATTGGTTCCTATGAAGGTATTGAGCGTAAGCTCATCGAAGAAATGGGAATTCCTTATTACGGAATCTCCTCAGGCAAACTCAGACGTTACTTTGATCCTAAGAACTTTTCCGATCCGTTCAGGGTTCTCAAAGGTTTCCACGAAGCAAAAAAACTTCTTAAGAAACTGAAACCTGACGTTGTATTTTCCAAGGGCGGTTTCGTAACCGTCCCGGTTGTTATCGCTGCAAAAAAATGCAAGATTCCAGCAATTATTCATGAATCAGATATGACTCCGGGTCTTGCCAACAAGCTCTGTATCCCTTCCGCAGTTAAAGTGTGCTGTAACTTTCCTGAGACAGTCAGCAGTCTTCCGGCAGATAAAGCTGTCCTCACCGGTACTCCGATCCGTCAGGAACTTCTGAAAGGCGACAAAGAGGCCGGCAGACAGTTCTGCGGATTTACTTCCGACAAACCGGTCCTTATGGTGATCGGCGGAAGCCTCGGTGCAGCCTCTGTCAACGACCATGTCCGCAAGATCCTTCCGGAACTTCTGAAAGAGTTCCAGGTCATTCATCTCTGCGGCAAAGGCAAAATGGACGAGTCCCTCAAGGGTACCGAAGGTTATGTACAGTACGAATACATCAAGGAAGAACTTCCGGATCTCTTCGCTCTGTCCGATGTCGTGATTTCCCGTGCAGGCGCCAATGCAATCTGCGAGATCAGTGCCCTTCACAAACCAAACCTTCTGATTCCGCTCTCTGCAAATGCGAGCCGCGGTGACCAGATCCTGAATGCCCGTTCTTTTGAAAAACAGGGATTCAGCATGGTACTTGAAGAGGAAGAAATCACCGATGAAAAGCTCCTCGATACCATCCATCAGTTATACAAAAACCGTCATACTTTCGAAGAAGCAATGGCAGGTGGCAAACAGATGGATTCCATTCATCATATCTTTTCTCTTATTGAGGAATGTGTATTATCCAGGTAAGCAACAGAAGGCAGTTACAAATGTGACTGCCTTCTTAGTTTCTCCAGTTCTTCTATAATCCACGCCTTTGAACGCAGATTACGGTTGTTTACATTGTTCGTTGTGATCCCGTATTCCTCAGCAACTTCCGAGGCCGGAATCCTGTGCATCTTGGTTTTTATCAAAATATCGTAGTTCTGTGGATTTCTCATTCTGAGTTTCCGAAGAACAAGTCTCTGATAAGTTTCTTCTTCCATGCGCAGAAGCTGTGCTTCCGGGTCTCCTCTTTCATCGGGAGTCTCTTCCACACCCTCTTCGTCGAATGTACACATTTCCTGTTTGGTGGAGGGTTTTCTGAAATAATCGTTGCATCTGTTTGTAGTTGCGCGAAAAACCAGTGCTTTCAGTTTCTTATGGTCTGAATAATCCAGATTTTCCATCATCTTGTATAATGTGATGAAAATCTCCTGACTGATATCTTCTGCCAGAAGTTTATCCTTCGTGATACAGTATGCAACATATGCTGAGAATCTTTGATATTCATCATAGAACTTATTAAAATTCTCAATCGTCATTCGTATTTACGCTTTCGTTTTATTTTGTCATTTTTTCTTACGTATTCTGTATGACTCATGCTTTTACTTTACTCAGAATCTCTTCTTTCATTTCATCGGTCAGCTCACCCGGTTTCCATGTCAGACCAACCTGGTCGCCTTCATAACGCGGAATCAGATGCATATGGAAATGAAAAACTGTCTGACCTGCAATCTCACCATTGTTCTGTACGATGTTAAATCCGTCACAGTTCAGTCCGTCTCTGAGCTTTGTTGCCATTTTTTTTGCAAGAACCATTGCTTTCGCTGCGGTCTCATCCGGAAGTTCATAAATATTGGCGGCATGTGATTTCGGAAGAATCAGCGAATGTCCCTTAGAAGCCGGTCCCAGATCCAGGATCACGCGGAAGTCTTCGTCCTCATATAATGTAGCGGATGGAATTTCTCCATTCGCGATTTTACAAAAAATACAATTTTCCATGATAAATTCCTCCTTCAGAATTCTGTAAAAATAACTGTTTAATAACTATATTGTCTCGTATTTGTGCGAATTTTTCAATACGAAATTTGTTGATTGTGGTATTTTATGATGATACACTTCCCATGAGGTGACAGATTATGCAGGAAAAGAACAAATTTGAACAGCAGAAAAAAGAATTTCAGTCGACACTCTCGATGTTCTCACATGAGATACGTAACCCCCTCGCTCTTATCACAAGTGAGTTACAGATGTTATCCGACCATCATCCGCAACTTTGTCTGGATGAACACTGGGACAACATTATGGAAAATCTGAATTACATCCGCGAGCTTCTCGATGAGCTTTCCCGGTACCAGAATGCAGGACATCTCTCTCTCGTATCAACAGATACAAGCCTGTGGCTTGATCGAATTACCAATACCTTTCGACCTGCACTGGATTATCTGGGCATTGTACTTGAGACTGACATCCCTAAGGATCTTCCCCATCTTGAACTGGATCAGACAAAAATCCGTCAGGCTCTTTTTAATCTTCTCCGTAATGCGCAGGAGGCCATTCAGCACGCACACGGAAAAATCCAGATTGCCGCTTCTGCTGTTTCAGATGGAATACAGATCACCGTCCATGACAATGGCTGTGGTATGACTGCCCAGCAGACGGAACAGATCTTTTTTCCTTTCGTAACGTACAAGCCCGGCGGCACAGGTCTCGGGCTTGCTGTCACCCGGCAGATCATCGAAGCACACCATGGGACGCTCCGCGTCGAAAGTGTACCCGGTGAAGGAACAACCTTTTATATTCTTCTGCCTCTCGGATGATACAGAAGAATGGAAATCATTATTCCACAAACCAGTCCGGCAACGTGGGCTGTATTGTCCACTCCTGTGCTGGTAAATCCATAATAAAGAGAAAAAAATGCCATGACAAGAATCTGTCTCGCAGACAAATCTCCGAGCCATCCTTTGTTGCGGATCACAATATAAATCATCGCTCCCATAACAGCAAAAACTGCACCGGAAGCACCCGCTGATACGGCAAAATCCATAGATTTCAGCTCAACAAGCACTGAGATCACATTTCCGAGAAGTCCGCCCACAATATAGATGATCAGAAATTTTATCTTGCCGATTACACGTTCAAGACGGCTTCCCAGAACAAACAGAACCAGCATATTATTCAAAAGGTGTTCGATTCCGAAATGCAGGAACATACAGGTAAACAGTCGGTAATATTCCCCACCTTCTATGATCATCGGTGTGTAGGCTGCGCCGCAGTCCAGCATATGCATCGTGTTCTGTGAACTGCCGGTGCATTCCACCGCGAGAAACACAATAATATTGATCAGTATCAGACCGACCGTCACCGGCTCTTTTTTTATTTCTTCCAAATTCTCACTCCTTTGTCCTATAGACACACCAGAAACGACACAGGATCATTGCCGCAACTGCAATCAAAAATCCATCCGCACTCTTCGCCATATTTCTTATGGCAGCTGTTTTTCCGCCGACCATAATCAGAAAATAGACCGCGCAGCGACTCATTTCAAGATAAAAAACACACCCTGCCGATAACACGAAATGTTTTGTGCTGATCTTCTTTTCCAGACAGAGCCAGATGAAAAACGCTGCTACAAAAGCAAGAATCAGATAGTCCGTCCCATTCTTATACATCCAGAATGTCGATGCTGCACAGGCAGGTGCATAGAGGATCAGTGAATCTGCTTCTGCGCCGCATTTCTTTTTCAGGTAAATCCAGCCGCCTACGGTAAACAAAATCCCTATCAGCATATTCTCCATCAAAATCAATGTAGAGTTGACACCAAATGACTGCAGAAAACCAAGCAGACCAAGGTACTGCTTCGGTGAAACTGTTCCACTTGAAAAAGTTTCTTTCAGTAAAACCAGCGGAGACGTTCCGGTAATCGCGGAAGATGCCGCCCATCCAGCAATATCAATGACTGCAGCCGTAATCAGTGGTTTCCATTTGCGGTTCAGAAGCCATACCAGGCAGATGATCATAGATATCTGCGGTTTCGTCATAGCAAATCCCATACAGATACCGGCAATCCATGGATTCGAATCTGTCAGGCAGATTGCCAGAATGCAGAGACAACAGAGGATTGCCCCGGAATTTCCGTATCGAAGAGAATACATGAAACTGAAATGTCCCCCGATCAAAAGCAGAAACAGCAATAAAAGCTGACTGGAAAATTTCTCGCGGAATTTGCGGCAAACAACAGCTCCGGTAACAATATAAGCAATAAAGTGTAATACCCAGAGATATATTTTTGCCTGTTCAAGCGGAAGAAATGCTCCATAAAAAGCAGTTCCCATCACACAGCACCACGGAACGGTCGCAAAACCTGACGGAATTTTTCCTACAGAATCCAGCAGGGCACCCTTTCCGATCAACGGAAACGGATCATAACCCAGCAATGTATAACGACTGATCCGCCAGTGTCCCTTAATGTCATATCCGGAATAACCCAGATAAAAATAAAATACGATGCACATCAGGATACAAAGCATCAGAAGCCCGGCAATCAACCGGAAACATTTTTCTCTTATGTCTGAACCTGTGTTATTTTTTGCAGCAGATGTCATATCAGATTTTCCACTCCCTGTATTGTTTTTTTCTTGCTGCAGATCGTGAGCGCAGAATCAGCCAGTCCGTACCTGCAGCCGCGGCACACTGCCCGTCTTTTTCCTCACGGTCTCCGATCATCAGGACATCTTCTTTTTTCAGATGGTTTTCGCCGAGGATGAACGTGAGTCCCTCCGGATCCGGTTTCAGATAAGAAAACCGGACATTGTCCGGATAATAGAGTCCGTCCGCTTCAAGTTCCAGTACGCGGCTCTTGTCCTCAAGCGGATAATCTGAATACAGATATACATGATGTCCTTTTTTCTGCTGTTTTTTCAGAAATGCCAGCAACTGCCTGTCGCGACTTTTATATACTGCCCGAAGAGGACGTCTGTACATCCATTCTTCGATGATACTGTCTACTTTTTCAGAAGAAAAATGGTATTTATGCGAAAGAAGGAGGCGTATCCTGCTTTCACAGTCCGCTTCCTTCAGTAATTCTTCTGATTCTCTTAAGTGACGGTAGTCTTTGAGCAGGAACGCTTCTCTGTAATTCCGAATATGCACGAGAAAATATCCTGCCATCTGCGCCAGCATCCGCAGACGCATCGGATATTTGTAGTAGAGCGTTCCATCCATATCTACCACATAGTTTTTGTACTCTTTGATTGATTTATGTAAATTTTTATCCATATCAGAGTTTCAGCAAATCCTTTCCTGCGATCCATTCCAGTCCCGGAATATGGACCATCATCAGAATGCATGTAATCACAATAAACACCAGTAAATAAAGCATCAGGCCCTTCTCGTGGAAAAGCTTCTCCGGCTTCTGTGCGCAGGAATCTTCTTTATAACTGATATTCAGATACAGGCTGAAAAGGCCACACATAATCGGGATATCAATGATCAGTTCTGCTTTGTATTTGATCATAAAGACACCACAGAAAAATACGGAAAGCAGTGCATAATAAAAAGCTGAGATCAGCAGTGACTTTTCTGTGTAATACTTAAATGACCGGCGGTAATGGCCTGCAAGCTCTTTGTCCGCGATCATACGGTATTCGGAATAACGTTTGGTTGCCATCAGGAACGCGCCACCCATCCAGTAGCCAAGCACGATGCTTACCGGTGGCAGATATCCGGAGGAAATCGCAAACCATCCGATCAGAAGACGGATTGCATTGTTTACAGATTCTGAGAGCACATCCACATACGGGATCTCTTTTGTACGGAATGGTTTTACATTATAAAGAATACCCATCACGAACAACCAGAGTTCCATCAGAAATACCGGTCTGGAGATAAACCACGCGATCAGAAGTCCGAGTGCGCCAAGTACTGCATACTCGGTCATAACCCAGTGAAATTTCAGATTCCCCGATACAACAGGACGGTTTTTCTTTGTCGGATGAAATTTGTCAAATTCTGCGTCCAGCCATTCATTAATAACATAATTGGCAGATGCCACGAATGATGTTGAAATAAGTGCAAGAACAATGTCCTTTACCACAGCCGCAGTAATTGGATTTCTTGTCAGAAATAAAGCAAAAATCATACCCGGTACAATAAATAACTGTTTGATCCAGTGATCGACACGGGCAATTTTTATGTAATCTTTCATATAACTCTTTTCCTTTTCATTTTCTCCAAAAAAGTATAGCATACCGCATTGTAAAAGTCCACACAAGCCACTTGCCATACCGGAATCTAGGCAGTAAAAATAATAAGGATGTTTATATTTACCAACATTCTATTTCAAAAAGATATACCGCGCCTGTGCAAATTCCACCTGATCCTCATCCTGCAGCTGATATTCCTCTCCTGTTTTCAGTAGTCTTCCATTTACTGATGTTCCATTTCTCGAATTGAGGTCAGACAGATAATATTCCTCATCTACTTTCCGAATCTTTGCATGAATACGACTGACTGTCGGAAGAGAGATCACTGCATCGGCAGCATTTTCCATCTTACCGATTACCATAAGGTCACGGTCAAGATAGATCGTCGCAAGTTCTCCCGGTTCACGGCTTACAAGGCTGGCCGGTCCTTCAGTCTGTCCGGCGGATAAGACGACTGTCTCACCATAGTTTTCTGTCTTTTCAGTTTCGTAGTTCTCATTCTGCTGCACTGTTTCCCGGTATACATTCTGTGAGTTTTCCAGACGGTTAGTTCCTGTTTCCCCGGTCCGTTCCGGCATTTTATGCTTTTCTTCACTCCATTCCGACATTTTTCTCTGTGATATATCTGCCTCATACAAATTTTCCGAGTTTCTCTCCACTCGCTTTTTCTTATCGTCACTTTCCTTCGTATCCGCAAGTTCCCGCTGCACTTTCTGTCTCCACTCTGCGCTCATCTGCTTTTTCTGTTTCTTTTTTTCGGCTGTCCATGACAGGAATGCGGCGAGAGCCAAAAGGATGATGGCGCCTCCGAAGATAGCTTCCGCCGGAATCCCAGGAAGATATCCCAGATAGCGAAGTATAAGAAAAATGATCAAAACTGCTGCTGTGGAAACACAAAGTAAAGCACCCGTCCATTCGTTGGAGGACTTTTGAAAATCAGACTCTTCTTTCTTT
>ERZ1034901.2701-NODE-2701-length-11037-cov-7.347842_pt1 | contig 11037 bp, 18 predicted proteins | sample MGYA00520628_ERZ1034901 | MGnify/ENA primary metagenome ERZ1034901 (study PRJEB33766, sample SAMN09781783) | gut metagenome | biome: gut microbiome | host: Homo sapiens | place: Madagascar | study: EMG produced TPA metagenomics assembly of the PRJNA485056 data... | reverse complement strand
AAGGGAAACACTCCCGTCACGCTGGGAGGTTGTAGGAAGTACGTAAAAAGCGCCGGCGCGAGGCGACCTAGGTTCATTCCCCTCTTCGTCATGTCGTTTACCGTGAGATTGTAGTTCGCCCCAAAGTCGGTAAACGACCCGAAGCGCGCCTTGTTGTAGAGCATGATGCCCGCAGCCACCACCACATACGGGGCGATCAGACAGGCGAACTCGGCCGCGCCCTTACGCGTGAACAACCTGCGCTCGGTAACATAGGGGCGCCAGAACAGCGGAAACGCCAGAAATGACAGCACCACGAGCTGTGGGCGGCAACCTACCACGAGCGCCATGCACAGCGAGCCGCCCAAATACCATCCGCACGGCGCTTGCGAGCCGCGTCCGCACATCCACAGGTAGAGCCCCCATACGGAAAACGCGAGGCCGCACATGATGGGAAGCGAATAAAATGTAGGAAACTTAACAAGATAGAGGAATCCGCAGCAGGTGATAAGAGCAATCTGCAACAGCAGGTACAGCCCGAGGCTCACCTGTTTGAAATGACAGCGGGCAAAACGGTCGAGCAGCGCCGAGCATCCTAGGATGAACGCAATAGCGGCTATGAGCACGCCGATCGCCGTCGGGAAGTTCGCCCCCGTAGCCAGATAAAACGGCAGATAGAACAGAAGCACCGGCACCACGCCGAAGTACACGTAGTAGTGGCCCCCGTAATACGCGACATCGAACAGGTACGGCTCGCCCGTCTCCTTCTGCAGCTCGTCGCGCGCACCCTTGTCGTAGGGGTCGTCCATCTGTTGAAGCCACTCGGGCGGCTCCTCTTCGAGATAGAGCTTGCCCTGAGACATGGATTTCGCAAGCTCGGCATACTGCTGGGCGTTGTCGCCGCCCACCTGGAACGAATTCACGATGCTGTGCCCGTCCCATGACCCGGAATTGTAGACGGATGTCGCCACCCCCACCAGGTTCGATCCCATAAACAAAAATGAGGAAACGAGCGCAACTTCGACCGCAACCGCGCCGATAACACCCGCCTTCGACACCTTCGGACGTTTGGTGATGCTCACGCGATACACGCTCGACCCCGGGCGGAACAAGTACATGATCGACAGTATCCCGACGACGCCGAAGAAGCGCGGGAAGTTGAACGAGAACGGCCTATGCGCGTTCAACACGAGACTCGTCAAGCGGACGGGATAGCTCGTCTTCTCGTTCCCGACAAGCTCGATGCGCAGATTGTCCACGTACCCCGTCGTCTGCAAGTTCACGTACTGACTCTCCGACACCATCGTGGACATGTCCACCTCGGGCACGCCGAGCGTGTACTCGGTGGAGTCGAAATACGTTTTATGCGCATCGTCGGTGAATTGAATCTTGAAGGTGAGGTTTTGCGCCGGCTGCATCCAGTCGAACTTCAAGTAGACGTTGTGCACCTCGGTGTTCAAATTGGAAAACTCGATCACGTTGTCGACTTCGGTGATCTTATACTGCTCGTCGGTCGTCTCCTGGAGCGTGAGCGCATCGCTCAAATCGATGGAGTTGTAACCGAGCGACTTGTAGAAGTTGATGTTGAACACAAACACTTCAAGAAACAGTGCAACCGCAACAATCGCCGCCGCCACCTTGGCGATATGCACAAGCAAAGTGCGCCTCGGAAGAACTCGAGACTCGTACAGATACGCTATATTCCTTCGAACTGTTGGCATGGCTCATCATTATAGCGTAGCAAGGCCCCGCTCACTGAACGGGGCCTTGCGGAATGCGACGATTTCAAGTGAATTGCCGCAGACGAAAGCACTTCGCGCAGGGGTTTGTTACAGGCTAAGCGCCTTCTTGACGTCGGCGTACACAACATTCGGGTCGCGGTCGCCGTCGATGGAAACGAGCAGGTCGCACCCGCGATAGTAATCGATAAGAGGGCTCGTGGACTTCTCGTACACATCGAGGCGGTTGCGAACGGTTGCCTCGTTGTCGTCGTCACGCTGATACATTTCCCCACCGCACTTCGGGCAGCTTGCGTCGGCTTCAGAGCCAATGAAACCGCACTCCTTGCACATGCGGCGCGAAGTGAGGCGCTTCACGATAACTTCGGAATCAACGTCGATCAAAAGGGCTGCGGTAAGCGGGCGCTCAAGCTTGGAGAGCTCTGCGTCGAGCGCGACAGCCTGGGCAGACGTGCGCGGAAATCCGTCGAGGATGAAGCCCTTCTGCGTGTCTGGCTCAGAGAGGCGCTCAGTTACAAGCCCGATGATGACGTCGTCGGGAACGAGGTCGCCAGCGTCCATGTAGGACTTCGCCTTCTTGCCGAGTTCGGTGCCGGCCTTCACCGCCGCGCGAAGCATGTCACCCGTGGAGATATGCGGCGTGCCGAACTCCTCGACGAGTTTGGCAGCCTGCGTGCCTTTGCCAGCGCCCGGAGCACCCAGCAACACGATATTCATGATTGAGTTCCTTTCAATCAGCTTGGATATATGTCGTACGCTTCATTCTACCAAACACGTGACGCAAGCGGGAAATTTCACGCAAATGAAAAAGGCCACGGACTTGGCGTCCGTGGCCTTTGGAAATGCTAACAAGCTTGCGATGACTACAAAGGTTTACTTGAAGAAGCCATCGTAGTTGTGCATCTTGAGCTGGCTTTCCACCTTGCTCATGGTGTCGAGCGCTACGCCGATCATAATGAGGATCGACGTGCCGCCGAACGCCTGGATGAGCTGGTTGCCGCTGAAGTAGAAGATGATTGTCGGGATGACGGCGATACAGGCGATGAAGATTCCGCCAGGCAGCGTCACGCGATGAATCACGTTCTTGATGTAGGTAACCGTAGCCGAACCAGGGCGAACACCAGGGATGAAGCCGCCCTGCTTGCGCAGGTTGTCCGCCGTGTCCTCGGGGTTGAACACCATGGAAGTGTAGAAGTAGGCGAAGAACACGATAAGCACCACGGTGAGAATCCAGTTCAGCCAACCGGTCGAAACCGCATCAGCGAACCAGGTCAGCCAATCGACGTTGAAGAGCGCCGCCAGCTGAGCCGGGAAGTAGATGATGCAGCTCGCGAAGATGATCGGGATAACACCTGCGGCGTTCACCTTCAGCGGGATGTAAGTGGACTGACCGCCCATCATCTTACGACCCTGCACGCGCTTGGCGTAGTTCACCGGGATGCGGCGCTGGGCGCGCTCGATGAAGATGATGGCGGGGATGCACGCGAGCACCACAACCAGAATCAGCACCGTGATGGCGATGCCCATGCCGAGGTCGGCCTGCAAGTTCACGGACGAGAAAATCGCGGCCGGAACACGGGACACAATGCTCACGAAGATGATGAGCGACATGCCGTTGCCGATACCGCGCTGGGTGATGAGCTCGCCCATCCACATGATGAAGGCCGTGCCCGCCACCAACGTGAACACCACGATAATGTCGGTGAGCACTTCGGGCACCTGGTCGGAGAAGACGACGCCGTAAGCGGTCGACTTGAACAGAAGCAGGTAGCCAATGGCGTTGATCAGGCCGAGGCCCAGCGTGAGATAGCGCGTTACCTGCGTGATCTTGCGACGACCGGTCTCGCCTTCCTTCGCCCAACGGCCCACGGCGGGAATCACGCCCTGCATCAGCTGCATGATGATCGATGCGGTGATGTAGGGCATGATGCCGAGCGAGAACACGGAGAAGCGCGAAAGCGCACCGCCCGTAAACAGGTCAAGCATGGTCATCGAAACGCCCGAGTTCGAGAAGGAGTTCGCGAACTCGTTGAACGGGATACCGGGCACGGGAATGTAGGCGCCGAAACGATACAGCGCCAGGATGCCCAGCGTGAAAAGAATCTTCTTGCGGAGCTCCGGTACCTTGAACGCGTCAATGATAGAGCTTAGCAAGGCTCTTCGACCTTTCCTCCGGCTGCTTCGATCTTCGCCTTAGCGGAAGCAGAAACCTTATCGACAGAAACGGTGAGGGCCTTCGTAATCTCACCGTCGCCAAGAACCTTCACCAGCGCATCCTCGTGTTTGATGATGCCCTTTGCCTTGAGCGTTTCGCCATTGACGACCTCGCCAGCCTCGTACTTCTCCTCGAGGCGGGAAACGTTCACCGGCAGATACTCGACGCGGTTGATGTTGCGGAAGCCGGGGAGCTTCGGCAGACGCATCGCGAGCGGGGTCTGGCCACCCTCAAAGCCGGGGCGCTTGCCGCCACCAGCGCGGGACTTCTGGCCGTTGAGGCCGCGACCAGCGGTCTTGCCATAGCCGGAGCCGTTACCGCGACCGACGCGCTTACGGCTGTGAGTCGAACCCTCTGCAGGCTTGAGATCTTTAAGTTCCATTGTTTTGCTACTCCTTACATTCGCTTCCAGGTCAGCTTGGCCTGGGGCTGGCAGCTCGCCGCCAGCTAACTTCCTAAAACACTCGGATTGGCGCAACCGGCATCCGGCGCGCCAATCCAAAATTATACCCTATCAAGAATATGCAAGCGAGGAAAATCCCAACTTACAGCTCCTCGACCTTCACGAGGTGCTTCACCTTGAAGATCATGCCGCGGACGGACTCGTTGTCCACGAGGTCGTGGCTGCGGCCGATCTTACCGAGGCCGAGGCCCTTCAACGTGGCCAGCTGATCCTTCTTGTAGCCGATGGAGCTTTTCACCTGCGTCACACGCAGCGTCTTCTTTGCCTCAGCCATTGCTAGTTCTCCTTCCCACCGAAGATCTGGGCGACGGAGCGATTGCGGCGCTCCGCAACCTCGACCGGGCTCTGCATCTTCTGGAGGCCGTCAGCAACAGCCTTCACAACGTTCATCGCGTTGTTGGTGCCGAGCGACTTGGCGAACACGTTCTTGATGCCTGCGAGCTCCATGACCGCACGGGCCGGGCCGCCGGCGATAACGCCGGTACCAGGGGCAGCCGGCATGATGAGCACGCGACCTGCGCCGAACTCGCCCACGATGTCGTGGGGGACGGTGCCTTCCTTGGTGATGGCGACGGAGAACATGTTCTTCTTCGCGTCATCAACGCCCTTCTTGATGGCGACAGGCACTTCCTTGGACTTGCCAAGGCCGATGCCGACGCGGCCATTGCCGTCGCCGACGACGACGAGCGCGGTGAGAGCAAAGCGCGTGCCGCCCTTGACGACCTTGCACACGCGGTTGATGTAAACGACGCGCTCCTGGAGCTCAGGAACGGCGGCGTTTTCTTGCTGTTTGCGAGCCATACGCTAAAACCCCTTCTAGAATACCAGGCCTGCTTCACGGGCAGCGTCGGCAACAGCCTTGACGCGTCCATGATACAGATGGCCGCCGCGGTCGAAGACGACCTTCGTGACGCCCTTCTCCTGAGCCATTTTGCCGATAATGGTGCCGATTTCGGCCGCGCCCTCGACGGTGCCGCCCTTCTTGCCCGTTGCCTTGAACTCGGGGCCGAGGGTGGAAACGCCGCAGATGGTGGTATGCGACACGTCGTCGATCACCTGCACGTAGATGTTGGAATTGCTGCGCGTCACGCAAAGGCGCGGACGCTCAGGCGTACCGGAAATCTTGCCGCGAACGCGACGATGGCGACGGGCTAAGCCTTTCTGATGCTTCAAATCATTGGTTCTCATGAATGATCCCTTCAGTTAGTTACCGTAGCGCTAAGCCCACTAGTCGCTCTTAGCAGCCTTGCCAAGCTTGCGACGCACAACTTCGCCTTCGTAGCGAATGCCTTTGCCCTTGTAAGGCTCCGGCTTGCGCCACTTGCGAATGTCGGCGGCAACCTGGCCGACCTGCTCTTTGCTCGCGCCGTGAACGACGATCTCGGTCTGGCTCGGAACCTCGAAGCTGATGCCTTCCGGCGCGTCCATGATAACCGGATGCGAGTAACCGAGGGAAAGCTCGAGGGCAGTGCCCTTGAGCGTGGCGCGGTAGCCGACGCCGACGAGCTGGAGCTTCTTCTGGAAGCCCTTCTCGACGCCTTCGACCATGTTGTGGATGAGCGTACGGGTGAGACCGTGGAGGCTCTTCGCCTCGCGGGAATCATCCGGACGAGAAACGATGATCTCGTCACCCTCACGGGTGATGGTCATCATCGGGTTGAAGCTGCGATGCAGTTCGCCCTTCGGGCCCTTCACCGTCAAGTTATGACCGTCGATGGTCACCTCAACGTTGGCAGGAACGGCGACGGGCTGCTTGCCAATACGCGACATATCTTTGCCTTCCTTTCCTACCAGATGTAGGCGATAACCTCGCCGCCGATGCCCTTGTTGCGAGCGTCGCGGTCGGTCATAACGCCTTGGCTAGTCGAGATGATTGCAGTACCGAGGCCGCCGAGAACGCGCGGGAGGTCGTTCTTACCGGCGTAGATGCGCAGACCGGGCTTGGAGATGCGCTTGATGCCGCGGATGGTCTTGGCCTTCTTGGGGCCGTACTTCATCGTGATCTCGAGGGTTGCACGGGGCTCGCCATCAATGATTTCGAAGCCCTGGATGTAGCCCTCTTCCTGCATGATGCGGGCGATCTCGACGAGTTTCTTGCTCGACGGCATGGAAACCGTCGGCTTGCCGACAGAATGAGCGTTACGCACACGCGTAAGCATATCTGCGATGGGGTCGGTCATGCTCATTTTTGTTTTTCTCCTTTGATCCTTGATGAGCCTAAGCGCTCGGTTCGTTGGCGCCCATAACGCCTCCGCCTGATGCGCCGGCACACCCTAGCGTGTGAATCCGGGAAGGACTACCAAGAGGACTTGGTCACGCCGGGCAGTTCGCCTTTGCTCGCCAGCTCGCGCACGCAAATGCGGCACAGGCCGAACTTGCGATAGTAAGCGCGCGGACGTCCGCAGCGCGTGCAGCGGTTGTGCTGACGCGTGGAGAACTTCGGCTCGCGCTTGGCTTTGGCGATCATCGATTTCTTAGCCATGCATTCCTTCTTTCTTGCTTTAAAGGCCGCCTCCCTTAGGCAGCCTTAATGCCGAGGTTACGCAAATGGGCCGCCTGGAGCGACCCGATTTGTTTTACTTGCTCTTGAACGGGAAGCCAAGCGCCTCGAGGAGCGCGAAGGCATTCTCGTTGTTTTCAGCGGTGGTGACAAAGGTGATGTCCATACCGCGGGTACGGTCAACCTTGTCGTACTCGATCTCAGGGAAGATCAGCTGCTCGGTGATGCCGAGCGTGTAGTTGCCGCGACCGTCGAAGCTGGTGCGGGAGACGCCGCGGAAGTCGCGCACGCGCGGGAGCGCGGTGGACAGCAGGCGGTCGAGGAATTCCCACATGCGGTCACCGCGAAGGGTGACCTTGCAGCCGATAGCCTGACCCTCGCGCACATGGAAGCCTGCGATGGACTTCTTGGCGCGGGTGATGCAGGGCTGCTGGCCGGTGATGACGCGCATGTCGTTCATGGCAGCATCGAGGAGCTTATGGTCGCTAGCGGCAGCGCCAACACCCATGTTCACGACGATCTTCTGGAGACGCGGAACATTGTTGATGTTGGAAATGCCGAGCTCTTTCTCGAGCTTCGCGACGATTTCGCTTTTGTACTTTTCCTTCAAGCGAGGAGTAGTCATTTTTGCCTCTCATCCGATGATTTGAACGCCGGATTTCCGACCCGGCGTCCCTGGATTGCCCAGGGTCATACAACAACCTGCGCACCGAAAGGCGCGCAGGTTGAAGATTATACGGTATCCGACACCTATTTGTCGATGTCTTTTCCGCATTTCTTGCAAACGCGGACTTTTTTGCCCTGCTCGTTGATGCGCTTGGAAGTGCGGGTGGCTTCCTTGCAGTTCGGGCAGACGAGCATCACGTTGGAAACATGAAGAGGAGCCTCAACGGTGGTGATACCGCCCTGCGGATTCTGCTGCGTGGGGCGCATAGCCTTTTTCACCATGTTGCACTTCTCGACGACCACGCGCTGACGCTGCGGGATGGAGCGGAGGATCTCACCGGTCTTGCCCTTGTCCTTGCCGGACAGGATCTTGACGGTGTCGCCCTTCTTAACATGCATCGAAGACATATCTTACAAACCTCCCTACAGCGTTTCCGGTGCCAAAGACACGATCTTCATGTACTTCTTGTCGCGGAGCTCGCGAGCGACGGGCCCGAAGATACGGGTACCGCGCGGGGAGCCGTCCTGGTTGATCAGGACAGCCGCGTTCTGGTCGAACTTGATGTAGCTGCCATCGGCGCGACGCACTTCCTTCTTGACGCGCACGACGACGCAGCGCACAACCTCGCCCTTTTTCACGGCGCCGTTCGGCATTGCTTCCTTGACGCTGCAGATGATCACGTCACCGAGGCCCGCGTAACGGCGCTTCGAGCCGCCGAGGACCTTGATGCACTGCACCTTGCGAGCGCCGGAGTTGTCGGCAACCGCGAGCATGGTTTGCATCTGAATCATTGCTTAACCTAACTTTCTCGTGAATAGCGTGCGAAGCCGCAAGCTATTTTGCCTTCTCGACGATCTTCGACAGACGCCAGCGCTTCATCTTGGACAGCGGACGCGTTTCCATGATTTGAACGGTGTCGCCGACGCCGGCTTCGTTGTTCTCGTCATGGGCATGGAACTTCTTGGTGGTGGTGATCATCTTGCCGTAGACGGGATGCGGCTTGCGCTCCTTGACGGCGACGACGATGGTCTTGTCGTTCACGTCGCTGACGACAACGCCCTGGCGGACCTTGCGCGAATTGCGAGTTTCACTCATGTTGCACTAACCTTTCTCGCCTTAAGCGCTCAGCTCGCGTGCACGCATCTCGGTCTGGATGCGAGCGATGTCTTTTTTAACCTGACTAACGCGAGCGGTGTTGTCGAGCTGGCTGGTAGCCATCTGGAAACGCAGGTTGAAAAGCTCAGCGCGCGCTTCCTTCAGTTTCGCCTGCAGATCGTCGGCAGACAGTTCACGAATCTCTGCTGCTTTCATTTACGCCTGCCCCTCCGTTTCTTTGGAAACAATCTTGCACTTGATGGGCAGCTTGTTGATGGCGAGGCGGAGAGCTTCCTTGGCGGTCTCTTCGTCAACACCATCGAGCTCGAACATGATGCGGCCCGGTTTAACGACGGCTACCCACTCTTCGGGGTTGCCCTTGCCGGAGCCCATGCGGGTTTCTGCCGGCTTCTTGGTGATCGGCTTGTCGGGGAAGATCGTGATCCAGACCTTGCCGCCACGCTTCATCTGGCGGGTCATGGCGATACGAGCAGCCTCGATCTGGCGATTTGTGATCCAATGGGCTTCGAGGGCCTGAATGCCCCAGGTGCCATGACAAAGACGGGTGCCGCCCTTGGCCTTGCCCTTCATGGAACCACGCTGCACCTTGCGGTGCTTGACGCGCTTAGGTACGAGCATTACTTCGTCCCCCTTTCGTTACGGTCGTTGCGACGGGAACGGCTCGGACGAGAGCTGCCCTCGAGCGCCGGCTGGGGAGCCTTCTGGCCCGGGAGAACCTCTCCGTGATACACCCACACCTGGATGCCGATGGCGCCCATGGTGGTGTTAGCGGTGCAGAAGCCGTAGTCGATCTTGGCGCGGAGGGTATGCAGAGGCACGCGGCCTTCGCGGTACCACTCGCGGCGGCTCATCTCGGCACCGCCGAGACGGCCGGAGCACTGAATGCGGATGCCCTTAGCCCCGCTCTTGCGAGCGGACTGCACGGCCTTGCGCATCGCGCGGCGGAAGGCAACGCGGCCCTCGAGCTGCTCGGCGATGGACTGGGCGACGAGGTTCGCATCGAGCTCGGGACGCTTGACCTCGACGACCTCGATGTTCACGGGGCCGTTGGCGATCTTCTCGAGCTTCTTGCGCAGGGCGTCGATCTCGGCGCCCTTCTTGCCGATCACCACACCCGGGCGGGCGGTGGTGACGATAACCTTGATTTTGTCGCCGGCGCGCTCGATCTCCACCTTGGAGACAGCGGCACGGGCGAGCTGCTTGTCCAGGAACTTGCGAATCTCAAGGTCGTTCGCCAGGTTGGTGGCGTAGTCCTTGTCGGCGTACCAGCGGCTGCGCCAGTCTTCGATGACGCCGATGCGGAAACTAGTCGGATTGACTTTCTGACCCATGTGCTTTATGCCTCCTCTCGCGGGGCGACGACGATCGTGATGTGGCTCGTGCGCTTGCGGATGCGAGCGGCGGAACCCTTTGCGCGGGGACGGATGCGCTTCATCGTGGGGCCTTCGTCAACGTAGGCCTTCTTCACGACGAGAGACTCGGCGCGCAGGTGGTTGTTGTGCTCCGCGTTCGCAACGGCGGAGTTGAGAACCTTCTCAACGGTTTCCGCGATGCCGCGATTGGTAAAACGCAGGATCTCCTGAGCCTGGGCGACGGACTTGCCGCGAACGAGGTCAACGACGATACGCGCCTTGCGGGGAGAAACGCGGACGTAACGGGCTTGTGCTCTAACTTCCATTGTTCACCCCTACCTATTTCTTGCCCTTGTCGGCGGAATGACCCTTGAAGGTGCGGGTCGGGGCGAATTCGCCCAGCTTGTGGCCGACCATAGATTCAGTAATGTACACCGGCACGTGCTTGCGTCCATCGTGGACGGCGATGGTGTGACCCACCATGTCCGGGAAGATGGTGCTGGCACGCGACCAGGTTTTGATGACGTCTTTTTCGCCAGCTGCGTTCATGGCCTCGATACGGCCAAGCAGACGCGGCTCTACGAAAGGACCTTTTTTCAAACTTCTGCTCACAGTTACTCCTTAACGTGTCCGCGCTACTTCTTGCGACGACGGATGATGAGACGGCTCGAAGCCTTCTTCGGGTTGCGGGTGCGATGGCCCTTGCTGGGCATGCCCCACGGCGAAACAGAGTTGCGACCCGAAGACTTGTTCTTGCCTTCGCCACCGCCGTGCGGGTGGTCGACCGGGTTCATGACGGTGCCGCGCACGGTCGGGCGGATGCCCTTCCAGCGGTTGCGGCCGGCCTTGCCGATGCGGATGTTGGCATGCTCGGCGTTGCCGACTTCACCAACGGTCGCGCGGCAGGTCAGAAGAACGCGGCGCATTTCGGAGGACGGCATACGCAGGATCGCGTACTTGCCTTCCTTACCCATGAGCTGGATGCTCGTGCCGGCGGAACGCGCAA
>ERZ1034901.2700-NODE-2700-length-11041-cov-29.739123_pt1 | contig 11041 bp, 10 predicted proteins | sample MGYA00520628_ERZ1034901 | MGnify/ENA primary metagenome ERZ1034901 (study PRJEB33766, sample SAMN09781783) | gut metagenome | biome: gut microbiome | host: Homo sapiens | place: Madagascar | study: EMG produced TPA metagenomics assembly of the PRJNA485056 data... | reverse complement strand
GCGAACAGCCCTTAAAAGAGCAAAACAAGGTTCGCTTCTTTGCTTGCGTCACCCTACGTCACCCAATTCAATTACGTAACTCGTTGATTTTCAATACGCACTATATAATGGTGCAAAAAAGTGATGAAGTCAGGAAGAAGGCTGCCTGATATGCAAACACTGCGGTGCAAGCCGGTGCGGATAGACATCATCAATATAACTGAAGCAGCCCGACAAGTTGAGTAACTTGTCGGGCTGCTTTAGTCATATGGGCGGTTCTAATCATTCTGTTTTTAGAACCACCCATATATTAGTTCGTCACATGCGTGACGGCCTTAATCATTCTGCTGCTCAGGAGCCTCATCAATCAAGTCCATAAACTGGTCAAGCTTAGGCGTGATGATGATTTGTGTGCGGCGGTTGCGCTGCTTGCCCACAGCGGTAGCATTTGATGCCACGGGGTTATACTCGCCACGACCAGCTGCCGAAAGGCGCTTGGGGTCTACGCCATACTGGTTTTGCAAAGCCTGCACCACCGAAGAGGCACGAAGCGCCGAGAGGTCCCAGTTGTTGCGAATATTCTTTTGCGAAATAGGCACATTGTCGGTGTTACCCTCAACCAACACATCGTAGTCCTTGTAATCGGTAATGATTTTGGCAATCTTAGAAAGCGTTTCGCCTGCACGATCGCCAATTTCGTAACTGCCGCTCTTGTAAAGCATGTTGTCGGCCAACGAAATATAAACCACGCCTTTAAGCACTTGTACGTCCACGTCGTTCATTTCCTGACGAGTGAGCGAACGAGTCAGTTTGTTGGTCAGAGCCTGGTTCAAAGAATCACTCTTTGTTTTGGCATCAACCAATTGCTTGATAAACTTGTTTGAAGCATTGATTTCATCAACCAACTTCGATATATTCACATTACCTTGCTGCACATTGCTCTGATAAGAAGATTGCAATTTGCTGTAAGCCTCGCGCATCTCCTTATTGCGTTCCTGCTCCTCTTTGAGGCGGGCAGCCAAACTCTTTGAGTCGGCAGTGTATTCGGCAATGCGCACCTGTGCCTCATTGTAATCCTTTTGCAAAGCGGCATGCTCCGTCTTCAGGTTGTCATAATTACCTTGCACCTCAGCAAGTTTCTTTTTGCTCACACAGCCTGTCATCAGCAACACTGCCAATGCCGGCACAAATAGTTTAAGATTTTTCATTTGTCAGGTTGTTTCGTATTTATAATCATGTTAGGCATACACACCTCAATGGCATGCATTTCGCGGCGCAAGTTAGGCATTAAAGTTGACTGCACAAAAGATTTCGCATTTTTTAAGCACGTGCGTCATTCCACAGCTTCAATCTCGCTCTCTGGTTTGCACATAAACATGAAAACCGTGTCATATATTTTTCCCAACTACCGCTGCTGGAAACCTAAACTTCTGAAACAAAATGCACAAAACAACGTGACACGAGTAATAAAGTCTACGCGTTGGCGGAATTTCAGGTTAACTTGTCAACTTGTTTACTAATTCCGTCAACGCGTTAAAGTCTACATTACCAGCATTTCATACAAAACAGACCACTAAATATTGCACAAAAGCGTGCCAGTGATTACCTTTGTGTAAGATAAAACCATAAATCGTGACAACAATATGACGAAACAAGAACTGATGCGGCGCGCCATAGCTTTGGCCGTCGAAAACGTGAAACAAGGGGGCGGCCCCTTTGGCGCTGTCATAGCACGCAACGGCGAAATTGTGGCCGAAGGCGTCAACCGCGTTACCTCGCAACACGACCCTACCGCCCATGCCGAGGTGCAGGCCATTCGCAATGCTTGCACCAAACTGGGCACTTTCGACCTCAGCGGCTGCGACATTTACTCGTCGTGCGAACCATGCCCCATGTGTTTGGGGGCCATCTATTGGGCACACCTCAGCCACCTATACTTTGCTGGCACAAAAACTGACGCTGCCGAGGCCGGATTTGACGATGCCTTTATATACCAGGAACTGCCACTGCCCATCAGCGAACGCCACTTGCCCACCGAAGCCATGATGCACGACGAGGCCGACGCCCCTTTCAACGCCTGGCGTCTGAATGGCGACAAAGTGGCATACTGAATGGCTCATAAAGGACATTTATTTTATAATATTAAAACAATACGTTTGAAAGCAGGAAAACACATTAGTTATCAGTTGCATCATCATCGTAGTGAAATATGGACTTGTGTTGATGGCGAAGGCATCTTTGTTTTAGATGGTGAACGAATACTAGTTAAACGTGGAAACGTCATGAATATTCATGTCGAACATTATCATGCCATAAAGGCCACAACGGATTTGACTTTTATTGAGGTACAATTAAGTAATCCGCTCGTGGAGGAAGATATTGAAAGATTTGAGTATGAATGGCAAAAAGGAATTTCCTTAATTAAAGAACAAAAACATATCAATTATGAGTAAACAAAACATAGCCCTAATAACGGGTGTAACAGGACAAGATGGATCATACTTAGCAGAATTGCTCCTTGAAAAAGGATATGATGTACACGGCATCATTCGCCGTTCATCCGTAGACTATCGCGAGCGTATCGCACATCTCGAAGGCAAACCCCATTTCCATTTACACTATGCCGACCTTGGTGACTCCATGTCTATAGTAGGCGTGGTGTCAGAAGTGCAACCTACTGAGATTTACAACCTTGCTGCACAGAGCCATGTGCAGGTTAGCTTCGACTCTCCTGAGTTTACCGCTGACGTTGATGCCGTGGGTGTTCTACGTATAATTGAGGCAGTACGCAAAGTAGGACTTACCCACAGTTGTAAAATCTACCAAGCATCAACCTCCGAACTCTATGGCAAAGCTGAAGAAGTGCCACAAAACGAAAACACCCCCTTCCATCCATTCAGCCCCTATGCAGTAGCCAAACTCTATGGATATTGGATAATCAAAGAATATCGCGATGCCTACAATATGTTTTGCTGCAATGGCATCCTCTTCAATCACGAAAGCGAGCGTCGTGGCGAGACTTTCGTGACACGTAAGATTACTCTTGCTGCTGCACGTATAGCACAGGGCTTGCAAAACAAACTCTACCTTGGCAACCTTGATTCATTACGTGATTGGGGCTATGCAAAAGACTATGTAGAGTGCATGTGGCTCATTCTTCAAGCCCCTAAACCCGAAGACTACGTCATCGCAACAGGTGTACAACATAGCGTACGTGAGTTTGCCCAACTCGCCTTTCATCATGTAGGCATCGAACTAAAATGGGAAGGCAAGGCAGAAAACGAAAAAGGCATCTGCATAAGCGGTCCCGAACATTTAAAAGGAAAAACAATAGTAGAAGTTTCCCCAGACTTCTATCGTCCCACAGATGTAGTAAACCTTTGGGGCGACCCAACCAAAGCCAAGGCAAAACTCGGTTGGGATCCCAATACTACCTCCTTCGAGCAACTCGTAAAAATCATGGTAGACCATGACATGGCAAAAGTAGCAGCAGAAGGAGCCGCAGCCCAAGTACGTACCAATTTGGCAGAATATCTTGAAAAGGGAATTGTAAAATAAAAGAACACCATGTTAAGTAAAGATAGTAAAATCTATATAGCAGGACATCACGGACTTGTAGGCTCAGCCATTTGGAACAATCTAAAGGCACGAGGCTATAACAATTTAATAGGTCGCAGCCATAAAGAGTTAGACCTAACCGACCAGCAAGCCGTAACACGCTTCTTCGATGAAGAACGTCCCGAAGCCGTAGTTCTTGCAGCAGCCTTTGTTGGTGGCATCATGGCAAACTCCCTCTATCGTGCCGACTTCATCATGCAAAACATGAAGATGCAGTGCAATGTAATAGAAAATGCCTACAAACATGGTGTCAAAAAACTCCTCTTTTTAGGTTCAACGTGCATCTATCCCAAGAACGCACCCCAACCCATGAAAGAAGACAGCCTGCTCACCTCCCCCTTAGAATATACCAACGAGGAATATGCCATAGCCAAGATAGCAGGATTAAAGATGTGCGAATCGTACAATCTGCAATACGGCACCAATTATATAGCCGTAATGCCCACCAACCTCTATGGTCCCAACGATAATTTCCATTTAGAGAACAGCCATGTCATGCCCGCCATGATGCGCAAAATCTATTTGGCAAAACTCCTACACGAAGGCGATTGGCACAGCATAGAAGAAGACATGAACAAACGCCCCATCAATCCCACAGATAAACTCCGTGCGCTCATTGGTGAAGGCAATGTAGATGGCACAAACCCTCATGGCCGCATCTTAAAAGCCTTAGCCTTCTATGGCATCTACGACAATAAAGTAGTGCTTTGGGGAACAGGAACGCCACTTCGCGAATTTCTTTGGAGCGAAGACATGGCAGATGCCAGTGTACACATACTCCTAAACGTTGACTTCAAAGATATTATAGGAATAGAAAAATACAGCAGCGTGTTTTATGGAGCCAAAACCGATGGCACAGTAGACCGCAACAACTCTGAAGGTCGCGGAGGCGCCATACCCACGTTAGGCGAGATACGTAATTGCCACATCAACGTAGGTACAGGCATAGAACTCACCATCCGTCAACTCTCCGAATTAGTTGCAAAAGCCGTAGGATTTGAAGGCACCATAGAGTTTGACAGCACCAAGCCCGATGGCACTATGCGTAAACTCATCGACGTAAGTAAACTCCATTCATTAGGCTGGACACACAAAGTCGAGATTGAAGAAGGCGTACAACGACTTTTTAATTGGTATAAACAAAGTCTCAACAAACAATGAAATCAATCGTAACACGAAAATACCTGATACCATTTGCTCTTGTAACCTCCCTATTCTTCTGTTGGGGATTTGCACATAAGTAGGTGTTAAAAATTAGTTGATATGAATTGGTACAGTATTTCGTTCGCTTTCGCGCACCTTTTCTCGACATGGCAAAATGAAAGCAAGCTCTCTTTTGCTCATCTGGCTTAACGAAAAGGTTCAGAACTTGAGTACGTAATCTCACCACTTTGCACCTCGTGCAGCAACTGTGCATAAAGTTGCGCATAGTCGAGCGGCGTGTCACAGTCTATGACGCGCTTCACCTCCTGGCAGTAAAAACGGCGGCTGCCCGTAGGGTCGGTCAAGAGGTCGAACCTGTTGCTGGTACCTATAAACGAGGCCACACGCGCCATTTTGCTGAACCCGACAGCATAAGGGCGGCGCGCCTGCATGGTGCCAAGCTGCACCAAATTCTTAAGTTTGGCGTTGTGCAACTTGTTGTAGCGGTCAAACTCGTCGAGGTTGACAAGCGCAAAGCGCGACAGCGCCAGTTCAAGACGCTCGTCGCCGGCCAGCTCAAACTTGTCGGTGTAGTAATTGCACAGTTCGGGAGGCAGCAACATGCAGCAAAAGGTACTTTTGCGCACACCCTGCTCCTCGCTCACCAAAAGCGGTATCATGGCATTGCCGCAGGTGCTTGCGCCGCCCGTTGCGGCCTGCACCCAACCGGCCACCATGCAGCGCAGCCAGCGCCCAAACACCATGCGCCATTGCGCGTCGGTGCTCACCCGTTCGGCCAGTGGACCCACGCGGTCGGTGCCGTCCCATTGGGGCAGTGACTGCAAATAAGCGCTAAAAGGGTGATACTGCGGCATGTAGGCCGACTCCACAATGCGGTCCACATCATTGTTCCACACCATGCAGCCCCGTTTGTGCAGGTCAATCACCATGGTGTTGCGCACCAGTTTGCTCACGGGCACAAACCCTTTGTCCGTCTGGTCGCGCCGTTGCACTTCGGGCGTGCGATCAAGCACATTACAGCGCATGTCGCACTGTTCGTCCATTAGGGTAATGGTTTGCTCCGTCAGACCGCAGTTCGTGGTGCTGGCTGTCGCTTGCGGTGCGCAATTAGTATCATTGCCCATGCTTTTTTGCTGGGGTGTTTCAGTGTTTTTAGTTCGTGGTTCCGGGCTATGTCCGATAGCGTCTATCAGTTTGTCAACGCCACGTTTCACAATGGCATCGGCATAGCGCAGCATTCTGTTAAGCATTCGTTTCATGGTAGTCAATACAATTTGGTTTGATATAAAATTTTGATATAAAATTAAAGTGCTGCAAAGGTAACACCAAGGCATTGCACCCCACAAAAAAAGTGTACAATTTGTACACAATAATTGCGCCCTCGCCGTCACCCCTCTTGTAAAAGAGTGCATGTGTTTTTACTGCCATCTTACACTTTTTGTGCGTAACAAGTTGATATACAGAGATTTCAAGAGTGTAAGATGATTTCAAAGTATCTTACACACTCCTACATACATCTTACACACCCCACCCCGCCGCCTCGCAGCCGGTTTTGTCGTATGCGGTGGGGGGTACGCCACCGGGACGTAGAAAAATCTGTCGGAGCAACAGACTTTTCTGTTCCCCTATGCTGTGATATCGTCCTCCCGTGCTTGTGCTGTGTGGCAGCGTGTGGGTTGTGTAGGTTGTGTGTAGGTGGAATTTGCAGTATCTTACACTGAGTAAAGTACTGATAGTCAATAAGTTGCAGCGTGTTTGTGTAAGATGTAAGATACTCGGCAAGTAAAGCTTTTGTAGTATGGTAAGGGGGCCAAGTGCCACTAAACGCAAGCACAAAACACAAGCAGCAAACGCTACTACCAAACGCAAGCACTAACGGGGGCGACGCGTCCCGCGTTCGGGCATTAAGGTAAAGGCTCAAACGCCAAATAAAGGCTCACAGATGCCGCTAATTACACGCTTGTCTGTGAGCCTTTGCCTTAAAAATCCCGACGCGGGACGCGTCGCCCCCATTAGTGGCAGCGTTTAGTGGTAGCGTTTTGTGCTTGCGTTTAGTGGTAGCGTTTTTTCAGACTTCGTTAATGCGTCACCCAATATCAATATGCGCCATTCAATGGCGCAGAAACGTGACGAAGTCAGGACAAAAGAAGGACAGGATTAACGCTTGCTGTACATGCGTCTATCCTGTCCTTTCTTTTATTGCAATTTATATATCAACAAAGCGCCGTGCCGTCAATCATCGAGCTTGCGATAGCGAATGCGCTTGGGCTCTTCAAGTCCAAGGCGTTTGGCCTTGTTCACCTCATAGTCAGTGTACGAACCTTCAAAGAAGAATACATTGCCGTCACCCTCAAAGGCCAATATATGCGTACATATACGGTCGAGGAACCAACGGTCGTGGCTGATAACCACCGCACAACCTGCAAAGGCTTCCAAACCCTCCTCCAGGGCACGCAGCGTGTTGACATCAATGTCGTTGGTTGGCTCATCGAGCAACAACACATTACCCTCTTGCTTCAGGGCAAGGGCCAGTTGCAAACGGTTACGCTCACCGCCCGAAAGTACGCCGCACTTCTTCTCCTGGTCGGCTCCAGCAAAGTTGAAGCGGCTCAGGTAAGCACGCGCGTTAATGTCGCGACCGCCCATGCGCATCAGTTCGCTGCCACCGCTTATCACCTCATACACACTCTTGTCGGGATCAATGTCGGTGTGCTGCTGGTCAACGTATGCCAATTTTACGGTCTCGCCCATTTCAAATGTACCGCTGTCGGGCGTGTCCAAGCCCATGATAAGGCGGAACAGCGTAGTTTTACCCACACCATTGGGACCAATCACGCCCACAATGCCAGCGGGAGGAAGCGTAAAGTCAAGGTTTTTGTAAAGCACCTTGTCGCCAAAAGCCTTCGACACACCATGCGCCTCAATCACCTTGTTGCCAAGTCGCGGTCCGTTAGGTATGAATATCTCCAACTTCTGTTCCTTCTCCTTTACGTCTTCATTCAGCAGTTTGTCGTAAGAGTTCAAACGCGCTTTACCCTTAGCTTGACGTGCCTTGGGAGCCATGCGCACCCATTCAAGTTCGCGTTCCAACGTTTTGCGGCGCTTGCTTGCCACCTTCTCCTCCTGTTCCATGCGCTTGCTCTTTTGCTCGAGCCACGACGAGTAGTTGCCCTTCCAGGGTATGCCCTCACCACGGTCAAGTTCCAAAATCCAGCCAGCCACATCGTCAAGGAAGTAGCGGTCGTGTGTAACGGCTATCACCGTGCCCTCATACTGGTTCAAGTGCTGTTCCAACCAGTCGATGCTCTCCGCGTCAAGGTGGTTGGTCGGTTCATCGAGCAACAGCACATCAGGCTTTTGCAACAAGAGGCGGCACAATGCCACGCGGCGGCGTTCACCTCCCGACAGGTGTTCAGCCTTCCAGTCAGCAGGCGGCAGGCGCAATGCGTCCATGGCACGTTCCAAACGGCTGTCGAGGTTCCACGCATCGGTGGCGTCAAGAATGTCCTGCAACTCGCCCTGACGGGCAAACAAAGCATTCATCTTGTCCTCATTCTCGTAGTACTCGGGCAAACCAAACTTTTGGTTAATCTCCTCATACTCGGCCAAGGCGTCTACCACATTCTGCACACCTTCCTGTACAATTTCCTTCACCGTCTTGTTATCGTCAAGATGGGGGTCCTGCGGCAAATAGCCAACCGAATAGCCCGGCGAGAATACCACCTCGCCCTGGTAGTCGTTGTCCAGTCCGGCAATAATCTTCATAAGGGTTGACTTACCGGCACCGTTAAGACCTATGATACCAATTTTGGCACCATAAAAGAAACTGAGGTAAATGTTTTTAAGTACCTGTTTGTTGTTCTGCTTGATGGTCTTTGACAAACCGACCATCGAGAAAATGATTTTTTTATCGTCTACTGTAGCCACTATATTGTAGGGGTTTAGGCGTTGTTTTATTTCTTTTTCGTGAGCGTGATAAGCGTCTTGCCGTGGGCATCTTTGAGCAACATTTCATTGCCGTTCACCTCCGATGTGCGCACCTTGTCGAGTGCAGCCATAAAGTCGCTTTCATAGGTATCGTCGGGGCAGAGCATACGCGTCATGCCCATGTGCGAAAAGTCGGGTTTGCCAGCCGCAAACTTTTTCAAATTCATCGAGCCCGTAAGCCGGTTGCAGCCCGTAAAGCCATAAATATTTCCCTCGTTAAGGTCAAAACCCAGGAAAGGCGTTTCATCGCTGGGCGTAATAGCGCGCCCGCCGATATTTGTCACACTCCATTCGCCTCCGATGGCATACGTTGACTTTTGTGTGGCGCACGATGCCAACAGCAGCATGGTGGCAGGAATAACATATAATAATCTCTTCATAATTCTTTATTTAGTATTTAGTAAGTTACAAATTCGAGTTTCGGATTTAGACGGGTATGGTCTGAAAGTTGAATTACAAATATATTGTCGGAGTTAGTTGACAAGTTGTCCGGCCACCCCGTCAAACTTTTATTCCGCCAAGGGATTCCACCCTTGTGCTTTGAGGTCAAACTCATTGCCGTCGCGTGTCACGAGTTTGTTACCAAGTTCGGGCTTTGTCATGTGTCCGATAACCTTCACGCCCTCAATTTGTGAGACGCGCTCGTGTTCGGTCAATGGCACAGTAAACAGCAATTCATAATCCTCGCCACCATTCAATGCAGCCGTATAGACATTCATGTTAAACTCCTCGGCAGCCACGGCAGTTTGATAGTCGATCGGTATGCGTTCCTCGTAAATGCGGCATCCCGTATGACTCTGCTTGCAAATGTGCATGGCCTCAGATGACAGGCCGTCACTTATGTCCATCATCGACGTGGGATGTATGCCAGCCTCACGCAAGTGTTCAATTACATCGCGACGAGCCTCAGGCTTCAAAAAGCGCTCTATCAAATACTCACGTCCTGCAAAGTCGGGTTGTGCAGCCGTTTCGGCATTACCTTTCTGCGACTCGAATATGCGTTTTTCGCGCTCCATCAACTGCAATCCGAGGTAAGCTGCACCCAAGTTACCGCTCACACAGAGCAAATCAGTGTCCTTTGCTCCCGATCGATACACGATATCCTCGGCCTTGGCCTCACCAATACAAGTAATGCTGATGGCCAGTCCCGTGAGAGAGGACGTCGTGTCGCCCCCCACAATATCCACGCCATGACGCTCGCATGCCAAACGAATGCCGGCATACAGTTCCTCAACGTGCTCCAACTTGATGCGCCGACCTACAGCCAGGCTCACCAACAACTGCCGCGGTGTGCCGTTCATGGCATACACGTCCGACAGGTTCACCATAGCAGCCTTATAACCCAGATGCTTGAGCGGGGTGTAAGTCAAGTCAAAATGAATGCCCTCCATCAGCATGTCCGTAGTCACGAGCACACGTCGGTTGTCGGCGGGGTCGGTACTATACTGCAACACAGCACAGTCATCGCCCACACCGCGCAGTGTCGAGGCATTCTGCATTTTAAGTCCTTCGGTCAAGTGGTCTATCAAACCAAACTCTCCCAAAGTTGCTATTTCTGTCATTATATATAATATCAACATGTTGGCAAGAATAGCTGACAAGTCAGCTCCCTATTACGCCAACAATTATATTAGTCACTGAAGTTTCGGATTTAACCTGGGCGGGCTGAAACCAAAACATGAATTAGTTAAATGTCTTGCTTTACTATTCCTTAAAAGTAGAAGCCCAATCCTATGCGTGCGCCCACGGTGCTCTTTTCTGAGAAAGAGTCGAGCGACATTTTATAGTACACCGAAGGTTCGATGGTAATATAGCGGTTGACGAAGAAGGCATAGCCAATCTCCACCGGAATTTGCACATCGTTAGAACTTGGTGTATAGTGCACATATTCAGCTCCGGCACCAAGGAACACACCACATTGGTCAAAGTAGTAACGTGCACCAGCGCCCACACTCACATCGTTAATTTCCTTAGTGTGGTCATAGCTCACATTGCCACGCAGCATAAAGCAGTCTGCCAAGAAATAGCCTGCCGTAGCATCAAGTCCAAAGCGGAACTTTTGGCTTGAACTGTAAGACAGACCAATACCCGATATTGAGGCTCCCACATACTTTGTACCTTTTGCAAATTGTGCATGAGCCGAGAGTGTGCCCACAGCCAGTGCGAGCATGATAAACAGTTTCTTCATATACGTATATTTTGTTTGTGTACAAAGATAGTGCAAACCGAATGCAGTGCAAAATGAAAGAATACTTTTTTTCATTTTACACTGCTGAGGTGCAGCCTATCTTAT
>ERZ1034901.2694-NODE-2694-length-11061-cov-27.716791_pt1 | contig 11061 bp, 10 predicted proteins | sample MGYA00520628_ERZ1034901 | MGnify/ENA primary metagenome ERZ1034901 (study PRJEB33766, sample SAMN09781783) | gut metagenome | biome: gut microbiome | host: Homo sapiens | place: Madagascar | study: EMG produced TPA metagenomics assembly of the PRJNA485056 data... | reverse complement strand
ATTTTAAATCTTCATTATAATTTACTTTATTATAGTCAGCCTTACCCGCTGTATTCCAACAGTTTCTCCAATCACTTGCATCACTAACTACTAAATTTATAGCAATATTTACAATATATGGTATCAAAAAAACTATAATTGCAGCAACAATTCTTTTTATAAAAGGTTTTTGAGCTTCTTTTATTTTCTTTTCATCACCAGCTATTACTGATTTTGCCATATCTATTGTACCCATAAGAATTAGTCCAACAGGAACTGCAATTTGAAGAACTTTTATTAACAATCTTGCTAATCTCATAATGTTCAATAAAGAATCATTTATACAAGCTGTACTTGCATCTTTAGTTAAAAAAAATAAAGTATCTAACATATATATTTCCTCCCAACTTTTTTATTTATACGTTTATTTTATAATTATTATTTGCAATTGTCAACTACTTTTTTATTTAAGTTTCGGTTTTTTGCAAAAAAATTCATCGTATTTCTAAAATTATAAAAATTTTTGAATATTATTTATGCTTTTTATCATTTTTTTAAATTTTGGCATACTAACGTAGAACATATACCTATGTTCTTTTTTTATTATATTTTTTTGTTTATAGTTTTAACTGGATTTGTCTACTCTTCCTTAGTTGTTCTATTTTTTGATATTCCTTTATTCCTGTATGTGTGTATTTTAATATCTCTTCTATCACTCTTGCTATTTGACTTAACCATACTATTGCTTTTTCTTTTAGTGATTTGCTCGCATATATTATTTTTATTGTTAATATTTTTTTATTTTATTCTTTTCTCATCATTTAAATTCTTGCATATTATGTACCTTGGTCTTCTTTTCGTTTCTTTATATACTTTTCCTATATACTCCCCTATTATTCCAGTACTTATCATTTGTATTCCACCTATAAACCATATTGATATTATTATAAATGTCCATCCATCTACTGTATTTCCTGTTATCTTTCTTATTAATGAATATATCATTATTATTAAACTTATAAATAACATTATAAATCCCATCGTGCATATTAATCTCAACGGTTTTACACTGAATGATGTTATTCCATCCCAAGCAAAATTTAACATTTTCTTTAATGGATATTTAGATTCACCATCAACTCTTTCATTTCTTTCATAAAAAACAACTTCTGTTTTATATCCGATTAACGGAAACATTCCTCTTAAAAATAAATTTACTTCATTAAATTTTTCTAATTCATCTAATACTCTTTTACTTGCCAATCTATAATCTGCATGATTATAAACAATATCTGCTCCCATCATTTTCATAAATTTATAGAAAACTTCTGCAGTTGTTTTTTTAAACCATGTATCTGTTTTTCTGGCACTTCTAACTCCATATACAATATCTGCACCTTCATAATATTTATCTATCATTTCATCTATTGCATTTATATCATCTTGTAAGTCTGCATCCATACTTATTACTATATCAGCATAGTTTTTTGCAGTCATTAACCCACCAAGTAGTGCATTTTGATGCCCTCTATTTCTTGATAAAGATATTCCAGTAAACAATTTTTCTTTTTCTGATATTTCTTCTATCATTTTCCATGTATTATCTTTTGATCCATCATTTACATACATTACTCTACTTTCTTTACTTATCTTTTTATCTTTTATCAAATTTTTCATTTTTTCTTTTAGTTGTTTTGTTGTTTCTTCCAGTACCTCTTCTTCGTTATAACATGGTACTACTATATATAATACTTTCATTTTTTTCTCACTTTACAATCTATTTTTATGATTTAATTACATGAATTAATAATCATATTATCAAATCTTATACTTCTATAATTTAATCAATTAATTTTCTTTCATATATTACAAAATTATTATCCTTATAAATCTCATGATATTTTTTATTTTTTTCACCAGATATTATCACATTAAGTTGTGATTTGGATGATAATATTATGTGAGTTATATTATATTTTTTAAATATATCCTCATAAAATACTATAATATCATCTGATTCTATATAATCAGTAAATATATCATCCTTCAAGCCACTAAATTCAGGTGTATATAAATCAGCTCTTGAATCTATAAATACTGGTATTCCTCTATATATCATATAACTTCCATAATTATATTGATTATAAAATTTTGCATTATCAAGATCAATATTTTTGAGTATATAATCACAAGCTTTAACAGGGTATTCAGTTTCATCAACAAATCTATCATTATATTTCATATTAATGTTATCATATGTAAAACATCCAATCGATAGCACCATAAATACAATTATGGTAGGTTGTAAAAATTTTTTTATGACATCTAGAAGTGAATCATTGTTATAACTTTCAATTAATTCTACAGTTAATTTGCTAAGTATTGTTGAACCTACTAATGAGAACATTGATAATTGTCTTCTAGATTTTAACATTAAAAATGTTAAACCACTTATCATAAATAAGTCACATAATTTTATTCTAGTCTTTTTAAACATTAATACAATCAAAAATATTGTTATTACGCATAACGCTTGCAAATCTTCTGAAAGTACCATTGGTAAATGTTCATTTATATTTTGTGTGGTATTTCCTAATAATGTTTTTATTAAATAAGTATAGGGTGTATCACCTAAAGGCGTTAATAATCCTGTAAATGCACAAATTACCATTATTATAATTAACCATTTAACGTTTTCATTCTTATTTATTTAAGCGTATTTTTTCTAATTCTTCTTGATATTTTTTACTATTTTTCTTAAAGAGTTTAATTTTTAATAATAATAATTTTTCTTTATATTCTTTACATATTATTTTATATACTACATATTCACCTATATAAGGTAGAAACAATATAAATAAAAATGGCCATACTGCGACATGTAAATTAGCAATTAATATAGAAATTAATATAATACCTATTCCATATTTAATTTTTTTACTCTCTAAGAATTTTTCTATAAAATATATTATAAATATAAATAAAATAAATGTTACAAGTTGTGCTCTTGCTGCAATAAAATCTTTTAATAAACACATTGTACCTACTGTAACAAAAAATGAGATTATTTTACTTTTTGATAGTTTACTATTTACAAAAAATATTGATAGTCCAAGTATACAAGATAGTATACAAGTTGCTACGTATATTCCCATAAATCCAAAATGTAAATATATTTTATATGTTAATAAATCATATAACCAATGTGGATATGTGTAACTTAATCCTTTATGCCATGAATATGGATCCATCATATCTATACCGTAATTTTGAATATGTTCTCCTATTTTTATAGTATAATATGTATCATTTTGAAATGTTATAGGAGTTATTGCTATACATAAAATAATAATTAATATTACCGCTAATATTTTAAATTTGACGTCATTACTTAATTTTTTCATTTTACCACCTATTAAAAGAATAACATAAAAAGACTAGGTTTTTCTAGTCCTTTTCAATCAATTTCATATCAAGTGTACTTTCTTTTCCATCTCTTATATATGTTACTTTTATTGTATCACCAGTTTTATATTGATATAAATAATATCTAAGTGTACTTATACTTGTTACTTTATTATCATCAAACTTAGTTATAATATCACCTTTTTTAAGTCCTGCTTTTTCTGCTGAACAACCACTTTCTACTTTTGCTATTACAACACCAGTATCACTTGTATTTACACTTATATTATTCATATATAAACTATATCTATCGCTTGTATTTATTACTGATATACCTATTGATGGTCTTTTTATTTCTTCACCTTTTTCTAGATATGTAACATAGTTCTTAACATCATTTATTGGTATTGCAAATCCCATACCTTCTATTTCTTCTGTTGCAAGTTTCATAGATGTAATACCTATTACTTCACCTGCTAAATTAACAAGTGGGCCACCACTATTACCAGGATTTATTGCAGCATCTGTTTGTATTACTTTTGCTATTATAGAATCTGTTTCTATCATTCTATCTTTACCAGATATAATACCTCTTGTTATTGAACCACTATAATCTGATCCCATAGGACTACCAATTGCTATTACTGTTGATCCTAAGTTAATATTATCACTATCACCTAAATTAGCAACCTTCTTAACTTTACTTTTATCTATTGAAAGAACAGCTATATCAGTATATTCATCACTACCAAGTAATTTAACCTCTACTGTTTCGTTATCTGATAAAATAACTTCTATTTTATCTGCAGAATCTATTACATGATGGTTTGTAAGTATATATCCTTTATTATCATCGGTTTTATATACAAAGCCTGATCCACTTCCTATATTTTGATTATTTTTATAACTTTCTACAGTTACGACAGAATCATAAGCTTTATCTATTGCATCTTCTATTGCTGTTTCACTTAATTTTGTTTCATTAACTGTTTTCTTTTCTGTTATTACTTTTGACTCTACTGGAAAATATTTTAAATATATTATAACTGCAAATATAGCACTAAATATTGTGAATACATAAGCTAAAAAATATTTAAATAATCTTTTTCTATCTTTCATATTATCATCCTCTATTCTATATTTATTAAATCCATATAATTTTCTGGAAAACCTAATGTATCATATAATTTTTCAATTTTTACTGATTTTATTTGCCATGATAAATCTTGAAGTTTAAGATTTATTTCATCCATCATATGCATAAATTCATCTTTTGTAAGCATTTGTTTTAATATTATTATTAATGCAAATATATCATTTTTTCCTTTTATGTATTCACCAAATTCATCTTGCTTTATTTTTAGTTCATTATGATATTTAGTATTAGAAATATATTTTTGTGTTCTATGATCAAACACTATATCTTCATGTGCACACAGATTTCTATAATTTGCAAGTAATGATAAATATACTTCCATATCTTCCATTTCAATTTCATAAAGATCTGCAATTTCTTTTTGCTCCTCTGGTTTTAGTATTCCGTAAAGTTCATTTATTAAACCAAATGACAGCACTTTTACTAGTACCCATAACGGAATATAACCATAATTTGTTATGTAATGAAGTGTTGCACTATGGTTTTGACTATTTACTCTAATTTGTCTTTTCATTTTATTTATTACATCACTAACTCTTCTTTTATCTTTATTGTCAGTTGTAAAATTTGATTCTTTTAAATAATTTTTCTCTTTATAACCATATTTAACAGATAATTTATAAGATATTATACTTTTTATATTATTCTCTATTATTAATAAATTTTTAAATAAAATATTTCTAAATTCTCTATCAAACATAAAAATTGCATATAATTCATCAAAGGTTGCACCTTTTACAAATTTCTTTTCTTTTGATGAAACCATTAATACTCTTCTATATCCATTTATAAAAAAGTAATTTTCTTTTAAAAGTATATTTCTTGCTTCTTCTTCATCATTTATAGTAAGACCTTTACTTTTAAAAATTCCAAGTTGTTCATCAAGAGTTTTAAATTCCTTTTTATTCATATTTAAATCACCCTACTATCATAAATTATAACATAATTTTTTTTATACTTAAAGTATTTAAATTTATTTCTACAACTTAACACTTTTTTCACATATTTTCACATTTTTTATATTTTTGGTCGAAATCTTCGACCAAAAGTTTTTCGGATTCTTTTCATGCAAACAAAACAAAAAACATTCTGAAAATCTATATAGGTTATATCTTCTGCCACCATAACCATTTTCTAAATCAACAAAAAAAATCTTTATGGGAATTTATATGTATTGTTTTTTACTGCCTCTTTTATTTTATTTGTTCATATATTTATCTTCTCCTATATTTTTAAGTATTATTTCTAAATACTCTTTATCTTCTATTTTAGTAATTGCAAAACATTTATTGCCTAAATCTTTATAACTTGCTCCTGAATGATACAATACTTTTTTATCAAGTATTATGAATCTATCGTGAAACTTATCACTGTATATTACTTTCAAATTATGGTATTGCCTATTATATTTTTTTATATCTATATCTTTTAATAAATTAAATTTTCTAGTAACAATAGTTACTCTCACATTTAAATTCGTAATCATGTCTAAAATACTTTTATCCGCGTAATTATCTATTATAATTATTTCTTTCCCTGCCTCTTTAAATATATCTATCAATAGTGAATATGCATCATATATTTGTCCTTCATAAAATATATGATTTGCCTTTTCTTTTTCCTCTAATTTTGAAAATGACTCCTCTAATAAATTAATCCTTTCATTATCTTTTATAACTAGTTCATTTATATATTTCTGTTCTATTAAACTTGATGATATTATCTTTCTCATTTTTACAAATGTATCCATTATTCTTATACTTGTTTCTACCGCTACTTTTGATTTTAATATTGTAGATAGCATTACAATCCCTTGCTCTGTAAATACTCTTGGATTATATCTTCTACCACCATATCCACTTTCTAAACTTGAGGTCAAATTTTTTGACCTCAAGTTATTATACTCATTATCACTTAATTGAAAACTATATCTTTCAGGAAATTTATCTGGATTATTCTTCACTGCCTGATTTATTTCTTTTGTTCCATTTTTACACTGATATAATTTTGACAAATCTGAATCCAACATTACTTGTTTCCCTCTTATTTCATATATCATATTTTCTATATTTAATTCTTCTTTTAATTTGTACATTTATATCCTCCTATCTTTGATTATTTTTATTATTACTTTCATTTTAATATTGTTAAAAACATCTCAATCCCCTATTCTGTGAATACATTATGTCCTTTTCTAGAACCACTTTTGAAGTCGAAAATTTCGACTTCAAAGAAAAAAATTCAATTTCATTCTAACGAAATGAAAACCTTTCTGAAAATTTATATGGATTATTTTTTACCGCTTCATTTATTCTTTTAGTTTCAGCATTACATAATTTTGCTAAATCAGAATCCAACATTACTTGCTTTCATCTTATCTCATATATCATATTTTCTATATTTAATTCTTCTTTTAATTCATACATTTATCTTCTCCTATATTTCTAATTATTATTTCTAAATACTCTTTATCTTCTATTTTATTAATTGCAAAACATTTATTACCTAAATCTTTAAATGATGCACCTGAATGATATAATACCTTTTTATCAATTATTACGAATCTATCATGAAACTTATCACTATATATTACTTTTAAATTATGATATTGACTATTATATTTTTTTATATCTATATCTTTTAATAAATTAAATTTTCTGGTAACAATAGTTACTCTCACATTTAAATTCGTAATCATGTCTAAAATACTTTTATCCGCGTAATTATCTATTATAATTATTTCTTTCCCTGCCTCTTTAAATATATCTATCAATAGTGAATATGCATCATATATTTGTCCTTCATAAAATATTGCATTAATTTTCTCTTTTTCATTTAACTTATCAAAAGATTCCTCTAATTTTAATATTCTATTTTCATGATTTAATATTATTGAATTTTTATCTTCAAATGATAAATACCTTTTCATATAAACAAATGCATCGATTATTTTCATACTTACAATATCTGCAACAGGTGTTTTAAGTATTGTTGCAAGCATTGCGACTCCCTGTTCTGTAAACGCATATGGCATTGTTCGAATTTTATTAACTTGCGGTCCCATGTTGGGACCGCAAATATTTTTAAATTCTAATTCATTAAGTTGAAACATATATCTTTCCGGAAACTTATTTATATGTCTCTTTACTGCTTGATTAATAGATTTAGTTCCATTTGTACATTCATATAATCTTGCTAAATCAGAATCTAGCATTACTTGTTTTCCTCTTATTTCATATATCATATCTTCTATGCTTAAATCTTCTTTTAATTCGTGCATAATTTACCTCCTATACTTATATTCTCTATAAATAACTAAAATTCCACTAAAAAAAGAGAATTAATTAGAATTTTCTTTAGCTTTTCTAACTAATTCTCTTATTTTTCTAAGTCTATGATTAATACAAGACTTTGTTACCTTATTACCTGTTTCTATTGAAATTATCTCGCTTAATTCTATTAATGAACTTTCAGGATACTTTAATCTATAATTTGCGACTTCTTTAACTTTATCATCAAGTAAATCATATGCATCTATTTCTTTTAAGTAATTAATATCATTAACTTGACTTTGAGCAGATTTCATACTCTTTTCTATATTTGCTTGTTCACAGTTATTTATTCTATTAGTCATATTAACTTTTTCTCTATATGTTCTTATATCTTCATAATAAAGTACTTCTTCATAAGCCTTTATTATAGTCAATAATTCACTAATCTTTTCTGATTCTTTAATATAAACCATATAACCTTTTTTTCTTCTATGTACTTTTGAATTTAAATTATATTCATTTAATAGATTATTCAAAAATTCTGCAAATTCCAAATTTTCTATTAAAAACTCCAAATGATATCTTGATGTCTTTGGATCATTTACACTTCCACATATTAAGAAACATCCTCTTATAAATGCTCTTTTAAGTTCATCATCCGCAACTATAAACTCACTGGGAACCTTTAATAAATCAAAACCTTTTTCGTTAAGTAAACCTAAATCTTTTATTATTGTAAGTACATCTTTTTTAATTTCAATAATATATACTTCATTCTTTTTAAAATTATAATTTTTCTTTATAGTTATATTAGATGTAACATTATATATTTCTTTAACTATTTTAAATATCCTATTTGCAACATTTATATTTTCTGTTTGAATTCTTATTGCGTACAATTTTATATCAGCACTTGTTCTAATTATTCCAGATAATTCTGATATATATTCAAGTTTAGTACATTCTAGATTTGATATTTCTTTTTTTATTTTTCCTGAAAAAGTCATAACCATTACTCCTTACTTTAAATCTTTTATTATTGATAAAGCCGCTACTGCTCCATCTGATGCAGCAGTTACTATTTGATATACTTTTTTCTTAATTATATCTCCTGATGCATAAATACCATCAATATTAGTTTTCATATTTTCATCTACAACAATATAATTATTATCAAGTTTTATATTAAGTGATTTTATAAAATCAATATTAGGTGTATATCCATTTTCTATAAACAATCCATCTATAGTGTATTCTTTATCATCTATAATTACAGTTTTAATAATTTCATCATTAACATTTAAATTGCTTATTTTTTTATTAATTACTTTAATATTATCTTTATCAAAAGTTACATTATCATTGCTATAATTAACATATATTAAACTGTTTACTATATTACTCAAGTATATTGCGTCATTTTCACTTTCTTTATTATTACCAATAAGCATAACATCTTTACCATTATATAGTGAACCATCACATTTAGCACAATAACTAATATTAAGTGCATGTTCTTTTAGTATATCAAGTTTCTTTTCTACTCTACCACACGCAATTAATATAGTTTTTGTTTTATATTCATTTTTTTCTGTTTTGACAATCTTTTCTTTACCATCTATAACATCAATTACTTTTTCTGTTTTAATAGGAACTCCCAAATTAATTACTTGTTCATACATATCATAAGCAAGAAGACTTGCATCTATATTTTTAAATCCTAAATAATTATTTATTTTATCAGTTTTAAGCAATTTCCCACCTGGTGCATTTTTTTCTAAAATAAGTATATTTTTATTAGCATTCTTAAGATAAAGTGCCGCACTTAAAGATGCTGGTCCCGCACCTATTATAATAGAGTCATAAATCATTATTTTACCTCCATTTCATTATAGTACTTTTTATTTCTATTTGTTACTATAATAATTATTCCTATTATTATACCTATTAATGATACTATTTGAGCAATCTTTAAATTAAAGAACATCAAACTATCTGTTCTAAGTGCTTCTATAAAGAATCTTCCTATTCCATACCATATAAAATAAAAACCAATTTGAAAACCTTTTCTTAAATTTTTATTTCCTCTTACAAACATTAATATTATAAATCCTATTAAACACCAAATACTTTCGAAAAAGAATGTTGGATAATAATATTTACCTTCAATATGCATTCCATTTATTATAAATTCAGGTATATGCATATTTTTTAAATTTTGGTATGTTGTAATTCCTCCATGTGCTTCTTGATTAAAGAAATTACCCCATCTTCCAAAACTTTGTGCAATTATAACCGCAGGCGCTACTATATCTAATATTTTTATAAAACTAACATTCTTTTTCTTAGTATAAAAGTATACAAATATAAGTCCCGCAATTACTCCTCCATGAATCGCAAGTCCACCATTATATATTTTTAATATTTCTGATGGGTTTGCTAGATAATAATCTAAATTAAATACACAATAATAAACTCTCGCACCTAATATTCCAATTATTAATGTATAAAATATTAAATCACTTATAAATTCTTTTGGTAATCCTTGTTTTTTTCCTTCTCTTGTTATTAATATGTACGCTACTATAACACCTAAAAGTATACACAAAGAATAATAATATACATTAAATCCAAATATATTAAATGCAACTCTATTCATTATTACACCTTCTTATTATTGGTTTTACTATTAATTCTTCTACAAAGAAATTCATAATACTAATACATATTGCGATTAAAAGTCCACTCCAAAATCCATATATATTAAAATGATCACCAAGTATTAAATCAACAATTTTTAATATTAAAAAGTTTATAAATGGATAAAATAGTCCAAATGTTAAGGCTGTTATTGGTATTGTTAACTTAAATATAATTGGTCTTATTGTTTTATTTAATACATAAATAATAACTACCGCTAAAAGTTCATACCAAAAGTTATCCACATCAAAAGAATTAAATATAGCATCTACAATAAGAAGTACAAGTGTGTAACCTAATATATATAACACTGAATCTAAAAACTTATTAATTCTAACACTATTTTTTTCTTTTATTACCACTTTCATATTATCATATTCCTCTCTCTTATTCTTTTATAACAAATATTTTCTTTCCAAAGAGATTATAACACAAATATTTTAAAATAAAAAGATGTTTTTCTAAAAACATCCACTATTTTTCTTCTTATTTTATTTAATTATCTTGTACAATTCTCTCTGGTGTTTCAAAAAGCTATTATTTTAACAG
>ERZ1034901.2683-NODE-2683-length-11092-cov-5.917006_pt1 | contig 11092 bp, 9 predicted proteins | sample MGYA00520628_ERZ1034901 | MGnify/ENA primary metagenome ERZ1034901 (study PRJEB33766, sample SAMN09781783) | gut metagenome | biome: gut microbiome | host: Homo sapiens | place: Madagascar | study: EMG produced TPA metagenomics assembly of the PRJNA485056 data... | reverse complement strand
GCAAAGGAGCGCGGTTATGAAAATCCTCGGAATGGGAACCCCTGAACTTCTTATCATCCTCGTCGTCGTCCTTCTTATCTTCGGACCGAAGAACCTTCCGAAACTCGGTAGCGCCATCGGCAAGTCGGTCAAGGGCCTTCGCGAGGGCTTAGGTTCCAACAAGAAGGTCGAAGAGGCTAAAGACGACGCGGAAGTTGCCGAAAACGTCGTCGAATCCGAGGCGGCCGAAGATGCCGAGGAGGCTCCGAAGGCAACCAAGAAGCGCGTCGTGAAAAAGGTGGCTGCAGCCGAATAGGCGCACCGCCCGACAAACCAACCCTTCCCTTGGGCGCATGGCTTTACGCTGTGCGCCTTTTTTTCATAGGGGAGGGGTATCATCGAATGCGTGAAAACAATCAACGACGAAACGATGATTTCAAGGAGGTCGGGCTATGCAGCGCAAGCAGGGTAGTCAGAAGCGCGCCCGCCGCGCCATCCTGGGCTTCGCCTCTTTCCAGGCATTCGTCATCGGGCTTCTCTATATGGGCTCGAACTGCTCGTTTTCCCTCGGTGGCCTTACCTTCGAGCGCGGTGAGCTTCTGTTCACGCTCTTTTTCATGTCGCTCGCGCTGGGTACCTGCGCGTTCGGGTCGTCTCGCCTTCGCGCGCGCTTGCTTTCCGTTCCCTGCGTTGCCGTCTGTTCGGTTCTCATGGTTTCGGGATCGCTTGCGACGCATCTTCTCGGCACGCACGATGGGGCGCTTCTCGGGATAGAGGGGCTTCTCGTCGGCGCGCCAAGCGGCGTCGTGTTTGCCGCATGGGGCCGCGCGCTCGGAGCAACGGAAATCGAGCAGTCTGTCCCCGAGGCGCTCATCGGCTCCGCCCTCGGTGCCGCCTTCTGCTTTCTTTTGGGGTCGGGCGCCCTGCCTGAGGAAGTGGAGCTCATCATCTGCATCCTTCCTCTGCTGACGTTCGCCTTGCTGCTTTTGCTCTCACGTATGGGCGATGCGCCGAGCGTGCCCGACGCCGCCGATGCGTCCTCGCAAGATGCGCCCGTCACGCGAAACCGCTTCACGCGACGTCTTCTTCTGGGGACGCTTCTCTTTGGGCTTGCCACGGGCATCATGCAAACCTACGGGTCCGACCCGGGCATGGACGCCACGCCGACGCTCCCCGTCACGCTCGTGCTCTTCATCCTCTTCTGCCTAGCTGCGCTCCAACTCTTCGGGGGCGAGGGTGCAGAGCGCCTTCCCAGCGAGGTTCCGCAAGCGGGCTCGGGGATGCTTGCGTTCATCTCGCGCGGCATCGCCTTCATCCAGGGAGACCACACAGGTCCGCTCGGCGGAACGTATCGCCTATCGGTGCTTCTTCTCATGGGTGGCTTTCTTTTCGTCGAAGTCCTAAGCGACGTCGGGGTTCCGGGGGAGGCGATCGCGATGTCGGGCTTCCTCTCGCTCATCGTCGTCATGATCTCGCTTTTCCTCGTCATGGGAAAAATCGACGGGGGCGACGCCGCGGTTTCGTTCGGGCGCGGCTTTGCGGCGCTTTTCCTCGGTGAGTTTTTGGGGCTCGTCGTCGGCAACATCTTCGACATCGCGTTTCCGGGAATCGCGTCCGCCCACGTCATGAGCGCGCTGGCGGGCCTGTGTGCGCTTCTCGCGTACCTCTTCCTCTTCACCGAGCGCGATTTTTCCATGCTCTCGCAGGTTGCCATCACGCTCGATCGCTTCGACGCCACGTGCCGTCGCGTGAGCGCCGAGGCGGGTCTTTCCCCACGCGAGGCGGAGGTTTTGCCCCTCGCGCTCAAAGGCCGCACGGGCGAGCGCATCGCGAGCGAGCTCTGCATCTCGAAGAGTACCGTCGACACACATCTTCGGCGCATTTACGCGAAGTGCGGCGTCCACAACCGTCAAGAGCTCATCGATTTCGCTGAAAGCCGTAGTTAACTTTACGATTTCTTTGAATTCCTTCCGCCCGTCGTTATCCTGGTCGCTACCCTGGGCTTACAATCACTCTGTTGGTTAGTTTAGGCGAACTTTGTATGTTGCCTAACAATTGAGAGAAGGGATTCCCTATGAAGAAATCGACGTTCAACACCCTGCTTGTCGGCGCTGGCTTTCTTGCCGGCACGGTTGGCGTGAAGGCGCTCACGTCCAAGACCGCCAAGAAGTGCTACGTGCAGGGGGTTGCTAAGGGCATGCAGGTGAAGCAGGGCTACCAGAACATCGTCGAGCAGGCGAAAGCCCAGGTCGACGACATCGTCGCCGAGGCCAGCTACATCAATCTCGAGGATTCCGACAAGGCCGAAGAAGCCAAGGACGAAAAGTAAAGAAGCCAATCGATGAAGTATAAGATTGAACACGAGATCCCCGGGCGCGTCCGTGTTCGGCTTTACGGGCGCGTGCCCGAAGCGGACGTCGACGCGCTCGAATCCCTCATGACGGCGTGCCCATACGCTTCGAAAGTGAGCGTCTATCCGCGAATCGGGTCGCTTGCAGTCTCGTATTCCGGCGGGGATGAGGGCCGGGCCGCGGTGCTCGCCGCGATGGACACGGTCGACGCGGCGGCGATCGAGAAGGCGAAGCTCTCCTGCCCGGGCGCCCTTGCGGTGCGCACGCATTCGCTGCTGATGGACATCGCGGTTCTCGTCGGGTCGCATTTCGCTCGCAAGTGGTTTCTGCCGGCGCCCCTGCGGGTCGTTCGCACCGTGTGGCACTACCGACTCTTCCTGCGCGCGGCGCTGCGCTCGCTTGCCCATGGCAGACTCGATGTGCCTGTCCTCGACGCGGCGGCCATCGGCATCTCCTTCGTGAAGGGCGACTTCTCCACAGCAGGATCCACGATGTTCCTGCTCGATTTAGGCGAGACGCTCGAGGACTACACGCGGGCGCGCTCCGAGAACCAGCTCATCTACTCGCTTTTGGGTGCGCCCGAAAACTCCCAGCTCATTGAAGGGGGCGAGGAGATTTCCACGCCGACGGCGAACCTCGCGCCGGGCGATCTCATCGTCGTGCGCACGGGAATGCCAATAAGCGTCGACGGCGTCGTCGAGCGCGGCGTGGCGATGGTGAACCAGTCCACGCTGACCGGCGAGCCGCTTGCCGTCGAGCGCACGGTGGGCGACGACGTCTTCGCGGGCACGGCGTGCGAGGACGGCGAGATCTTCATCCGCGTTCGCGCGGCGTCGGGCGAGACGAAGCTGCGCTCCATCGTCTCGCTCGTCGAGATGTCGGAGGGCCTGAAATCGGAGGCCCAGACCAAGCGCGAGCGTTTGGCCGACCGCATCGTCCCCTGGAACTTCCTGCTCGCGGGTATCGTCGCGCTCACGACGCGCAGCCTCGTTAAGACTTCCGCAGCGCTTATGGTCGATTACTCCTGCGCGCTGAAGCTCACGGGCTCGATTTCGGTGCTCTCCGCCATGAGCCAGGCGGCCAACGCGGGCTTCACGGTGAAGGGTTCCAAGCATTTCGAGGCGTTTGCCCAGGCAGACACCATCGTCTTCGACAAGACGGGCACGCTTACCGAGGCCCAACCGAAGGTCAAATGCGTCCTCCCCCTAGACGGCTGGAACCGCACGCAGGTTCTGCGCTTCGCGGCGTGTCTGGAAGAGCACTTCCCGCACCCGGTCGCCCGAGCGGTCGTCCGCGCTGCGGCCGAGAAGAACTTAAAGCACCGCGAGCGCCACGCGGCGGTCGAGTACATCGTCGCGCACGGCATCGCGAGCTCGCTTGACGGCAAGCGAGCCGTCATCGGCTCGAAGCACTTCGTCGTCGAGGACGAGGGCGTTGTCGTGACCGATGAGGCCCAGGCGTCGATCGACGCTGAGACGCAGGGGCTCTCCACGCTCTATCTCGCCGTCGACGGCGAGCTTGTGGGCGTCATCGGCATCGACGACCCCTTGAAATCGGGCGTGAGCGAGGCGCTCGGCGAGCTTCGCGAGCTCGGCTTCAAGCGAATCATCATGCTGACCGGCGACAACGAGAAGACGGCGGCCCGCGTTGCCGAATCGGTGGGAATCACCGAGTTCCGCGCTAACATGCTCCCCGAGGGCAAACACGCCGTCGTCGAGCAGCTGCGCTCGGAAGGTTGCAAGGTCGTCATGGTGGGCGACGGCGTGAACGACTCGCCCGCGCTTTCCGCGGCGGATGTGGGCATCGCCATGGGGCAGGGCACCGCAATCGCGAAGGAGGTGGCCGACATCACGCTGTCAGAAGGCGACCTCGGGGCGATCGTGCGCATGCGCAAGCTCTCGCAAAGCCTCATGGGCCGCATGGACGCGACCTTCGCGCAAACCATCGGCTTCAACTCGGCGCTGCTTGCATTAGGCATCGGGGGCATCATCACGCCCCAGACGTCCTCGCTTCTGCACAACGCGTCGACTATCGCGCTCAGCCTTCACAGCTCGCGGTCGTACAATCTCTAACCTTGAGGTAAAATTCCCTTTCCATCGCGCGATGGCTCGGGTATCTTGAAAGTGGGCGGGCGCTCCAAACGGGCCCCGCCCACTTTGCGCTATGCGAAAGGACGCTATGGAAGTCACCATCTATACCGACGGCTCTTCACGGGGAAACCCCGGTCCCGGCGGCTACGGCTGCGTGCTGCAATTCGTGGACACGAAGGGCACGCTGCACGAGCGCGAGCTTTCGCAGGGCTTTTCCAACACGACGAACAATCGCATGGAGCTGCTCGGCGTGATCGTCGCGCTCGAGGCGCTCAAGCGCCCCTGCATCGTCGAGGTGCATTCCGACTCGCAATACGTCGTGAACGCCTTCAACCAGCATTGGGTGGAAGGTTGGCAAAAGCGCGGGTGGAAGAACGCGAAGAAGGAACCCGTCAAAAACATCGATCTGTGGAAGCGCCTGCTCGAGGCGAAGAAACCGCACGAGGTTTCCTTCATCTGGGTGAAGGGGCACGCGGGGCATCCCGAAAACGAGCGCTGCGATGCGCTCGCGACCGCTGCGGCGGACGGAAGCGACCTCCTCGTCGACGAAGGTTTTCTCGCCTAGCGCAAGTCGGAGCAGTACCCGCGCATCCGCACGCGGTCGGCTCGCTCGGGAAACAGGTGCGCGTAGAGGGCCAGAAAATAGTTGTCCGTCATCGAGGCGATGTAGTCGACCACGATCTGGTTCGGCTCGGTGCCGTTCACATACCCCTCGCGCGTGATCGAGCGCGATTTACGCGCCAGGTAATCGATGTGGTGCATGAAGATGGCCGAATCCTCGCGGCCCTCAAGCAAATCGGCCAGCAGCTTCGCGTAGACTTCCTCGAACATCTGCCCGACGGTGATGCCGTCGCTTGCCGCAAGGCCCTCTTTCTCGTAGATGAGTTCGTAGTTCTGCCGTTTCGCACGCTTCAAGTCGGCGAACATCTCTTCGCTCATTGCGATGCGGTCGCGCCCGTAGCTCGCGTTCACGATGTCGGCGGTGAGGTTGTTGATGATCTGCGCGTTGCTTTTCCCCATAACGGTCGAGTCAAACGCGTCAAGCGAGTCGAGCGCACCCATGTCCATCGCATCTTGTCGGTCCTTGCCCACATATGCGATCATGTCTGCCACGCGCACGACGCACCCTTCGAGGGTGGAGGGGCGAAGCGTGCCGATGGCGCGCTCGTCGGCCGTGCACTTTTCCACGAGCGCATCGAGATTCTCAAAGGTTCCCACACATCCACGCTCGAGCGTCTGCTGCGCGAATTCGCCGTTGTGGCAGAGCACGCCGTCGAGCGTCTGCAGGCTCACGTTGCGTCGATAGAGTTGATCGAGCACGCGCACGGAATGCACGTTGTGGTTGAAGTAGCGCCCCGTGCGCTCGTGATAGCTGCGCGATAGGAATCTCTCGCCCGCATGCCCGAAGGGCGTGTGCCCCAAATCGTGCCCGAGGGCGATCGCCTCGATGAGGTCGCCGTTCAACCCGAGCAGCCGCCCGGTTCCCCGCGCGACGCGGCTCACGAGCTGCACGTGCAGGCCGCGGCGGCAGATGTCGTCGTTCTCGACGAAGGAGAACACCTGCGTTTTCCCCGCATAGCGGTTGTATGCGGGCATGTTCACGATCTTCTCGATGTCGCGCGCGAAGGCGGGGCGGGCGATCGTCGCCTCGTCGTGGGGATTCGCCTCGCGGCGCGCTATGTCCTCGTCGCGAAAACGATAGGGGCTTTTGCGCCCCGCCTCGCGGTCGGCGCGAATGCGCTCTTCTATTTCCGGGTCGATCGAGAGATAGGGAATCTGCTGCGACATGATGGCCTCACCTTCGCCTTTCGCGTGCGGCGAGTCTCGCGCCGCGTGCATTCTCTGCGTCATTATAGCTTCGGGGCTGCCCGCTCGCGTGAGGTTATAGGAGAGCTGCGCAATCGCTCGGAGTCGAGGGGCGGGGCGCCCCAGTCGTGCTACCATAGTGCGAAATGAAAAGTAGCCGCCTCATCGCTTGAAGGGACTTTCCATGCCGTGGGTATTGATCATTTTGCTCGTCATCGTGGTGATTGGCGTTTTCGGGGTTCTGTCGTCTAAGGTCGACGAGCTCTCCGGTCTTGGCCGAGAGCACCCGACGGGCTCGTTTCGCTGGCCGCATGGCAAGGTCGTGCGCACGCGCATCCTGTCCGCCGAAAAGGAATTCGCACGCGGCGAGATCGCGAAGAAGGTCCTGCTCCCGTGCGTGGCCATCGCCGCTGTCTGCGCGGTTCTGACGATGTATGGGCCGATCACCTCTTACGGGAACGTGCTTACCGTGGCGTCGCTGCTCCTGTCGCTTATCATCTCGACTGCCGTGTGCGGGAAAAGCGACGCGGGGCGCGCTTTTTGCTACACGGTGGTGGGGCTTGCCATCGGGTGCACCGTTCTCATCATGTTCACGCAGGTCTACGTTTCCGTGCCCACCTCCGAGGTGAACGCGTTCACCTCCATTTTCGGCGCGGTCGGGGCATCCATCGGCGCCGCCGTCCTTCCCGCGCGCGTCACCTTCGCCCGCGAGTTCGCCGACGAGACGGTGGGTTGCGTGCGCCTCTCGCAACGCACCACGGCGGCTGCCCTTCTGCTCGATTTGCAGGATAAGGAATGGGACGTGCCCGAGCACGTGAGGGATCAGGCGAAACGCCTCGACAAGCGCAACCGCCCTATTTCCAGCTTGCCGTCCAAGCCCCGCAAGTAGGCGAGAGCTCATGCCCGGTGGGCGCATAACCGACGAAGACATCCAGAAGGTTCGCGACGCGAGCGACATCGTCGCCGTGTTCGGCGAGCGCGTTCCCGTGAAGCAGCGCGGGCGCGACTTTTGGTGCTGCTGCCCCTTTCACAACGAGAAGACCCCTTCGTGCAAGATCGACCCCGCGCTTCAGCTGTGGCACTGCTTCGGCTGCGGCGAGGGCGGCGACGTGTTCGCGTTCATCATGAAGGCGGAGGACCTTTCGTTTCCCGAGGCGGTGCACAGGCTCGCCGAGCGCGCGCACATCGACATCGTGGAGGTCGGCGGCAAGCCGTCGGCGCCTGCGAGCAAGAAGGCGCGCCTTAAGGACGTCTGCAAGGCGACGGCGGAGTTCTACCATTTACAGCTCATGCGCTCGAAGGCGCCCATGGCGCAAGCCGCGCGCGAATACCTTGCGGGGCGCGGCTTGAACAAAGAGGTCCCTAACAAGTGGAACCTTGGCTTTGCGCCCGGCCGTGGCGAGCTTTCACGCCACCTGTCGGCACGAGGCTTCAAGCCCGACGAGATGGTCGAGGCGAACGTGTGCATCCGCAACGCCCAGGGAAGGCTGCACGACCGCTTCTACGACCGCATCATGTTCCCCATAAACGATGTCTCGGGGGACTGCATCGCATTCGGCGGGCGCGTCATCGGCGCGGGGGAGCCTAAGTACCTCAATACCCAAGAGACGCCGCTGTTCCATAAATCGCAGGTGCTCTATGGGCTCGACCAGGCGAAAGTTGCCATGGCGTCGAGTGGTGTCGCCATCGTGTGCGAAGGCTACACCGACGTGATCGCGCTGCACGAGGGCGGGGTGCGAAACGCCGTCGCCACGCTCGGCACCGCGCTCACCATGCGCCATATCCGCATCCTCGCGCGCCATGCGCAAAAGAAGATCGTCTATCTATTCGACGGAGACGCCGCAGGTCAGAAGGCTGCCGACCGAGCGCTCGAGTTCATCGATTCCTCGATGACGCCCGAAGCGGGGAAAACGCGGATCGAGCTTTGCGCCGTCACCCTGCCCGATAACCTCGATCCCGCGGAGTTCATGGCATCGTACGGCGCCGCCGAGCTCGAGCCGATGATCGACGATGCCGAGCCGCTTTTGAAATACGGCATCGACCGCCGTTTGGCCGCATATGACCTCTCCACGGCTGAGGGGCGCTCGGCCGCGCTCGCATCGGCGCTCTCCGTGCTCGCGCCCATCAAGGACTCGCTCCTTGCGAAGGACTACGCGATTCAGATCGCCGGTCGCACGCGTGCTCGCGAGGAAGACGCGCTTGACGCGCTTTCGAAGCTCGAGCCGCTCGCGCGCTATTCGCGCGATGACCAAAGTACCCTCGAGCGCTTGCAGGCCACAAGGACCGCCCCAGCGCGAAAACTCGCGAAGCCCGAGCTCAACCGGCTGCGCCTCGAACGCGAGTTTCTCGCCGTGCTTGCGCAGAATCCGCTCGTGGCGCTCGCGCATGCCGACGGTCTCGCGCAGACGCAGTGGCACGATTCGCTGCATGCCGCCATCGCCGCAAGCTTGCTTGACACGCTTACGGGCGACCCCGCTGCGAGCGCGGCTGTGGTCGTCTCGAACGCGAGCGCAGCCGACGCCCGCGCAGGGCGCTTGCTTACCGCGGGGGGGTCGGGATCGGACACGGCGTCGCCCGAGGAAATCGCGCGCTTTCTCGCCGAGGAGCTCGCCATCGGCGATGCGGAAGATGCAATCGAAGAGCTTCGGGCGCAGCTCGCCGACGAGTCGAAGGCGGGAACCGAGGAATACGACTTCCTCTTCCAGGCGGTGACCGCGCTTCAAAAGGAGCTGCTCGAGAAGCGCCGCGCCCACAAGCCCGTCGCCCATGAGGGCCGCCTGTAGATCGAGCCCGCCGCGCAAGTCGCCCATCGCGGCACCTGCCTTCTTAGGCGCCGACCAAATCCATCAGCTCCTGCTTGCTGTGTACGTCGAGCTTCGTGTAAAGATGCTTCGCGTGGCTGCGCACCGTGTTTTCCGTGAGATAGAGCGTCTCTGCGATATAGGATTTCGTGCGTCCTTTGCACAGAAGCTTCATGACCTCGAGCTCGCGCGGCGTGAGCCCATGTTGCGCGCCGATGACATCGCAACGCTCGTCGATGCTCCGATGGCCTTCGGGCGCCGCGGTCTGCTCGCCCGAAAGTTCGGCGAATATCCACTTCGTGTCCTGGTCGCGCACTTCGAGAAAAAACGTTCCCACCATCGCGAGCGCGAACATGAGCACGATAGCGACGGTGAAGTCGTCGTCGACGGAAATCGCGGCGCTTGCGACGATCGAGCCTATCGCGAACGAGACGGAGTAGAACGCCCAGCCTGTGGCGAACACCAAAGGCGAATCGATCTCGGAATGGCGAGCGATGTCCGCCACCGTGAGCCATGTGAACAACACGATCAGATCCCACGCGGAGCTTTCCATGCAGCGGATGATCGTCACCTGCGGCAAAATCGCCTGGGAAAGCACATCGATTGCGAGTAGGATCAAGATGATCCGCCACAGCTGGGCGAAGTTCAGCGATTGGTTCAGCCAGACGATCGCCGCGAACACGAGGATGGATATGACGACCTCGCAGGCTCGGCCAAGCACGAACGCATCGGCGGGCGCGGCGCTTTGGTTGCCGTAGGAGCGCCCGACGAGCAGCGCCGTCACGAAGCTCAGCACGATGACGGCTGCAGCCACCTTCCATAGCCCGCGCAGGTTATGCGACTGGAAACGCACAACCGCCTGCTCGGTGCCCGGCGTGTCCCGAATCGCCCGGCGCGCAAGCGCAACCGATGCGACGGGAAGCAAAACGGTGATGGCGTAGGCGAGGGGAGTCGGGCTGAAGTGGACGAGGCACTTCAGCACCGAACCTGCGATGTTCGCCACGAACAAGCATCCTATCGCCGTCCGCGTTCCGATGCGCGTGTAATACAGCCCCCACTGCAGATAGAGCCACCCCAAAACGCAGGTGCACACGATGATCGCGGGGCCATGCAAAACCGCGAGGCTCGGCACGGCGAGCGAGGAGAACATGAGCGCCGCGGAAATCGCGCCAACGATGGCGAATGCGCACTCGGATGCAAGCGATTCCAAGAATGCCGGCACCTTATGGGCGACGTAGCCGAAGGCGAGCATGGCGCCCGCCAAGATGATGTAGGAAATATTCCAGGAGAGCTGCCCCTCGGGGGTGGCGCCGCTCGCCGCGTTGATGAGGAACGCCCACGCGAGTGTGCAGCAAATGCCGATAGAGGAGATGTTTAGGCGACAGGCGGCCTTGCCGACGTCCGCGCGGGACGACTCCGCGTCAGCCTTCGTCTTTGCCTTCGGCTTTTCTGCCGCAGGCTTCGTGCGCAGCGTTCCGTCAGCCATATGCACCCCTCCGCAGTTTTCCCAAGGCGCCGCGAGTTGCCTGCCCGAGCCTGCGGAGCCTCGCGATTATTGCACGTGCCTTATTATTCTCTACCGAGGCATTATGTGCGCCTCGTACCGGTGAATACAAGCGATTATACGTATTTCCCCCTCTTCGGGTGATGAAAAAAGCTCGTTTTCGGTCGCGCTACCCCAGCTGCGGGTGAAGATACCGCAGCGCTTCCCGCGTATGCTCCAGACGTTGGTTTTATTCGGGCAGCGCAAGGGCGCTGGGCCCGGGAAGAGGAATAGGAAAGGGGCCAGCATGGATTTGACCGAGAGTCTCAACCTGACGAGGTCTCGCCGCAGCTTCATCAAGGCGGCAGGCGCTACGGTGCTCGCAGGTGTGGCGGCCGGCGCGCTCGGGGGATGTGCTCCGAAGGGCAAGGCGGAGAACAAGAACAACTTCGCCCAGTCCATCGGAGAAATCGATTGGGACGAGGAGACCGACGTCCTCATCGTCGGCGGCGGCTTGGCCGGACAGGCGGCGGCCGCGACCATCGCCACCGAGGGCAACGGCGCGAAGGCGCTTCTCCTCGA
>ERZ1034901.2678-NODE-2678-length-11102-cov-4.639450_pt1 | contig 11102 bp, 11 predicted proteins | sample MGYA00520628_ERZ1034901 | MGnify/ENA primary metagenome ERZ1034901 (study PRJEB33766, sample SAMN09781783) | gut metagenome | biome: gut microbiome | host: Homo sapiens | place: Madagascar | study: EMG produced TPA metagenomics assembly of the PRJNA485056 data... | reverse complement strand
CTTGCCCGAACACATCGAGCAAGCCCTTCGAGCCGAAGCTTATTGACCGTTAGCCAAGTTCAGCATTGACCTGCGAACCAAGCTCGTTGGCGACCTTAATCAGGCCAGGAACAGCGGCGGCAACGATAACGATAATGACGGTCACAATCAGCCGCTTCTTATACATCTGAACATCCTTGGGGTCGCTGCTCAGAAGCATACGGGCCAGGAAGTACAGGAAGATAGCAATACCGATAGGAACAATGATGCCTGTCAGGCCCTTAGAAACAGCGTTAGCAACGGAGTTGCCGACGCCGAACACCTTGTTAATGGCAGCAGTAACATCCGCGTATGCGAACACAGTGTTCATTATCGTGGCAGCACCCATTGCACAAGCGGTGTTCAGAACCATATGCATATTGCGAATCGGATTGCGCTTCTGCAAATCATTATTGCTCATGTCAATTCTCCTCCTTCCTCTAAAAATATAGCTATATTTTTTTCGCAGAACCAATGCGCTGTGTTCGTTCGGGAACTCAACCCATTAACTCTACAATATCTATTATCCGCAGTTCGCATATACGGGCAACGGTCTTAGATTCGTATATTTGGAACATTCTTCGCACAAACAAAAAGGCAGAACCCTCCAAAAAGGAAGGTTTCGCCGATGCTTACATGTTTCTTAAACGTTTGATAATTCTCGGTCCCAAGAGAGATTTACGGCCCTGAGTACGGGTCGTGCGCACTGCTTTTTTGAGTGCTTCCTCATCACCAATCATTACAAGCTTTTTCTTAGCACGGGTGATTCCCGTATAGTACAACGGTTTTGTCAGCATCGGACCATACGAAGAACTTACCGGAAAGATACAACATGGAAATTCACAGCCCTGAGAACTGTGTACCGTAATGGCGTAAGCCAATTCTACATTTTTCATATCATTGCCGTCATAGGTCAATACCTCGTTTTTAGAATCGAACAGGATGCATACCCGAACGCCATCGTCATCTTTCAGGATTTCCTGGACAGTGCCCAAGTCACCGTTGATGACCTCCTCCGTGTTTTTGCGCTGAATTAAACGGTCGCCTACCATGAAAGTCTGGTGGTTCACCTCATAGAAAGGTTTGCCATCGGTTTTCGGATTGACAGCCGCCTGAATTTCTACATTCACACGGTTCTTGCAAAGATATCCGGTCGGCGTGCCTTTATCATAGTGTGTAGGGGTCAGAACGATTGTGCCCTGCATTCCGTATTGCGCCACGCCTTTGCGGTACTCCTCCACGATGGACTTCATGATTTTATCGGCTTCGGTCTTTTCGTCCGGGTCAGTTACCGAGATGAAGTTGAATTCATCGTCAAACTTCAAGTTACGGGTCAAGCCAGAATACGCACGGTTCTCGCGGATTTTGATGGATGCATCCGTAATGGTCGATGTACTCCCCTGCCGATAGTTGACATCGAGACGCACAGTCTTGATAACGCCGCATTCAATCAAATCGCGAAGCACATCGCCACGGGAAACCGGAGAGAGCTGGTCAGTATCACCGAGCAGAACGATTCTCGTAGAAGGACTGTTCAGAACGGCATCTATTGCAAAAGCAAACAGATGCTCACCGACCATACTCATCTCATCAATACCCACAAACCCGCAAATCCTGCACTCGCCTTGCGCCTTGAATCCACTTGGGTTATCCGCAGGGACCAGACCGCAGGCTTTGTGAATTGTTGCGGAGTTCATACCGGTGCTTTCCGCCATGCGCTTAGCGGCAAGACCCGTAGGAGCCATCAGAAGGATATGCTCGCTTGGCCAAACCTTGTGGTATACATCCATGATAGCCCGAAGACAAGTTGTCTTACCTGTACCGGGGCCGCCCGTAACAATCGAGATTCGATATTTGAGGTTCCTGACCGCTTCTGCCTGACGCGGAGAGAGAATGATAGAGTTTTCTTTCTGCCATTCGAGAAAAGCGTTTTCGATTTCCTTTTCCTTCGTAGGCATTTCATTCGCAAGAGCCGCAACCTTAGCCGCCATACCTCTTTCAGCAATGAAATCCGTCTTGTCGTAGAAATACCGGCCTTGTCGAACAATATCATAATCAGATGCCGTTTTTTCAACAGCATTTGCAATCGTCTCATCCGACAGTTCCGGAACGAGGGTTTTAAGCTGCAAGAGCATCGCACCACCCTCAGCACACATGTTTCCGTTCTTACTGCAAACCCTTTTCTGCGCTTCGATAGTCGCAGCACGAAGTCTGCGCTCCGAGTCTGGTTCCTCGCCCATTGACATTGCGATATGGTCTGTGGTCGAAAAGCCCAGCAGCCGAACCAGTTTGTAGGGCTCACTTTTGAGCACCGTAGTTGCTTCATCACCGTACGCTTCCACGATTTGATTGATGACCGATACCTCCAACTCAGCCTTTCCCAGAAGAATCTGGACATCGGCACGCACCAATGCAGACAAGCATGCCGCATTGATGTTTCCAAGCATCTGTTCAGTCATTTTCGGGATATCCCGAAGCTTGCGTGGTTTATGAGCGCAGATATCTAAGGTTTCATCTCCAAATTTATTATAAATGGTCTCAGCAGTGACCTTGCCGACACCCTTACTGCTGTTCATCAGAAACTTGATGATTTCCGCTCTGGTTTCCGGCATCGACTCAGATGCCTTTTCCGCAACGAAAATCTTCTCGTCTCCTTTTGTGCCATGCGTATCTTTTTCCCAATGTCCTTCCAGATTGAAGGAAATCTTGCCGAGCAGCTTGGCTGGCAAGTGATAGGAGGACACCTTGAACAGTGCCGTTGTCCCGTATTTCTGGATATTATCGGGGAACGCTTCTGCCTGTTTCGTATAGTTTGCCGTGAACAAGCAGACAGAATACGCATTTTTCGTGTCGTGTACAACGCGCATCACCTTGTTGACACTGCACTTATTGATTTTGACTACTCCGTTCATACAAAAATACTCCTATTATCGTTAGCTGCTCAACACCTCCAAGCAATGTGGGTAATCCAGACGCATGATGTTCCCGGCAATGCCATTCTCCTGAATGTCATCGACCGAAATCATGTATGCGGATACATCCGAACTGTACTTGTAGTAGTTCCAGACACTGTTCGCGTCAGAATTTTTCGTGACAACATCCGATGGGAAATGCATCCACATCGCATTCTCTCTTGCCAGAAGGAAATACTGACCCGGACCGTATTTCCGGATTTTCTTAACGCAGCCTGTGATTTCTCTGTCGTAGCTTTGAACACCATCACAGCACCGCGACACGATTTGCTCCAAGGCTCCGAGAACTGTTTTCTCATCCTTCAAAGCACCGGTCAATGGCTTCAGCATCTTGTGTTCCATAGCCTTCTCCACCGTTTCAGCGTCATTTGTTCGTCGCTGCTCGGCAGAATTTCTGCTCATAGTTGTGATTTCATTTTTCATTGATTTATCGCTCCTTTTCGATGAAAAAAGCAGCCATCCGAATACGGACAGCTGCTTTTACACAGATTGTTAATTTGTACGAGCCTTCTTTGCAAAGACCCCGAATTTTGCTCGGGTAATGTTATCTATCGTACATTTACTATTCTACGCAACTCGCAAGGCGCGTCAACTAAAAATCTCTTCCAGTTGCTCACACATGCTCTGCTCGATGCGGGGAATAGACGCCACATTCGGGATGTAGCAGAACGGAACATCATAGCGGTTGCAAATGGTCTTTCCTTTATTATAAAGGGCATGAGAGCAGGAATCGACCTTGAACATCACGATATCGGCGTTCTGAATCTGCTGGTCACAGGTCCCAAGCATATCCTTTGCGACCAAAGACGCATCGGGATGCGCTACCTGAAACTTTTTCATCAGATTCTCGTTGCCGCCGATGATAACGACCGTGTGCTGTTTTAGTAGAGTATCGAGTGCCGCAGCATAGTCTTTTGCTTGTACTTGTTGTACAGGTTCCGGCATTTTTTCCTCGGCCTCACACACTACCTCTGCCTCTTCCGGTTCCGAAATACGCTCCATCAACTCATCGATTTCCTTGTACGCTGTTTCCAGCTTACTGGTAAGGGCGTTTTCGCGCTTCTTGCTCTGGATGAGTTTTTGTTCAGCGGCGTTTTCGGCTTCGACGGCTCGGGCGGCATCAGCTTTTGCCTTATCAAGCATCTTTTCCAATTCCTCGATTTTCTTCATGAGTTTTTGGGAATCGGAATTCTTTGCATTACCGAAAAGAGAATCCGAGAGTGAACTCTGGATTTCTTCCTTATATGCCTCACTCAGATTTCGGAACGACAGATACACCGGCACCATCATATTATAAAGGTTGATGAACTCGATGGTCGCAAGGCCCGAATCCTCATCCGCTTTGATGTTGCCTTTCTCATCGACCTTGATATGCCCATCATCAATCAGCGAGAACATATCCCCGAACTTCACTTTCCCGTCCATTTCTTTCGTAAAGTTCAAACTCTTTGCGACAGCTTTCTGAGCATCCAGGAACTTCTGCTTCGTGATGGTCTTGTCGTAGTTGGAACAGTTCGAGACACCGGCATCCAGCATTGCCAGCCCGCTCAACAGTTCGGAATGGCAATGTACACCGTAATCCGAGTACGAGAAGATAGTATCCTGCGTACAGGTCCCATCCTCATTCTCTACAGGGATAGTTCTGGTCCGGGACCCCTGCAAGGCAGCAGTTTCGAAATCCGAAAAATTTTTCTGAATTGAAATTCCGTACTTCATGAGAACCTTCTGCTGGTCCGACATCGGGCTGGTGTTCTTCCGCGTCGAATTGATTTGCGAGAACACTTCACTGAGTCTCTCAAAGGATTTTCGATTCTGCGGCAGGTAGCTTTCAGGGCTCGCCAGAAGATAGATAGCGAAAACCGCAACATTGCCAAGGTCACTGCCCCAGGTATCCTTGATATACTTGAACGGCAGCTTAGCCGTCGGGTCAGCCATACGCCGATATAATCCGCTGACAACATCAGCCGTACTCGCATATTCTTTGCCGAACAGCGACAGGAGTTTCGCGTAGTCAGCCTCCTTATCGCCGTACATCAGTTGATAGATGACTGCCGTGATTTTCATGGCATCCGGTCTTTTGGCATAGTTGGCATTTGTTACGCCGTAAATCAGGTCTTCGTCAATGAGTTTCTTGGCACAGCGGCGGTAACATAAGTCCCGCTCATACTCTTCCAAGAACCGTTTCTTGGGTGCGCCGGTAGATTTGCTGATATCGGAACCTATGACACTGCACCAAATCGGGTCAAAAATCACAGAATCCTCGTGCTTAAACATATTGAACATACATTTTCTCCTTTCAAAAGAAAAAGCCGCACGGTATAGTGACCGTACGGCAGAATTGTGAATCGTTAGTATAACATGGTATCTATGCTACATTTTCTATTCTATTCAACTCGCACAGATACGCAAGCCGACAAAAAGAAAAAGAGCTCGTCCTTGCTTAAGGGACGAGCTATATGGGATGGGAGCTTGGAATGGAAGAAAATGCTATTTTATAAGGGAGTCGCCTAAACGGAAATCACTGCTTCTTGCTCTCGTCTTTCTTTTCGGAGTCAGGAGACTTCTTGACATGCGCATCGTAAGCCTTCTTGAACTTACGGGAGCAAGTCAGCAGATAGACGGGGATGACAAAGGAGAGCAGGATATTGATGGTGGAGAACAGGATGGTCTTCACTGCAGGGATAATCAGCTTCGTGAGCAGGAAGAAGCAGCCCGTAAACATCAGAGCCACGAGAACAGCAGCTGTGAGAATCGCAGCTGCTGTGATGGCTATGTTGACGAAGTTGACGGTCTTAGCGGACTTAACGGACTTGGCATTGGTATTGATAGTCTTATTCATGATGCAACCTCCTAATGGTGCTGAACAAGGTGGTCAAGGACGGATTCCAAGACCAACTGATATAAATGAAAGAGCATAGCGGTTATGCTCAGTGCCGGGACTATGATTGTGGATTAGACTCTTTCACTTTTACTCCAGGTGTATTGACCATAGTCATCGCCATGTTCAAACACCGGGATTTCGTTTACCCACTCACCTTGGATGCGGGTGGTTTTGGTGACCTTGTCAGCAAATTCTGCAAAAGAAATCTTATACAGGCATTCACCTTCGGGCTTCTCGAACAGACTCAGCATATGCCGCTTCACACTAGCATACACTATGTCGTCGGCGGCAATGCTCATCATGGAATAGGGGTCGATTGCGTTGCGAACCAGTTCAACTGCTTCGCAGGTGGATATGTTACTCACGATAGTTCTCCTTTCTAAGAGATTTGAAATTCATCGGCGGTAAAAGGAAAAACTCTTACCGGCCATCGTACATTGCGAGGATTATATATAAACAGCACACAATGGGCATTGGTGCTGGAAATTCTGCAACAAAAAACGGACTCCCTGATTTCTCAGGAAGTCCGCTTGAAGCAGCTTATGAATAATGGTAGAACTACGAACGACCGGATTGGTTCCGGAGGACAACTTACAAAATCGTAAATTGTAACTCGTAGGTAAATACTATCTATTAACTAATTCTCATTATAGGCGATTCGCATACCACGTCAACACCTTTGCCGAGAATTTTATTATTTATTTGCTGCTTTCAGAGTAAAGACTCGGCTCGATTCCCTCTGCGGAATGAAGCAGTCATTGTACGCTTTCGGGTAAAGCGCTTCCAACTTCTGCATATCGATTCCGGCACGACTCATACGAGGTGCGTATTTCAGCAGCCAACGAATTCCGTCTACACCGGTCGTCTCTGCCATAACACTCGTACCCATCGCCGCAGCAATTGGAACAACCATATCCTTGCACTGCTTGTCGAGCGTATCGAAAGTCTTCTTTGCCGCATCACGCTCCGCACGCACCTTGCTGTACTTGGAGCAGATATCAGCAATAGACTTATCGAGCATCTTTGAGGGAGCATTTTTGTCAGCATCACCTGCATACTTGTGAATCGTGGCAAGCGCCGCCTCGGGTTCACCGAGAGGTTCGGGTGGAATGTGCGGAATCACATTGTTCATCCAGAAATCCTCGCAGCCATGAATGATACGCATTTCCTCATCGAGGTCGCGTTTAATCGTGTTCGCAATAAGCGTGTCACGGTCAAACATGCATACCACTACGCATTCCCAGACACCGAGAATTGCCATGTAGGTACGGACCTGATAGATGTAAGGAATCGGGATATTGCCGTTCTCCCATGCAGCCTTGTTGAACGGGCTCGTCGTCTTGATTTCTACAAGGCAATAGGACCCGTCCGGCTTACGCATCATACGGTCGATGTTCGCGGTGATGTAGGGTCTGCCGGGCATCGCGTAGATGTTCGTGTCGGTGATGATATCGTTGTACGGGTACTTCTCAGAAAGCCACGCATCGACATACTCCTCAGAGATGTGCCCCCACAGCTTGTTCAGGCGGGATGCGGAACTCTCCTCCTCGGCTACAGCAGGAGTTTTTCCGGTCTTGGAGTAATACAAATCAAGATTCGTCTTGAAATGATTCTCGCCAAAGATAGCGGAAATATCTGAGCCGCCAAGATGGTCAGCGCGGCGTGCCTGCCACTGGTCTTCCGTCAAGGTACTGGCATCAACCTCGATATCAGGGCCGTGATAGTTGTCCGGGTCACAGAAAGCAACCGCCTCCGGGGTCGCCATTGCCATTGCCTCATTGTAGAGGCTCCTTGTGTGTTCCGTCTTGATTTCCCAATACGGAAGATGCTGAGCGCAACCGACGCTCGATTTGTTTGTGCCGTCATAGCTTGCCATTGTGAGCAAACTCCTTTCTACATTTTTTGTGTCATCTGGTTAGACCGTAAAGAAGAACTGCTGCGACTAGAAGCCTGAACAAGTTTCGAGGCTTAATCATCACATATCCTCCTTGCCGGGCATATCCATGGTATTCCAGGCCGTGCGAGCGCAACGCGCCACACAATCTGCAGCGGTGAAAATCTTCTTGGCGTCCTGTGCATGGTTGCGGACAACCGCCGCATACGCTTCACAGACAGACAGGTAGATATCCATTGCCGACACATTGCCATTGGCGTGCCACATATCGTATGCAGCCAGTGCTTCACGAGACTCTTCTTTCGGCATCCCGTACTTTGTCAGGACCCGAACCAGGGTTGCCTTGCCGTAGTTAATCGGAATCGTGCTCAGCTTCGAGATGTCAGTAGCGGCATCATCGAAATACGCCAGCAGCGCAGTAAATGCGTTACGGACACGGTCCTCGATGTTATCACCGATATGCGGGATGGCGACCTCCTTTGCCATGGGTGCAATCACGCCGCCCATATTAAAGGCAGGAATCAGCCGAACAGCGCTTTCCGCGACATCCGAACTAATCATTACAACCGCAGGCGCATAACCACGGCAGAGTTCCGGCGGCAGTTTCCGGAAAAACTGCTGCTTGTAAGCACTCAGGTCAATAACGACCTGCATCAGTTCATGGGATACATAGGCACTGACGAACTCATTGTTCGGCCAGTTTTGCCCCATATACTCATCCATGATTTTGAGCAGTTCCTCATTGCTGATAGCGGCATACCGCCCGGAATGCACGGCACGAATCTTTTCATGGCTGAACTTGATACGCGTAGCGCCTTTGCGTTCTGCGAGAATGAGGTTCAATACCTCCTTCAAGCTGCCACGGTTGTTTTTGCGCAGCAGCTCGTAGCAGCTCGCGGTAATCAAGGCTCGTGCGCAGATGTTTCGGGTAGCGCTCTCCCCTACCGGTTTCTTACCGATAGAAGTCGTGAGATTCAACCCAGCATGCTGCTGCGTATCCAGAATCGCTTCCTCACTGACTTTCAGCTTCTTGGCGTATTCCGGGGCGCAAATCGGCTCATCGTAACTTGCTTCGAACAGGATGTCCCGGATTCCTTCATCGAGCCACTCCGTTTTGCTTGCATCCCATTTGCAGAAATCAACGAGTTCCTGATACTCGCCCTCTTTAAAAACTTTCTCAGACGCATCGCTGATAAAGTAATCTGGGTTCTGCACAGCGGTAGCGGCGGTGGTGTTGGTAACGGTCATTGTGTTAGTAGACATGGTATTTACTCTCCTTTTTGTGTGTTGAAACGCAAAAAGGGCGGACTTCCTGTAATTAGGAAGTCCGCCCTTAAAGCGAAACTATGAATTGTTGTACGAAAGATATTTCTCTTTCCGTGTGAATGTTATCTATCGTACATCTTTCATTCTATGCAACTCGCACATTTGTGCAAGTCCATTTTCATTTTTCTGCGGTTTCCGGTGTAGCGTCCGTTTTCGGCGTCACGGTGATAAGGCAAGTATCCGAGAGTTCCCCGTCCTTTGTCGATACCGAAAGAGAAGTTGTGCCCTCAGACACACCGCAAATCGTACCGGCGTCCTCATCATAGGTTGCAACCTTTTCATCTTCAACCGTCCAGACCAAATCCAGTTTGTTGACTGCGTTGACGACAAGGTCATTGTCCATGACTTTCGTGGTCGCCACATTGAATCCCACCGCCTGATTCTCGCCGACCGCCAGCTGAATGTTTCCGTTCAGAACGATTGGCGTGATATCTACCTTATTCTTCTGCGCGGCGTAAAAACTCGACGCGAGGATAAGCGCCGTCATAGCGATAAACGCCAAAACGATGACGACGGGATTTTTCAGAATGTGGTTTTTCCCTGCCTTGTTCTTGCTATTTTTCGTAGCCATATTATTTATTATCCTTTCTGCTGTTCGATGTCATTTTCATCCCTGTGCAGCGCTAACGGGATACTGAAATTTACCTTCGATATGATGTTTTTCCTCGGCACGAAATGCTCGTCCCAGTACCTCGAATCGTAGGAGTTGTTTCTGTTATCGCCCATCATGAAATAGGAGTCTTCCGGAACATTAAAGGGTCCGAAATCCTCATCATCCGGAGGCTCTCTCAGATACTCCTCCTCGAGTGCTTCCCCGTTGATATAAGTAACGCCGTGTTTGATTTCTATGGTATCGCCCGGCAAACCTACGATTCTCTTGGCGTAGACCTTTGAATCCGGTATATCCCGCTTGAAAAGTACGATATCACCGCGTTCAGGGTCATTCTCCCAATATGCTGCTCTCGTACTGAACGAGAAACACGGTGAGGGCAGAGTTGGATACATTGATGCCGTAGGGATGATGGCGGTCGGGAACACGACCTTTACAAGAATCCATACAGCAGCAAAGCAGACGAGCGGGAACGCCCATTCCTGCAAGAATTTCTTTACTTTTCCGGTGTGCTTTTGCACATTGTTATTGTTTTCCAAATCAGTTTCACCTCGGTAAACAGTTGTTGACATAGGTTATCAGCTGCTGCAGGTAATACGACAGCTGTGACAACAGGTTCTGGTAATCCACCTCAATACCGAGATATTGCAGGATATGATACACGGCATATACTGTGATACCACCAAGAACCAGCGTCTCAAACAATCGATTTACACCGCGAATCACAAACCAGACCACCATAGCAATCAGCGCGATATCGACTACGAGCCGGATATCGCCGGATTCGAACAGATTAGTAATGCTGTTGACAGCATCATTGACGGAAGACATACTATCGCCCCCTTTACAAATGTCTTCAAATTTGATTCTATGCCATTCGCACATTTATGCAATGTCGGCATGAAAAAAGGCAGCACCCAAACGGATGCCGCCTACTATTGAGATTACTGGATGGTCGGGCAGGTGTTGACATAAATCTGCATGAATTCATCACCATTATACAGATTCACGACGAAAAACCCTCTGGACCCTGCCAGGATATTGTTCTTTGCTTTGTCGTAGTCCGTGTTGTCACGGCGCGACCAGCCGCTCGTCTTCATCTCCTTGATTTTGCGTTGCAATGCTTCAAGGGCTTTCTCGGGCAGATAGGTCATCTCCATACCGCAACCTACGGAATCATACACCGTATACCCGAAATCAGGATACACGACAGCCGCAGGAGCAGGAGATGGCGCAGGTGCAGTCACAGCAACAGGAACCTGAGTCGGAAGCGCAGAAGTAGCTGCCGGAGCAGGAACCTGTGCATTCTTCTCCCAATACCCCGCATACCGTTCAGGGTTTGCAAGGTAATCCTGGTAATATGCTTCGATTTTCGAGGCGTATTCCAGCAGTTTCCTGCTG
>ERZ1034901.2663-NODE-2663-length-11144-cov-10.948237_pt1 | contig 11144 bp, 9 predicted proteins | sample MGYA00520628_ERZ1034901 | MGnify/ENA primary metagenome ERZ1034901 (study PRJEB33766, sample SAMN09781783) | gut metagenome | biome: gut microbiome | host: Homo sapiens | place: Madagascar | study: EMG produced TPA metagenomics assembly of the PRJNA485056 data... | reverse complement strand
CATTTATATATTCTCCTTTCGTTAATATATTGTAGAAAGAAAAATTTTTATCTTTCTAATGATAATAATGTTGTTAAATTTTTTTTAAGAGAAAAAATGATATTATTTTACAATTAAAAATAATATGATATAAAATGTTTACAAAAAAAATATAAAATTGGCACTAGATGGCACTAATTAGTTGTGTTATAATAAGCTTGCGTGAAAAGGATTTGAGACAGATGTAACAATCTGTTTCAAGTCCTTTTTTTGTACCCTAAAATTATAAATATGACAGATTCCGTCACAAATACAGGAGGAGTTATTATTATGGTCAAAAAGAGTGAAGTAAGAAAGTTATTTGAAACAGGTGAAATAAAAGGTTATCTTCCGGCTGAAACAGCTGCACTTGAAATCTGGGTAGAAAATATGGGCAATTACACAGAAGCAGTATTTCTTAATACTGTAGAACAGGATGCAGGAAAAGCAGCTCAAGTTCTTAATCTTGATATGCTATATGAACTGATAAAGGATTGTGAGGATATTATAGAGGCAGGTGAAAAAGTAGCAGCATTAGTTGAAAGTTTATTAAAAAATGCATATGTTTCAGATATTGATTTTTCTGTTTTACCAAAGACGATGAAAAATTATGATAAAATAAGCGACAGAATTTATTTATCTGCAGTTAGTCCATCATATAAGAATGACAGGACAGTGATTTATAATGTCAATGGAATGAACTTTGTGCCTAAGCTGCTTCTTGCACAGAGTAGAAATGAAAGCATGCTTACAACTATTCCAGCAAGTGCAATTAAGGACATGGGATTAACAGAAAAAGAGTTTTATGATAAGGTGTCTGTAAACACAAAAAATGTATTAAAACCAGAAATCAGGAAAGTGTCAGATGTATTAACAGTATATGACAATGACAAGTCAGATTATTTAAAAGAAGATACAGGGTTGATTATTGTGGCATCAGAAAATGAAGAAAAGGGAGCAGCATCACTTATGCTTGATGATTCAGTCCTAAGACAGGTGGCTGAAAAGTATAATGGTAGAAATTATTTTATTCTCCCATCTTCAATAAGTAAATTTTATACTATGCCAGTTGATGATTTTTTCATGCAGGAAAACGCAGACACTATTTTTAGATTAACACAGATGGTAGAAGAGGTTAATGAAACAGTGGGTGAACCTGATGAAATATTATCATATAACGTATATCATTATGATTCTGAAAATCATAAGCTTGAAAAGGCAACGGACTACTGTATCAACAAACAGATTGAGATTGAAAAACAGAATGCTCCTCGTGCGGATGAAGAGCAAGATGTACATGTAGACGATGAAAAAATAATAATATTGTAAAGTGGTATTTCTAGTAAGAAGTATCACTTTTTTATACCCAACTTAGTGTTTTTTCGTTGTATAATGATTTTGTCGTACAGGGTCACTTTCCTTTGTAATGTTTTGCCAAATTCATTATACATCAGAAAGCTCTGTATGGCATTTTTTTATGCAAAAAGTTGTAAAATGGTGTTGGTATATAAAAATTGCTAAAAAAATATAAAATTGGCACTAGATGGCACTAATTAGTTGTGTTATAATAAACTTGCGTGAAAAGGATTTGAGACAGATGTAACAATCTGTTTCAGGTCCTTTTTTTGTACCCTAAAATTATAAACGTGACGGATTCCGTCACAAAAACAGGAGGATTTATTGTTATGGTCAAAAAGAGTGAAGTAAGAAAGTTATTTGAAACAGGTGAAATAAAAGGTTATCTTCAGGCTGAAACAGCTGCACTTGAAATCCATGTAGAAAATATGGGCAATTACACGGGAGCAGTATTTCTTAATCCAGAAAAACAGGATGCAGGAAAAGCTATTCCAGTTCTTAATCTGGATATGATATATGAACAAGTAAAGGATTGTGAGGATATTATAGAGGCTGGGGGAAAGGCGGCATTATTAGTTGAAAATTTTAGGAAAAATACATATGTTCCAGATATCGATTTTTCCAACTTACCAGAAATGATGAAAAATTATGATAATATAAGCGACAGAGTCCATTTATCTGCAGTTAGTCCATCATATAAGAATGACATTACAGTGATTTATAATGTAAATGGAATGCATTTTGTACCTAAGCTGCTTCTTGCACAGAGTGGAAATGAAAGCATGCTTACAACTATTCCGGCAAGTGCAATTAAGGACATGGGATTAACAGAAAAAGAGTTTTATGATAAGCTGTCTGTAAATACGAAAAATGTATTAAAGCCAGAAATCAGAAAAATGTCAGATGTATTAACAGGATATGACAATGACATGCCTGATTATTTAAAAGAAGATACAGGAATGATTGTTGTGACATCAGAAAATAAAGCAAAGGGAGCAGCATCACTTATGCTTGATGATTCAGTTCTAAGCCAGGTGTCTGAAAAGTATCATGGCAGGAATTATTTTATCTTGCCATCTTCGATAAGTGAGTTTCTTACTATGCCAGTTGATGATTTCCTGCAGGAAAACGCAGAAACCATTTTGGGATTAACACAGATGGTAGAAGAGGTTAACGAAACAGGTGTGTCACCTGATGAAATATTATCATATGATGTATATCATTATGATTCTATAAATCACAAACTTGAAAAGGCAACTGACTATTGTATCAATAAACAGATTGAAATTGAAAAGCAGAATGCTCCTCGTGCAGATGAAGAACTGGATATACATATAGATGATGAAAAAAATAATAATATTGTAAAGTGATATTTCCAGTAAGAAGTATCACTTTTTTTATACCCAGCAATAAGCTGCAGTTCATATACTATGACTGCAGTTGCTTTAAATGTGACGGATTCCGTCACGTGGAAAGGAAAATTAATGATTTATAACGAAAACAATAAGTATGGTGATCTTATTGAAAAATTAAGAACAACACATAATATATCCCAGAAAACATTAGCTAATATTCTTCTTATTAATACAGATACATTATCTAATGTTGAAAGAGGAAAAATACAGCTTACAGATTCGCAGCTTAGTATATGTTCTAATATTTTTGATGTTTCAAAATTTGCATTGGAAAATGGAGAGATAAGACCAAGAATCAAACATGCAGAACTTCAATTTAATCTTGATAAACTGATGGAACAATATAAAGAAGCTATGGAAAGCCAGGCATTTATGCTTGATATAATACAGGAACTTAATCCTTATGAAAGATATAAAGTACAGTATTCTGATATACAGGAACATAATGTATATGTATATTTTGTATATGATACAGTCAAGCAGGATTTTGTACGTGATAATTCTAATATGCCAGTTACATATGATACAGCAAAAGAGGCATTGGAAGCTGCAAGAAAAATGGATGAATTATATGTAACCAAAGAAGTTGATAAGAATATATCTGATAAATCGAAAGTTGAAAATAAAGATAATTATGTGACGGAATCCGTCACACAAGAGCTGAAAAACATTTCTGATGATGCAAAACGGCAGATAGATTGTTGTAATGAAGAAATAGAAGATGTTGCATTTAGAATGTAATAAATGAATGTGACTGGTTACGTCGCATAGTTTTAAATGCAACAGGAAAGGATTATAAAATCATGAATATAACAGATGGAATATATGCTGATATTAATAAAATTAAAGACGGATTGAAATTGTATATGGCATTATCACAGCCAGTGGCATTTGCAACACTAAAATTGATACAGTTTCTTGCACGTGCTGTAAAAGAAAATTATTTTAATAAAGATATGGTGGAAAATTTTACAAAATTTGCTAAATCAGTTAATGGTGAATTTAGCATATACAGAATGCCTTATATGTCTGAATTATCGAGAGAAGAAGCAATAAATAATGCAAAGAATTATCTTGATAATGCTGGCATTAAGTACTGTGTTATGGATTCAGTAAATGATAAGGATAATGTATTACATATAAGTGTAGCTAAAAAAGATGAACAGAAATTCAATGTGATGTTTACGGATTATCTTAGAGAGCAGCTTTCAGGTGGAGAAAAGACAGCAGAAGATCTTGTGAATCTTACTGATGGAAAAACAACAATCATATCTATTCCAGATGCAGCGTTAGATATAATGAAAAATGCATTGACAGAAGTGAATGTTAATTTCGCTGAACTGCCTGACCTTGTGCCTGATGATGGTGAGAAACAATTACGAATAGCAAGTGTCGATTTGAACGTAGCTAAACAATGCTATGAAGCTTATAGAAGGTCGCTTATGAAAACACAACAGGAAACACCAGAAATGAAAATATTCACTGAAGATGATTATCTTGATACAGCCAGGGAAACTACAGAACAGTATATGGAAAATTCTGTTTCAGATGAATTAAGTGAAAAACTTCATGAATACGAAAAAATGGATGTCGGAGCTATGGAAAAAGAAATAATGCAATGGGATTTTGAGATAAAAGATTCTAAAGGCTTTGAGTGCCAGGCTCTTAGAAGCAACATGGCATTTTCGGAGATTTCTATAGACAAGGAAACTCTTGTAGATAGAAATCCGTTGAATGAACAGCTTGGAAGAAAATTTCCTAATCATTTTTTTGCCACAATACCAGGTACAAGAGGACAGCAGATAGTAATGATTCCAAAAAATCAAGTATTTAAAGTGAATGATGAAGATAAAGACAGGTATGTTGCATTCGTGAATAATCAAAGACCAGCAAAAGTGTTTTTTACGGATGGTGAAATAGATACGGATGGTATATATAAAACAGGAAAAGACCTTTTCAGGAAATTTGACAGGCATGATAATAAGGGTATTGATATGCAGAAAGAATTAACGAAGTCATTTTCATCTGAAGTAGAAAATGTTGTGCCTAAAGCAGCGCCAGTAAAATAAATATCATTACAGTTAAAGTTAAAATGTGACGGAATCCGTCACGTTTAGAAAGACCTTGGAGAGGGTCTTTAAAAACTACTACTATATAATACGAGGATCGAGCATGGAGATATCTAGTAATAAAATAAATGCTTATAAAGAGCTTGCAAGGAAATGTGAAAGTTTTGATACTTTTGCATGGATAATTGGACTTAAGGAAGACTGGATGTCTGATATGAATAATAACCAGGCAGAATCAGAATTGAAAAATATATATTATGATGTTCATGTAAACGAGCAGGAATATATGATTAAATATGGAAAAATAGCTGCAGCGGTTAATGAATCAGATGTATATTTATCTGACTATGAAAAACTGGCTGCAGCTATAGAAGAAGTTACAAAAGACTGGAATATGCAAAAATGGGATAAGGCTACAGATGAAGGATGTATATTAGATACTTATGATGATGAATATGATTTGATTAAAGCTGTTTTTCCCAATGCAGATAAGGATAAATTACATGCTCTATCACATGTGTATGATGAAGCAGAAAAAGCATTTTTAAACGATAATGCAGTACAGATGACAATAGAAGAAAATATTAAAATGTGACGGGTTTTGTCACATGGATTTATAAGACAGACTGAAATGTCTGTCTTTTATTATGTATAAATACTGTAAGTTATATGCAAAAGAACAGCGAGTAATATGTGGAGGTTTTTATGAATGATATTAAAGAAATAGGATTAAAGGATATAAAAAGCCTTATAAATAACATAAAAGATAATGAAATTATTTCAGTAGACCTTACATCATTATTAAATGATAAAAATGTGACGGAATCCGTCACGCCAGAAAGAGGTGATGAATATGGCAGAAATTAATCATTACTTTTCTGATGATGAAGCATTTCAACTTGATACAGTATCAGTAAGGCTTGTAAAAACAAGAGAACCTATTACATCAGAAGTACCACTTACATCATCAGATGCTGTAGTAGCTGCATTGGCAAAAGAAATGTCTGACTATGACAGGGAAGTTATAGGTGTTATTAATTTTGACAGTAAAATGAGACCAGTTAATGTGAATTTTGTATCTGCCGGAGCACTTAATTATTCAGTTGCCCATCCAAGAGAATTAATGAAATCAGCAATATTATCAAATGCATCTTCCATGATGATGATACATAATCATCCAAGCCAGGATACAACACCAAGTAAGGCAGACGTAGAGATAACTGACCGGATGATGCAGATATGTGAACTTATGGGAATTCCACTTGTTGATCATATTATTGTTGGCGGCTATGGTAAAGAATATTTCAGCTTTGCGGATAAAGGTGTAATGCCTGTTACCAATATGCATTATGAAAAGAATTATAATAATCTTAACTTATCGAATGTAGCAGAAAAAAATAATTACACAGATGAATATGCAGCTGTAATGGAAAAGCAGACATCATACAAATCATCAGACAGGCAGGATAAAATAAAAGAGATAACAGAAAGGCTTGAAGAGGGTGTAAAGGAAGTATTTGAGAGTGATAATTATAAGAATTATTTAAAAACAATGTCAAAATTTCACGCTTACAGCTTTAATAATACACTTCTTATAGCACAGCAGAAACCGGATGCAACTCTTGTTGCAGGATTTAAATCCTGGGAAAACAATTTTGATCGTCATGTAAAAAAAGGTGAGAAAGGAATAAGAATTCTTGCTCCATCACCATATAAGAAAAAAATTATGGTGGAAAAAGTAGACCCTGTAACCAAAGAAATAATTACAGATAAGAATGGCAATCCGGTTAAAGAAGAAACAGAAGTTAAGATGACAGCATACAGGATTGTATCAGTATTTGATTTAAGCCAGACAGAAGGCAAGGAACTTCCTAATATAGGTGTTATCGAGCTAAAAGATAATGTACATGAATATGAAATTTTCATGGAAGCACTTAAACAAAGCACTTCAATACCTATAGGATTTGAAGATATACCTAATAAGTCAGCTAAGGGATATTTTGATAATGTTGAACAAAGGATTGTAATAAGAAATGGAATGAGTGAAAGCCAAAGCGTAAAAACAGCAGTTCATGAACTTGCACATTCTATTCTTCATAATATGAGTACTAATCCTGATGGAGCTAAGAAAGACAGATTGACTAAAGAGGTGGAAGCTGAAAGTGTGGCATATACAGTATGCCAGCATTTTGGAATAGATACATCCGATTATTCTTTTGGTTATATAGTAGGTTGGAGTTCTGGTAAAGATGTTAATGAACTTAAACAGTCATTAGAAACAATACAGAAAACTGCAACAGAGCTAATTACTAATATAGAAGATAGAATACCTAAGATAAGAAAAGAAAAACAGCTTGAAGAAAATGTGACGGAATTCGTCACAAAAAATGATGAAATACATTTAAATGAAGATGATGAGCAGCTTGAGGATTATCAGGCATATATGGCTATCTGATATATAAAATCAATTTGTTGTAAAGTGGAGGTTAATTTAATGCTTAAAAATCGTAAGATATCGTATAAAGTATATTTGGCACTACTACCAGTTGTCCTTTTGATAAGTTTGTTTTTTGCCGGAGTATTCAGTTATGAAGATACAAACCTGCTTAATATTCCAGATAAGCTTGTCATGCTATCAAAGCATTTCTGGGAAGTTAAGAGGTATTTTAATAAGTATACATTACAATGCTTAGGCTGGGGAATATGCATCTGGGTATTTCTCTGTTACTATATTATGGATAAAATGAGAAACTGGCAGTCGCATATTGCATATGGTTCAGAGGACTGGGGAGATGCAGAAGATATAACTAAAAGGCGGGCAAGTAAAGATGAGAGCTTAAATAGAATTATATCAAAAAATCTTAAAATAGATACACAGGGAGCAGGAAAAGCATCAAATAATAATATGGTTGTAGTTGCATCTTCTGGAAAATTTAAAACAACATCAGTTGTTGTTCCTAACCTTTTAGCAGGCGGAGCCAATAAGATTGTGCTTGATGTAAAGGGAGAACTGATGAAAAAGTATGGATTATATCTGATAGAAAAAGGATATACAGTAAGATGTCTTAATCTTAAATATCCTGAGCAATCTGATAGATATAATCCTTTTGCTTATATAGAAACAGAGGAAGATATTATAAAACTTATTGCAAATATACAGAAGTCACTTACCCCGCCAGATGCTATGAAGGGTGAGCCATTTTGGGAAGAAGGGGTTGCTTTGTATCTGCAATCTGTATTTTATTACGAATGGTGGTATGCAAAAAAAGAAGGGCGTGTAGGAACATTTAATAATGTACTTAAATTGGTAAATCTTGAGTCGCAAAAGGATCCTTCTAAGCCAGTCGCAAAAGGTGAAAAACCTGTAACTATGCTGCAGACCAAAATGGATGAACTAGCAGCGGAAGATAGTCCAGATAATCCAGCGGTAAGAGATTACCGGAAACTTAAAGATGGTGCTGCTGAAACAGTACGTTCTATAATTATTATAACAAACGCAAAGTTAAAACTGTGTGAGACTAAAGCATTGAAGCGTATATTTGAAGAAGATGATATGCGTATTAAGGAGTTTGCTACAGGTGTAGATGGTACATTTGAAAAGCCTACAAAAAATAAATTAATTATATTTCTATGTGTTGATGATTCGGATACATCATATAACTTTGTCTGCTCAATGTTATATTCACAAGCCTTAACAATCCTTATGAGAATGGCAGATAATGATTTCGATGGTTCTTTACCAACAGCACTTGAATTGTGGCTTGATGAGTTTTACGCTGGTGCAAGACCGGCAGATTGTGCACAGTTAATGGGTGTCATCCGCTCACGTAACATAAGCATGATACCAATATTGCAATCTGTAAGCCAGCTTAAAGATTTATACCATGGAGAAAAAGCCGAAATTATCCATGATAATGTTCCAATATTCTGGTTTGGTGGTTGCGGACAGGGAGCTATTGAAACACAGAAAGCTATATCAGAACTTTTAGGCAAATCAACTGTAGATATTGCCAGCGATGGAAGTAATGGAAATAATAGAAGTAATAATTATCAAAAAACAGGCAGGGAACTTATGACTCCTGCAGAAGTAAAGAATATGGATAAGCATAATTGTGTAGTATTTCTGGAAGATGAACGTCCGGTCTTTAATAGAAAGTCTCTTCCTTGGGAGAATAATCCATTATATGATCATGCAATGCAGCTTAATAAAGAATCAGGTGTTGGTGGTTACGTTGTAGAGCCTAAATCAATGATTGATCCGCATACTGGAGAATATGTCACTATAAAAAATCCTATTAATATAGAAGAAACAACAAAACTTCCTACGGGAGCAAAAACAATAGATATATATAGTGATGAATTTTTACATATGAATTTCAATAAAAAAGAACCTTCAGACGGGGCGGTGAGCGAAGAAATTAAAAAACTTTATGCTATTAACAAAAGTGTTGAACAAAAATCAAAAAAGAGAAAAGACACAACAAAGCAGAATATAAATGAAAATGTGACGGAATCTGTCACATTAAATCCTGATACTAACGATGTGATGGATAAGATGGATATAACAAATAACATGACTGATATTCCTGAAACAATTGAGGATGGAATAATCACATACTTTAGCAATATGAATGAAACTCAGAGAGAACTTATACAGACAGCTATTGAGAATGGTATGCCAGATATGTTAATAAGGCGAATGTTTATAATGAATTATGAAAAGATGAAGCAATTCTACGATTCATATTTTGCTGCTTAACAGTAAAAGTAATAAACAAAATGTCAAGAATGTATTAATTATACATAGATACAATTAATACATTCTTGACATATAATATCAACTGTAATAATATAATTGATATAAAAACTCAAATATATTATTCTCTATAACTATCATAAAGGTGGGGTGATATTATGAAAAGTTATAGCCAGTTGAATTTGCGGAAAAGAATTCATCTTGAAACATTATTTAATCTTAATTTATCAAAAAAAGAGATATCAAGAGAAATAGGATACTGTGTAAAAACAGTATATAACGAGTGGCATAAAGGAAAATATTTACATACTAATTCTGATTTAACAACTGAATGGAGATATTCGGCTGATAAAGCACAAGAAGTTACTGATAAAAATGTATCGAACAGGGGAACAACACCAAAAGTATTAAAAGATAAGAAACTGGTAAAAGAAATAGAGCATAATATATGTGAACTTGGATATAGTGTAGAAGTCACAATCGAAACAATGAAAAAATCTGGTAAAATGAATGAATTTGATTGTTCCGTTTGTACAAAAACAGTATACAATAGTATAGATAAACAATTATTTCCACATTTAACTAATAAGGAATTGCCATATAAACGAAATAAAAAGGCACACAAAAAGAAAGTAAGAGTACAAAAACGTGACTGTGCAGGTAAAAGTATAGAAGAAAGACCAGAAGATATTTTGACAAGAGAAGAATTTGGACACTGGGAGATGGATTCGGTTATTGGAGCTAGAGGAAAATCTAAAAATACATTATTAACTATTTTTGAGCGTAAAACAAGGAAACCATTTATATTTAAACAAACAGATAAATCGGCTTCTTGTGTTGTAGCAACGTTAGATAAACTTGAAAAGCAATTAGGTGATACGTTTTATTCTATATTTAAAACAATTACAGTTGATAATGGAACTGAATTTGCAGATTGTGAAGGTATAGAGCGAAGCTGCGTGTATCCTGATAAGAAAAGAACACAAGTATATTATTGTCATCCTTATTGCTCAAGTGAAAGGGGTTCTAACGAAAATGGAAATAGAATGATACGAAGATGTATTCCTAAAGGTTATAATTTTGATGGGATGTCTAAAAAGGAAATAGCTAAGGTTGAAAAATGGCTGGACGATTATCCACGAAGGATGTTTAAATTTAAGTCATCAAATGAACTATATCTTGAAGAATTAAAGCTGTTGATTTGACATAATCATAATTAAATAAATTTTAAAAGACTGACATTAGCCAGTCTTTTTGTGCTACATAAAAATGCTATATATGTTATAATACCAGTAAATATCAGTGCTTTAGACCTCATAATGCATATACTAATAGTATAGTAAAATATTGTAAAAAAGTTGTAAAAAAAGCTTGCAATTTTCAAAATGATGAAAAATGGCGCACTTTTATAGACCTTGCGTCAAACATGGCTTATAATGGTATTGCTTATGAAATTAAGCGGTTTGCTCAAAGAGATCTTTTAGTCGGGAAGTCTTTGGCAAAGTCCATGCATCAAGATGTTGACACATC
>ERZ1034901.2658-NODE-2658-length-11155-cov-4.618288_pt1 | contig 11155 bp, 9 predicted proteins | sample MGYA00520628_ERZ1034901 | MGnify/ENA primary metagenome ERZ1034901 (study PRJEB33766, sample SAMN09781783) | gut metagenome | biome: gut microbiome | host: Homo sapiens | place: Madagascar | study: EMG produced TPA metagenomics assembly of the PRJNA485056 data... | reverse complement strand
GGAAGAAGTTTGTCTGACGGCATATTCTTTTCGATCAGGTATGCTTTCTTTGCTCCATTCTCAGGAATCTCATATCCTCTTTCGAGAAGAAGCATAACGATTCGCTCGAATCCGATAGAAAATCCGCATGCAGAAGTATTCTGTCCGGTAAATTTACCGATCATCTCATCATAACGTCCGCCGCCGCCTACGGAACCGCCGAATTCATCCATCGCAATTTCAAAGATCGGTCCTGTATAATAAGACATTCCGCGAACCAGTGTCGGGTCAAAAGAGATCCTGAAATCTGCATTCTTAACAGAATCAACTGCTGTAATGATTGTTTCAAGGTCTTCTGCAACTTTCGGATCCAGAACATCTTTTAATTTTTCTCTGCAGTAGCGTACACCTTCGATGTCAGAAGTAATTTCTTTAAACATACCAAGGTAGGTGTCAATACTATCTTTCTTAAAGCCTTCTTTTTCAAGTTCTTCGGCAACACCCTCCAGACCGATTTTGTCCATCTTGTCCAGAATGATAAATACTGTATCAAAACTTTCTTCCGGGAATCCACTGTACTGAGCCATTGCTTTCAGGATCTTGCGATCATTGATACGGATTGTAAAGTTGTGGAAATCCAGTTTGCCAAGCAGAGTAGTTGTTGCCATAACAAGCTCGATCTCGGCAAGATAAGTAGGCTCACCAAGAATGTCGATATCGCACTGCATAAACTGACGGAAACGTCCTCTCTGCGGACGGTCTGCTCTCCATACATTACCCATCTGGAGTGCCTTAAATGGAGCCGGAAGCTGTCCGGAATTGTTGGAGTAATATCTGGAAAGCGGTACAGTCAGGTCATAGCGAAGACCGGAATCTACCAAATCTGCTTCACATTCTGCGGTATCCAGTTTCAGTTTCTCACCACGTTTCAGGATTTTGAAGATCAGTTTTTCATTTTCTCCACCCTGTTTGCTGCTGAGGTTTTCGATGTGCTCCACACATGGAGTCTCGATTGCAGAGAATCCGAACTTTCCGTATGTTTCACGGATCATGTTCATTACATAATTACGGATCTCCATCTCCTTAGGTAAAATGTCTTTCATACCGGTAACCGGTTTTTTCTTTAATGCCATGCTATCCTCCTGTTATTCATTATTATGTACCACTCTCTGAAATGCAAGAAATACTTCCATATCAAAATTCTTGATTTCGTCGATCATCAGTTCTATCACTGTACTTACATCAAACGCCTTGCGATATGGTCTGTCCGAACTGAGTGCCGCATAGACATCACAGACTCTTAAGATGCGTGCACCAAGCGGAATACTGTCTCCGGAAAGGTTAGACGGATAACCACTGCCATCATAATTTTCATGATGATAAAGAATACTTTGAAGCACGATATCCGAATATCCCTGCTCCTTCAATTCTTCATATCCCAGCGACGAATGCATCCTCACATACTTCAGCTCCTCGATCAGAAGCGGGTCTCTTTCCTGTCCATTGATATAACCGGTAAGTTTCAGCTTACCGATATCATGAAGCATACCTGCGATTGCCATCTGATAACAGAATGCTTCATCCCGTCCCATCTCAGCTGCTACTGCATACGCAAGATTACTTACAACGACTCCATGATTTAGTTCAGCAGACAGGTCAAATTCCAGGATTCGATCCGTTGACTTTACTGTCTCACTCTGTGCTGTCTCCAACGTATACACCTCCTGCTTTACAGCCATGTATTGATTCCTTTGCGTTTTCGCTCGATCATTTCATCAATACGTTCGATATAATTCGTAACGTCCTTGACATTTTCCACACGTTCGATACGTTTTCCATGATCAAAGACAAGTTTGGAAGAGCCGCCTGCGCCCACAGCAATGATCGGCTGCTTTTCCTCCATAATTAGTATATTGTAAATCCCGGCTTTGTCAACCTTTGCATAGCCAACATTCTCAAAATTTCCCTTCATATTCTTCTGTCGGTACAAATAATAAGGCCCCATACCCATCTCATAAGCAGTTCTCATGGTCATATCCATGATCTCCTGGTTATTTTCAAAAGTCATCTCCTGATATCTGTCCTTAAAAATATTGAGGCGTGCCGCACGCTTCACTGCAAGAGAATGAACAGTAACACTGTCCGGTGCAAGAACCCTTACTTCATCCAAAGTATGCTCCACCATCTCACGATCCTCTCCCGGGAGTCCCACGATCAGATCCATGTTGATATTATCAAACCCACACTCGCGAGCAAGAGCAAATGCCTGTTTCGTCTCTTCCACCGTATGACGTCGTCCGATAATATCCAGTGTTTCCTGATTCATGGTCTGCGGATTGACAGAAATTCTCGTAATCGGATAGTTGCGGATCATCTGCAGTTTTTCGCGTGTAATACTGTCCGGTCTTCCGGCCTCTATCGTAAATTCTGCAAGATGTTCACAATCAAAATTCGCTGTAATTTCATCCAGCAGGATTTTCAGCTGATCCGGTTCCAGTGTAGTAGGTGTACCTCCGCCAATATAAACCGTATCCAGCTTTTTGCCCTTTTCATGCATAATCTGCGCGACCGCACGTATCTCTTTGCAGAGAGCATCCAGATATAAATACACTCTGTCCTTCCACTGTTTCAATGGATAGGAACTGAAAGAACAATAAAGGCAGATGCTTGGACAGAACGGAATTCCCACATACAGGCTGTAACCGTTCTCATAGTCTATGTCCTTAAGAATCTCTCTTTCTCTGTTCGCAATGGTGATTGCCAGCGCAGTCTTCTGTGGGCTTACCATGTAACGTTCTCTCATCTCCTGCGCAGCTTCTGTATTTTTCATTCCGGACTCGATCAAGCCCATGGCAAGTTTCGCCGGACGGATGCCGGTAAGATTTCCCCACGGAAGAGTTTTGCCCGTCAGTTTTACAAGAAGTTTATATAAAGCAATCTTGACAATATCTTTACGTTCTTTACGTACTGCATGTGCCCGTTCTTTCTGTACACTTGCGTCCTGATTTTCTGCATCTGTACAAGAAACAAGGGCATCCGAAGACTGCCCCTTTATAAATTCTGCACTTGTCACACCTTTGGTTTCCGCATTTTCATAGGAAATCACACAGGAATCCGCCTGTTTTGTGATTTTGAAAAAAAGGTCACAGGCCTCTTCCTCTTTTTCATAAAAAGAATGTATCTCACTTCCCGGATAAAATGCCCTGATCAGTTCATATATATCATGCTCAAATTCTCTGTCTTCAAACAGAATACCAATCTTAAACAAATGGATTATACCTCTTTTCGTAACCAATTGTGGTGGATGCATCATGCCCCGGATATACCTCTGTGTCATCCGGAAGTGCATCAAGAAGCCTGTGCAGACTTTCTACAATTGCTGCTGTACTTCCTTCCGGAAAATCTGTTCTGCCCACTGAGCCACAAAAAACAGTATCACCGCTGAAAAGTACTCCCTCGTCTTTCAGATAATAGCAGCAGCTTCCTACTGTATGGCCCGGTGTCTCAATCATCTGTACAGAAAATCCTGCCAGTCTGGCTACCTGCAGGTCCGTAAGATATACATCTGCCTTTAAGGTATAACTATTCATATGATATGCCGTCAGATTTATTTTAGAATCCTGAAGTGTTTTTTCTTCTTTCTGACTGGCATAAATCGGGATCTGATATCTGTCGCGAATAGCTTCCGCAGCCAGAATATGGTCAAAATGTCCATGTGTCAGAAGAATTGCTACAGGTTTTCCCTGCATTTCAAGAATCTTCTGTTCGATTTTTTCTGCGTTATCACCCGGATCAATAATCAGCATTTCTCCTGTTTCTTTATTTTTAAGAAAATAACAGTTTGTAAATACACTGCCGACAATGCATTTCTGTAAATCCAGTCTGCCCATATGCTTTCCTTTCTGATAATCAGCCTGTCGTACGTTCTACATCCAGTACACTCTCAACCTGTCGGATCTTTGCAATCAGAGAAGAAAGTTCTTCCTTACTTGAAATCTCAAAACTGATGGAGATCGTTGCTTTTTCCTGTTTACTGGTACGGCTGTTAATGGTTCTCATATCTATCTTTCTCTCGGTAAAAATCTTGGAGAGATCTACCAGAAGTCCGGTACGGTTATTTGCATATACCTGAATCTCTGCCATATACTTCTCGGATTTATTTTCTGCCGGCTGCCACTCCGCTTCGATCAGACGCGCCCGATCGATCTCCGGCATATTAAGCACATTGATACAGTCTGTACGGTGAATGGTGATTCCACGTCCTCTCGTCACAAAGCCAACTATCTCGTCTCCCGGAATTGGACTGCAGCATTTTGAAAATCGAACTGCCACATCATGGATACCTTTTACGACAATACCACCCTTGTTCTTGGTGACATGAAGTTTCTCCTGAGTCTCTCCGGTTGCTTCCAGAACCTGCTCATCTGTCAGATTCTTCTGATTTTCTTTATCATAAGCTTCGATCAGCTTGTTAAAAACCTGACCTTCTTTCAGTCCACCATGTCCTATTGCAGCAAGTACGGAATCCCAGTCACGGAAACCGTATTTGCGCATAACAGATTCCAAAAACTGTGGTTTCGTATAAATTCCGATCTTATATCCCTTTGATTTGGCATACTGGGTAAGCATCTCCTTACCTTTCAGTATGTTATCTTCCTTTAATTCTTTCTTAAACCACTGGTTGATTTTGTTCTTTGCCTGTGTGCTCTTAACAAGCTTCAGCCAGTCACGGCTCGGTCCCTGAGAATTCTGAGAAGTAATGATCTCGATACGGTCTCCGTTTTTGATCTGGTATTCAATCGGTACCAGCTTGCCATTGACACGGGCTCCTACCATACGGTTACCGACTGCGCTGTGTACACTATAGGCAAAATCAATCGGTGTAGAACCATTCGGAAGGTTCTTGACATCTCCCTGTGGAGTAAAACAATATACGCTGTCCGCAAACAGATCAAGGTCATTTTTCAACAGGCTCATGAACTCTCTGTTATCTGACATATCCCGCTGCCATTCCAGAATCTGCCGCAGCCAGTTCAGCTTTTCTTCCTCTCGTTTGTCAACCGGTACTTTACCATCAGAAGATTCCTTATACTTCCAGTGCGCTGCAATACCATACTCTGCTGTTTTGTGCATCTCGAAGGTACGGATCTGGATCTCGAACGGCTGTCCGTTCGGCCCGATCAGTGTAGTATGCAGAGACTGGTACATGTTTGGCTTCGGCATGGCAATATAGTCCTTGAAACGTCCCGGAATCGGTTTATACATCTCATGAATCACACCAAGTGCCGCATAACAGTCCTTGACTGTATCAACAAGGATACGAACTGCAAACAGATCATAGATCTGATCGATCGTCTTGTCCTGATTGACCATCTTTTTATAGATGCTGAAGAAATGTTTGATACGTCCGTCAACCTGTGCTTTGATCGCAGCTTCGTCCATATGCTGCTTGACCTGTTTGACAATATTGTTTACAAATTCCTGACGTTCACTCTTTCGCAGAGCCACTTTATTTACAAGATCATAGTATACATCCGGTTTCAGATATTTCAGGGAGAGATCATCCAGTTCGACTTTGATCTTGGAAATACCGAGGCGCATCGCAATCGGCGCATAAATATCCATCGTCTCGCGTGCTTTTTCCTGCTGTTTTTCCGGTCGCATATACTGCAGGGTACGCATGTTGTGAAGTCTGTCTGCAAGCTTGATCAGAATAACACGGATATCCTTTGCCATCGCAAGGAACATCTTACGAAGGTTTTCTGCCTGCAGTTCAACTTTATCTGCTGAGTAGCTCAACTGTCCCAATTTTGTGACACCATCAACCAGCAGTGCAACCTCTGCACTGAATTCCTTCTCAACTTCTTCCGTGGTCATCCATGTATCTTCCACTGCATCATGAAGAAGACCTGCAACGATTGTTTCCTTATCCAGTTCCAGATCTGCAAGAATGATTGCCACGCAAAGTGGGTGAATGATATATGGTTCCCCGGATTTTCTTTTCTGGTCTTTGTGTGCATCGCTTGCGACTTCATATGCCTTCTGTATCATGGTAATATCTGTAGAAGGATGATATTTCCGGACACTGGTGATCAGCTCCTGATACAGAACTTCAGGACTCGTAAAATCCTGCATGGTCTTTACTGCGGCATCTGCCTTCCTTACAGATTCCAGCTTTTCCCGCTCTTTCGGGTCAATATTTTTATCGCGCTGTACATTCTCTTTCTTCTCTGTCATTCTCTCCCACCTGCCTGCCGTTGTTTCATCTGATTCTTTCATTCATGCAGCTTATCGCTGCCGGTCCTGTTTGGAATACTTATACTTTATTTACCTTCATATTTGATAACAGAAGCTACATCGTATCCGGCAAGTCTCTCTCTGCCTTTTAATCCGGCAAGTTCCATAAGAAATACAACTTTAACAACTTCTCCGCCAAGCTCCTCAACCAGTTTGATTGCAGCTTCTACGGTTCCACCGGTAGCGATCAAGTCATCTACGATAGCAACTTTCTGTCCCGGTTTGATAGAATCTTTGTGCATCTCAATCGTCGCTGTACCATATTCCAGATCATACTCCTGTGAAACTGTCTCACATGGCAGTTTACCTTTCTTACGAACCGGTACAAATGGTTTGTGAAGATTGTAAGCGATCGGCACACCAAAGATAAAACCTCTGGATTCTGTACCTGCGATCACATCTACCTCTGTGTCCTTCAGGCAGTCCTGCATAGACTGAATTGCAAGCTGCAGACCATCAGCATCCTGCAGAACAGTGGTAATATCTCTGAAAATAATTCCCGGTTCAGGAAAATCCGGGATACTTCTTACATACTCTTCTATTTTTTTCATAACTTGCGTACCTCCGACTGTTTTCTGTAAATCTAGGTTATAAGTATATCACTTTTTTATAGTAGAATCAATGCAAAAACTAAGGCTGCCCATCCTACAGGCAGCCTCACTCTCTTCATTATAAAATTGTATGTACACTATTGTCTGTATTAATAAAAGCCTTTATACAGCTCGATCTGCTGTTCAGTAACCATAGAAAGTGCTTTCTCGATTGCTTTGTATGTATTCGGACGCTGAGCTTCCAGGCTTCCCGGATTGAGCATATAATCTTTGACAGATTCTGCAAAATACTCTGAAGCATTCTGTGTCACATATGCTTTATTATAACCGGTAACCATACCTTTCTCACTGCTGTAGACAGATGCAAATTTACTTCCTGTGTCCATATTTCCTGCCATGAATGCAAGGAAATGTCCCAGCTCGTGATAAATGGTATCATCCATCTGTTTCATAGTGATCGTACGTGTACGTGCATCAAAATGTCCGGAATAGCTTACACTTGAATCAACTTTAACAGTAAATCCCAGCTTTGTGAATGCATTCAGTACTCTGCTGTCCATTCTTGGTGCTACAGAAGCAATATTGCTGACTGTATAATTTGCTGAATCAGCTGTACTTGTGTTTGACGCAGATACTGCAGATGTATGCGCAAACGCCTGTGCGCCTGCAGCAACTGTCGTTGTCGTTGTGACCGTCGTCGTAACCTTCTTTGTAACAACTTTCTGTTTGGATTTCTTTGTGTATTTTTCGGTTGTTGCCGTCTTTACAACTTTTTTTGTCCGTACTGTCGTTGTCTTATTTTCTTTCTTGGTCTTTGTGCTTGTTTTATGCTTTGTCGGAAGTTTCTTAGTGTAAGACTTCTTGGAAGCTTTTTTTAATTTAACTTTTTTCTTTGTGGTCTTGGTACTTGTTTTTTTCTTTGTGGTAACCTTCGGCTTCGATGCCAGAGGAGTATCATCACCTGTAAGTGATGTCTCAATCACCGGATCAGTATAGGATGGAAATACTACTGCATCCTGTGACTGCCAGTTAATACCAAAACTACCAGCCGCAATAATTGCAGCTGCTGCAACACATCCTGCTGCTACTTTCTTCTGTCTGAAGAACTCTTTAATGCTTTTCTTTTTCATGATTATCACACCTCTCAGATATCGACGTATCCAATGCGGTTTTTCCTGTTTTAGCATACAAAAAGACCGCTTAATAAATATTAAACGGCCGCATAAACTAATCCAGTTCTACCATATAAAATACGTCACTAAATCAAAATTTAATGCGGCAACCGGCTGTCATAGTCTCACGACCTTAGACCCATAGCTTTGCGTCCCTGTCTTTCGACAGGTTTGCCTTTATGTTTATTATACTGATTCTCCCAAATAATGTCAATATTTTTTCTGATTGCATTCTTTTTTTTTACATTTTCTGGTATACTGTTCACAAAACCGTAATTGAAAAAATTCAAAAGGGAGCGGCTTTTTTATGAAAAGATCAGTTTTTATCCGTTCCTTTGCCATATTGTTGATTTTCTGCATATTTTGCAGCATTTTATCCGGATGTGCGCCCTGCAGCAAAAGCTCTTCGTCAGAGCCGCCGGTTTACTCTCCGCTGCGCGTCCTCGTCCCGGAAGCCCCCGGCAGCGATACGCTCGGCGCTTCCCCTCTGACGCTGGATGTTTCAAATATCACACAGGGATATTTCGTAGCACAGTCTGATTCTGCGGATCTTGTCACCAGTCTTCAGATCACAGCTCCTACCGGAGTTCTTTATACCTATTTTATCGCCCCCGGTGAAAATGCTGTTATTCCGTTTACAGAAGGAAACGGAGACTACACGGTTGTCGGATACCAGCAGATTCAGGGAGACCAGTATGCAGCGCTGTACAGTGAAATCCTGACGGTAGAACTGGAAAACGATTTTCTTCCGTTTCTTTATCCAAATCAATATGTAAACTTCTCGCCAGACAGCGAGGCAAGCAAACTTGCACTGTCCATGGTTTCAGAAGATACCGCTGATGTAGATGCACTGAAGCAGATTTACAATTATGTAGTTAATAATCTCACGTATGATTATGACAAAGCAGAGACAGTAGAAACCGGATATCTGCCGGATGTAGATGAAACGCTTTCCACCAAAACCGGCATCTGCTTTGATTATGCTGCACTGACTACTGCCATGCTTCGAAGCTGTGATATTCCATGCAAGCTTCAGATTGGTTATACCGGAGATATCAAACATGCCTGGATTGATGTTTACATCCGTTCCAAAGGCTGGGTAACAGGCGCTGTATCATTCAACGGTGACAGCTGGAGCCTGATGGATCCGACTTTTGATTCCAGCGCAGATTCCGATGACACCGAGGCAATTCAGGATTACATCGGCAACGCAGATAACTATACTGTACAGTTTACACGATAGTGGCAAAAGGAGACCTCTTTATGAAACATAAACTTACCGCACAGGAACTCGGCAGTTTCTGTCGACAGCTCGGAATACTGATTCATTCCGGAATGGGTCCGCTTGAAAGTCTTCATATTCTTCTGGAAGAAAGTGAGGCAGACACAGACCACGAAATTCTTTCTGTTTTACTGTCTTCCATGGAAAAAACAGGGTCCTTATCTCAGGCTGTCACAGATTCAGGATTTTTTCCGAATTCCATGGCTGCTTATATAAAAACCGGTGAACAAACCGGTTGTCTTGACGAAATTCTGGACAGCCTTTCCGGGCACTATGAACAGGAACAGGAAACATCCGGGCAGATTCGAAGCGCAGTCACCTATCCGCTTCTCATGCTCGTCATGATGGGAATCGTTATTATTGTCCTTCTTGTCAAAGTACTTCCGATCTTCCGGCAGGTATTCCAGCAGATGGGAATGGAAATGAACGGATTTTCCAGCCGGCTTCTGAATGCCGGCAATATTATCACCCGTTATTCTGCCTTTTTTCTGATTCTGGCAGTTATCCTGATCGGATGCATCCTGTTTCTTTGTCTTAATAAAAAAGGCCAGCAGATGCTTGCAAAAATCGTCCTGCATCTTCCGGTACTTCGTGATATTCCGGTTGCACTCGACTACAGCCGTATGACACATGGGCTTGCACTCGGCCAGAAAAGCGGACTTGCTCCGGAAACCAGTCTTGCGCTTGCTGAGCAGCTGATTTCTCACCCACTTGTTCTGGAACGTCTCCAAAAAGCTGCCGACCTTCTGAATACCGGCTATGCATTTTCTGACGCTCTGAAAGAATCCGGACTTTTTGGTGGCATGGAAATCCGCCTGATCGTAGTTGCATTCCAGTCCGGGGCCGCGGATGATGCTTTCGCAGACCTTTCCAGCCGCTATCAGGACAATGCTTCTGCCCTGATCACACGTGTGATTTCTGTTATTGAACCGACTATCGTCATTATTCTCTCGGTTCTGGTAGGTCTGGTCCTGCTTTCCGTTATGATGCCGCTTCTTGGTGTACTTGCAGATATCGCAATGTGAGGTGATCTGTTATGAAGCTTTTTGAAAGCCGTAAAGAAAAATTTTTTAAAACTGTCCTGCTTCTTTTTCCGTTGTTTCTGCTGCTCTGCATCGGTCTCATTTTTTTCATTGCAATTGGACGCACTTCCGATGCAACGATTCAGAAAGAACAGAGTGCATTGCTGCAGGCGCTTGAAAATGGTGCAGTCCGTACTTATGCACTGAAAGGACAGTATCCGGAAAGTCTGGACGAACTTCTGAGTGATTATCATATCACATATGACTCTTCCAAATTTGTGATTGAATATGTTCCCAACGGATCCAACCTTCTTCCTTCTATCAGTGTTATCCCACTTACAGGAACAAATTCTGAAAGGAGGAAGACTTCATCATGAAAAAAACAGCACCGACTTCTCATCCGATATCCGGTCTTTTTTCGCTGTTGCTGTTCGGCCTCTTCGTACTGTTCCTTCTGATCATGCTGTTGTTCTCCGCACAGATTTATCAGCAATCCATCAAAAAGGCTGATTCCGAAACAGATCTTGGCACCGTTTCCTCCTATATCGCCACAAAATTCCGGCAGCACGATGTTCAGGATGGGATTTTTACGGATGAATTAAATGATATTCCGGCTTTATGTTTTCGTGATACCATAAATAATCAGGACTACATCACATACCTTTATCTGGATGACGGCCGCCTGAAAGAGCTTTTTACCGCAGACGGATCTTCTGCACAGGCAAATGCCGGTACCGCGATCGCATCTCTGTCAGACTTTCAGATAGAAGAAAACGCTAATGGCTTTTATCATGTTTTTCTTCAAAGTACCGCCGGAGACATATCTGAATTCTATCTGCACAGCTGTGCAGC
>ERZ1034901.2655-NODE-2655-length-11159-cov-24.184528_pt1 | contig 11159 bp, 7 predicted proteins | sample MGYA00520628_ERZ1034901 | MGnify/ENA primary metagenome ERZ1034901 (study PRJEB33766, sample SAMN09781783) | gut metagenome | biome: gut microbiome | host: Homo sapiens | place: Madagascar | study: EMG produced TPA metagenomics assembly of the PRJNA485056 data... | reverse complement strand
TCATCAACTACACGGTCATCTGGCGTTACTTCAGCTGGACCAACCAGACGCTGGCTATGATCGTCCTGTGGGCTGCTTCCATGTACCTGTTCAAGGAGAAGAAGAACTACTGGATCACCGCTGTGCCCGCTACCTTCATGAGCGCGGTCTCTGCCACCTACTTCATTCTGGCTCCCGAATGTCTGGGCAGCCTGCTGAACAGCAAGACCGCCGAGGGCGCCACCATCTACAACACTGCAGTGGCATATCCCATCGGTGTGATCTTTGCCATTGCGATGCTGGCCATCTTCATCCACGCCACGAAGAAGGCGGCACAGAAAGCCTAAGATATATACAAACATATATACAATAATCTCCTAAACAAGGCGCTCTCCGCAAAAACAGCTTGGCGGAGGGTGCCTTGCGTTTTGCGGCATTTCGGGCAGAGAATCCACGATTGCAGGAGAAATTCAAAAACCTTTGAACAAATTGCACAAAAACGGACCAAAAAGTTTGGCAACGGCAACTTTGACGGTTCCCGGAAAAGGTCCTTTGCCCGCCGACTAAAGAAATTTGACGAAAGGACGCTAAAAAATCTTTGCTGCCATTCCAAAACTGAATGAGGCTATATATTTTTTGATATGGGAACCATACCAGAAAAATATTAACACACTTATGAAAAAAGTGTTAACATGAAGCCAGAGATTGGTCAAAGCGGCGGCCAGGCACGCAAAATGCTGGCTGCGGCTGAAAATCAAAAAGGAGGTTTCTGGTATGATTAGTTTCTTACTCTGTCTGGCGCTCTTGATCATCGGCTACTTTGTCTATGGCAAGATCGTTGACAACACGTTCGGCCCGGACGACCGCGAAACTCCTGCTGTGCGCATCAACGACGGCGTTGACTACGTTGTGATGCCCCAGTGGAAGCTGTTCCTCGTCCAGCTGCTGAACATTGCAGGTCTGGGCCCCATCTTCGGTGCTTTGCAGGGTGCTCTGTGGGGTCCCGTGGTGTTCCTGTGGATCACCTTCGGCACCATCTTTGCCGGCGGCGTACATGACTACTTCTCCGGCATGATGAGTGAGCGCAATGAGGGCGCTTCCATCGCCGAGGTCACCGGCAAGTATCTTGGACCGGTCATGCAGAACATCATGCGTGTGTTCTCGGTGGTGCTGCTGATCATGGTGGGCACCGTGTTCGCCGTGGGTCCTGCGGGTCTGATCGTGACCCTGTGTGAAAAGGGCGGCCTGTCCGGCGTTGTGACCACCACCCTGTTCTGGCTGATCATCATTCTGGTCTACTACTTCATCGCAACCTTTATCTCCATTGATGCCATCATCGGTAAGATCTACCCCCTGTTCGGCATCTGCCTGATCATCATGGCTGTGGGCGTTATCTTTGGTATCTTCACCAACCCCGCCTACACCATCCCCGAGATCTGGGCAAACTTCAGCAATATGCACCCCTCTAACACTCCTATCTGGAGCTTCATGTTCATCACCGTTGCCTGTGGTGCTATCTCCGGTTTCCACTCCACCCAGTCGCCTCTGATGGCTCGCTGCATGAAGAGTGAGAAGCAGGGTCACTTCGTATTCTACGGTGCAATGGTCAGCGAGGGCATCATCGCTCTGATCTGGGCTGCTGCCGGCTGCGCACTGTACACCATCACCGATGGCAAGATGGTCGGTCTGGCCGAGATCCTGAAGGCTGGTCAGTCTGCCGCCATCTACGATGTCTGCCTGCAGACCATGGGCAAGGTTGGCGTGGCACTGGCAATGATCGGTGTCGTCATCTGCCCCATCACCTCTGGTGATACCGCCTTCCGTTCCGCTCGTCTGACTCTGGCGGACTGGTTCCACATCGATCAGGACAGCTACGTAAACCGCCTGAAGCTCTGCATCCCCGTGCTGGGCGTTGGTGCCTTCCTTGGCATCGGCAACGCACTGGGCTTCATCAACTACACCGTCATCTGGCGTTACTTCAGCTGGACCAACCAGACGCTGGCTATGATCGTCCTGTGGGCTGCTTCCATGTACCTGTTCAAGGAGAAGAAGAACTACTGGATCACCGCTGTGCCCGCTACCTTCATGAGCGCTGTGTCCTGCACCTACTTCGTGCTGGCACCTGAGTGCCTGGGCAAGATGATCAATACTTATGCGGACGGCAAGCTGGTGGCTTACAACACCGCCGTTGCTTACCCCATCGGCATCGTCTTTGCCATTGCAATGCTGGCGCTCTTCATCCATGCCACCAAGAAGCACACCGCTTCTCAGAAGGCATAAGGATGTCTGCCGCACCGCATAAGCCTTGAATTCTGACACCCCCGCCGCTGCACCCCGCAGTGACGGGGGTGTTTTGGCATAACCAACAAACCTTTTGTGCAAATCTTAGCAGCAGAAGGGGTTGCATTTCAGTGCCGGCAGTGCGAAAATAGAACTGGCAATTTTTATAGGGCTGGCGGCGGTAATACCGCCCGCAGGCCCGCCGCTGCAGCTGCCTTGGCAGCCGGTGCGGCACAGCAGAAATAACAGTAAAGAAGGGAACTTCCATGATCTTCAAACCTGCACAGCTGGGCATGGCAAAACTGGACAAACAGGAGCTGGTGGAGGACAAAAAGTCCTGCCGCAAGATCGGCCCCTGCGGTGTCGGCAAAAAGGCACTGTACCTCAACAGCTTTTACATTGACCGCCGATATTACCTGCCCTACGGCAGCATTTCCCGCGTGTTCAAGCGGGTGGCCATGAGCTCCGGCGGCTTCAGCGGCAAAGGTATGTTTGCCTCCATGGCCTATCTGGTGGTAGAGTACGACGGCGGCAAGCAGAAGCAGTGCAACTTCAAGGATGAGCGCGATGTGGACAAGCTGCTGGAAGTGCTGGCAAAGGAACAGCCGCAGATCCCGCTGCTGAGCGAGGCCGGTGCGCAGGCGCTGGAGAAAAAGGCAGCCGAAAAGGCGGCCCGCAAGCTGCCGGAAAGTGAGCTGACCGACGAAGCCCGCCACAGCATCACCCAGCTGCGCAAGGCAAAGGAATATCTGGAGGCAAAGCCCGAACTTTCCGACGAGCTCAGCGCCGCCGAGCGCCGCAAGCGCGCCCAGCTGCAGAGCAAGCCGGTGTACCGCTATGTGGCACTGGCCATCTTCATCTTCGGTATTTTGTCGGCAGCCTATGGCCTGTATGCCATCACCAGCCACACCGGCAGTTATGGCATCTACTTTGCGCTGTTCGGCTTCGCGGCCATCTTCCTGTTCTCCAGCTACAACATGCTGCCCACGGCCCGCAACAACCACAGCGCTATCATGAAGCGGGCCGACAAGGCCGAAGCCGCCATGGCCGAGTATGTCAAGCACTACCCGGGCGGTGCCTTCCCGGTGGCAAGTTATTACGCCCACCCCATCGTGCTCAAGCAGATGACCGACGCCATTGAGGAGGGCCGTGCCGCCACCGTGCCGGAAGCCCTTGCCGCCGTGGAAAAGCGCCTGCAGTCCCTGAACGCCGATGTGCAGGTGGAGCAGGAGGAGTACGATGAAGTGGTGGTCATCAAGGCCATGTTCCTCAACCATGATTATCAGTAAATGATTTAGAATTGCCGACGCGTGCGCTTTGGCAATATCAGCGGAAAAATTATTTTTATTTTTACAACACCGGAAAATCTGCGGATTTTCCGGTGTTGTTTTTTCACGAGAAGGGCTCAAACCGGGAAATGATGTGCCGCCCGTCGCCGCTTGAAAAGCTCGCCCTTCGGGAGAGCTGGCGCAGCGAACGCTGCGACTGAGAGGGTTTGCGGCAGCTAATGCCTTGCGCGGCGAAAAGGTTCGTTTTATAATGAAAAAAGAGAGTATTTTGCACCCACGAGTGGAGGAAACAGCTATGGATATGGTCACCCTTGGCAGCACCGGCATCACGGTGAACAAAAACGGCTTCGGCGCGCTGCCCATCCAGCGCATCTCGCAGGAGGACGCCGTCTATCTGGCCCGCAAGGCCTACAAGGCGGGCATCCGCTTTTTCGACACCGCCCGCGCCTACACCGATAGTGAGGTGAAGCTGGGCGAAGCCTTTGACGGCATCCGCACGGAGGTGTATATCGCCACCAAAACGGCGGCGCAGAACGCCGAGGACTTCTGGAAAGACCTGCACACTTCGCTTGCCAACCTGCGCACCGACTACATCGACCTGTACCAGTTCCACAACCCGGCCTTCTGCCCGAAGCCCGGCGACGGCTCCGGCCTCTACGAGGCCGCACAGGAGGCCAAAGCCAAAGGCATGATCCGGCACATCGGCATCACGAACCACCGTCTGGCGGTGGCCCACGAGGCCATTGACAGCGGCCTGTACGAGACGCTGCAGTTCCCCTTTAGCTATATCTCCGGCGAGCAGGAGCTGGAACTGGTGAATAAGTGCAAGGCCGCCAACATGGGCTTTATCGCCATGAAGGGCCTTTCCGGCGGGCTCATCACCAACAGCGCCGCCGCCTATGCCTTTGAAGTCCAGTACGACGGCGTGCTGCCCATCTGGGGCGTGCAGCGCGAAAAAGAGCTGGACGAGTTCCTCTCTTACATTGACAACCCGCCCCGCATGACCGACGACATCCGCGCCGTCATCGACCACGACCGCGCCGAGCTGTGCGGCGAGTTCTGCCGGGGCTGCGGCTACTGCATGCCCTGCCCGGCGGGCATCGAGATCAATAACTGCGCCCGCATGAGCCTGCTGCTGCGGCGTTCGCCCTCGGCGGAGCACCTCAGCCCCGCAGGGCAGGCCAAGATGAAAAAGATCGAGGGCTGCCTGCACTGCAACCAGTGCAAGGCCAAGTGCCCCTATGGACTGGATACGCCCGCCCTGCTGGCCCGCAACTACGAGGACTACAAGCGGGTGCTGGCGGGCGAAGTGAAAGTTTAAGGATAAAGCAAAAAGCTCCTGTCCGTTCGGACAGGAGCTTTTTGTTATCGCTGTTTGTAAAAATTTGTTTGTCGCGGCCCGCAGGCCGCGACAAACGTGAGATAAAAAATAAAATTTCCGCTAAGATAGCCAAAGCGCACGCGGCGGCTATTTCAAATCATACGGCGGCCTTCGGTTTTTCAAAGATCTTCATGGACTCTTTGTAGCAGTGGGCGAAGTATGCAATTTCGGCCAGAGCCGTCAGTGCCCAGCTGCAGGGGTACAGCGCATACAGCGAGGGGATGGTGTGGAAGTGGGCGAAGATAGTGTACACCCAGAGAACCCGGAACACGCAGGAACCCAGGATCACGATGATGGTGGGCACCACCGTTTTGCCCAGCCCGCGGGACGCCGCGATGGTGCAGTCCATGAAGGCCGAGATGCAGTAGGCAAAGCCCATGACGCCCACGCGCTTCATGCCTGCGTCGATGACGGCGCTCTCGGTGGTGAACAGGGCAAGGAAGGTGCGGCCAAAGAAGAACAGCCCGCCGCCTAAGAGCAGCCCCACGCCGAAGGAATAGGCAAGGCTGATGAAGTAGCTTTTCTTCACACGGTCGGGCTTGCCCGCACCGTAGTTCTGGCTCATAAAGCTGGCGCAGGCCATATAGAAGGCCGCCATGCAGTCGTAGATCATGGCGTCGGCGTTGGCGGCAGCACTGTTGCCCTTGACCATGAGGGAGTCGAAGGAGTTGACGCCCGCCTGAATGAACAGATTCGCAATGGCGAAGATGGCGTTCTGGAACCCGGCGGGCACGCCCAGACCCAGAATGCTTTTGGTGGTGGCGGCATCAAGGTGCAGCTTTTTGCGGTCCAGCCGGTAGCAGTCCTGCACCTTCGTCAGCGCCCGCAGGATGAGCCCGGCCGAGACGCACTGGGAAATGGCGCTGGCCAGCGCCACGCCCATCACGCTCAGCTGGCACACGATGACGAAGAACAGGTTCAGCGCGATGTTCAGCGCACCCGCGATGGACAGATACAGCAGCGGCTTTTTGGTGTCGCCGATGGCGCTGAACACCGCGTTGCCGAAGTTGTAGAGCGCCAGCGCCGGCATACCCAGGAAGTACACCCGCAGGTAGAGGATGGCACCGGGCAGCAGGTCGTCTTTCGTGTTCAGCAGCCGCAGCATGAAGGGCGAACCCAGCAGGCCGATGGCCAGCAGCACCACGCCTGCGATCAGGCTGACGATGGCCGCCGAGTGCACCGTCTTTTCCACGTCGCGGGCGTGCCGTGCACCGTAAAAGCGGGCCACCAGCACGTTGATGCCGTTGCTCAACCCGATGAGAAAGCCGGTGAACAAGGTGACGAGGATGCTGGTGGAACCCACCGCACCCAGCGCCGTGGAACCTGCAAACCGACCCACCACGGCCACGTCCGACATGTTGAACAGCACCTGCAGCAGGTTGGAGAGGGCCAGCGGCAGGCTGACCAGAAAGATCTGCTTTGCCAGCGGGCCTTCGGTCAGTGTTTTGGTAGATGAACTCATATTCTCTTTCTTATCCTTTAGTCAAATCCAGACTGTGCCCGCGCACACCGGGGCACAGCTCTATTATAGAGGGCGGCAGAACTTTTGCAAGATGCAAAACGAAAAAAGCCGCCGCGCTTTCAAAACGCAGCAGCTCTTTTCACGGAATAGGAACTCAGCCCAGGTCTTCGCCGTTCGTGGCGATGACCTGCTTGTACCAGTTGAAGCTCTTTTTCTTATAGCGATTGCCGGTGCCGGAACCGTCGTCGTTACGGTCCACGTAGATGAAGCCGTACCGCTTGCGCAGTTCGCCGGTGGTGAAGGACACCACGTCGATACAGCCCCAGGGGGTGTAACCCATCAGGTCCACGCCGTCCAGCTCCACGGCCTTCTTCATCTCCTCGATGTGGGCACGCAGGTAGTCGATGCGGTAGCTGTCGTCGCAGGTGTGGTCGGGCTTCAGCTCGTCGATGGCACCAAAGCCGTTCTCCACGATGAACAGCGGCTTCTCGTACCGCTCGTAGAGGGTGTTCAGCGAGTAGCGCAGGCCCACCGGGTCGATCTGCCAGCCCCAGTCGCTGGCCTTGACGTAGGGGTTCGGCACGGTGTGGGTGTTGCCGCCGCTCACGCCGTCGCTCTCCACCTCCACGTCCGACCGCACCGCGTTGGACATGTAGTAGCTGAAGCCGACATAGTCCACCGTACCGGCCGCGAGAACGGCCTCATCGCCCGGCTCCATCTCCGGTGCGGTGCCCTCGCGGGCCCACTCCTTCTTCGCGTAGGCGGGGTAGTGGCCGCGGCAGTGCACGTCGCTGAAGTAGAACCGCTCGTGCATGGATTCCAGTGCCATCATCACGTCGTCCGGGTTGCAGGAATAGGGATAGTAGGGCACGAAGGAGCACATGCAGCCGATCTTGAAATCGGGGTTGATCTTGTGGCCTTCCGTCACCACCATGGCCGAAGCCACCAGCTCGTGGTGCACCACCTGATACAGGGCTTTCTTCTTGTTCTCGAACTGGGAGAAGCGCACGCCGGAGTTGGTCCAGCCGAAGATATCGTTGGCGGTGTTGGACTGATTGTTGATCTCGTTGAAGGTCATCCAGTACTTGACCTTGTTTTTGTAGCGCTGCATCACCGTGGCGGCGTAGTGCACAAAGAAGTCGATCGTCTGCCGGTTCATCCAGCCGCCGTACTCTTTGGCGAGGGCGTAGGGCATCTCAAAGTGGCTCAGGGTGACCACCGGCTCGATGCCGTACTTGAGCAGCTCGTCGAACAGGTCATCGTAGAACTGCAGGCCTGCTTCGTTGGGTTCGCGCTCGTCGCCCCGGGGGAAGATGCGGCTCCAGGAAATGGAGGTGCGGAAGCACTTGAAGCCCAATTCCGCAAACAGCTTCACGTCCTCTTTGTAGGTGTGGTAGAAGTCGATGCCCTCGTGGTTGGGGTAATGTTCACCGGGCAGCACGCCGTCGGTGATGCGGCGGGCCACACCGTGGGCACCGCCGGTCATCACGTCGCTGACGGACGGGCCGCGGCCATCGGCGTCCCAGCCGCCTTCCAGCTGATGGGCAGCCACTGCGCCGCCCCACAAAAAGTTTTCAGGAAGCATGTTGTTTCTCCTTTTGGTTCAGGGATCAGTTGTTTTTGGGTTCCTTTTCGTCGCAGCCCACGATCTGCACCAGAATGATGGTGACGATGATGGTCGCCAGCACACCGATCATCATGCCGGTGAAGGAGGACGGGTTTGCGTCGCTCATGGCATTGACGGTGGTCAGCAGGCCGGGCAGACCGGCGTAGACGTAGTACTTGGTGTTGAAGAAGCTGATGATGAGGGCACCGATGGCGCCGCCCACGCAGCCGCAGACAAAGGGTTTCTTCAGGCGCAGGGTCACGCCGTAGATGGCGGGCTCGGTGATGCCGAAGATGCCGGTCAGGCCAGCGGACAGGGAGACGTTCTTGATGTCAGACTTCTTAGTCTTGAGGAACACGCCGAAGCAGGCGGCGGCCTGTGCAATGACGGCGCAGGTCTGGAAGGCCTGGAAGGAATCGCAGCCGTAGTTTGCGAAGTTGGCCAGGCACATCGGGGTGACGCCCCAGTGCACGCCGAAGATGACGAACACCTGCCAGATGCCGCCCACCAGAATGGCAGCCAGTGCGGGGACGGTGTTGACGAGGAAGTTGTAGGCGTTGGCGATGCCGGTGGCCAGCATGTCAGAGACCGGTCCGATGACCAGAATGGTCAGGGGCACCATGATGACGGTGCAGATGAAGGGCACAGCCAGTGCCTTGATGATGTCGGGCAGGTGCTTGTTCAGCCAGCGCTCCAGATAGCTGAGCACCAGAACGAGGAACAGCGGCGGCAGAACGGTGGAGGTGTAGGTGGTCTGGCTCATGGGGAAGGCCAGGAACTTGACTGTCTCACCGGAAGCGATGCGGGCCGCAATGGCACCCCAGTCGGAGTTGACCAGTGCCAGACAGCACCACATGGCGATGAAGGTGTTGCACTTGAAGTGCTTGGAGGCGGTGACGGCGATCATCACCGGCAGGAAGGTGAAGGGTGTCCAGCTGATGAAGCTAAGCACCGAGTATGTACCGGTCTCGGCAAAGGCGGGCGCAAAGTGGGTGATGATGATCAGCGCGCCCTGCACCAGACCTGCCGCCGCCAGAATGTACACGAAGGGTGCAAACACGGCGGACATGGTGGCAATGATGCGGCTGCCGATGCCCTGTTTGGTCTGCGGGGCGTCCGCGGTGTTCTCGTCCAGGTCCAGCAGCTGGGCCAGGGCTTCGTAAACGTCCTTGGCGTGGGTGCCGATGACCACCTGATACTGGCCGCCGCTCTCCATCACCTTGATGACGGCGGGCATCTCAGAGATGCGCTGGGTCACTTCGGCAGAGGGAGTCTCCTTCAGCACCAGGCGCAGGCGGGTGGCACAGTGGGCCGCACTGATGATGTTGTCCTTGCCGACGGCGTCGCAAATGTCGGCGGCAAGCTTGGGGTAATCGCGGATCGTGGTTGCCATGATGTTCTCTCCTTTTCATCGTATACAGGGGGTTCCTTGTGGCTTCATTATACCGGAGAGGACCGCGCTTTGTCAGGGCTTTTCTGTCGCAAAAAACAAAGGATACGGAGAAAAAACAGCTTGTTTTTTTGCCAGATGGATACAAACAACTGTACAATCTGCCAACATCACTCCAGCAGACGGTTGTACACCCGGTGGGCCAGCGCTTCCAGCAGGTAGAGTGCGGGCATCTGGCTGGTCAGGTCGTATTTTTCGCTGCCCACCCGGCGGGCAGTGGTGTAATACGGCAGGGTCATGTCGGCCATTTTGGCCAGCGTGCTCTGGGGCGAGCTGGTGATGGCGATCAGGCTGCAGCCCCGGGCCTTGAACTGCTGGGCCAGATGCAAAATCTGCACTGTCTCGCCGGAGACGGACAGCAGCACGGCGGTCATGGTCACATTGGGCGTGACCGTCACCGGGTAGAAGGGGTCGGTGACGCTGAGGGCAAACTTGCCCAGATTGGACAGATACCGCGCGCCATACTCCGCCATGCTGCCGGAGTTGCCGATGCCCACCAGAAACACCCGCTCGGCCCGGGCGATGAGCCCGGCGGCTTCGTCCAGCGCGGCGTCGTACTCCGGCGTGCCCACCCGCCACAAAAAGTTCTGCAGCTCGTTCAGGGTGTCGGGCAGATGAGTCTCCTGGTTGGTGCCCGCCTGCTCTTTGAGCTTCCATTTGAACTGCGCATAGCCGTCGCAGCCCATCTTTTTGCAGAAGTGCAGCACCGTGGTAGTGGAGACATGGGCCTCGGCGGCCAGCTCGCGGATGCGCATGAAAGGCACCGTGTTGGGGTGCTCGTTGATATAGCGGTAGACCAGCAGTTCCAGCTCGTTCAGGCTCTGGATCTGCTGTGCAGTGAACAGTTCCATGAAACGCTCCTCCTTTTGTCGGGAATACTCTGGTTTTATTATAACAAAAGGAACTGCAGAAAAACAGGGCGATGAATTGGGTTTGCATTTTTTCTGCGGCTGTGCTATACTACTTTACACTGATGGAATCAGAAGATGTGCGATCGTAGCTCAGCTGGATAGAGCGTTCGGCTCCGACCCGGAAGGCCAGAGGTTCGAATCCTCCCGGTCGCACCAAGAACCCCCGGCACACGAAAGTGTGCCGGGGGTTCTTTTATACTCCCAGGAGGGGAGTCATCCTTTTTTGTTTTTCAGCCAGATGCGGTACAACCCGTCCGTGATCAGCGTCTCCCGGTAGCGGATGGGCGTGCGGCAGGCGTCCCGGATGGCCAGCGGCAGATTGCCGGTGGCATAGAAGGCTGTCTGCGGCCCCAGCTCGGCGCAAAAGCGCGCAGCCAGACCATCCAGCTGGCTGGCCGTGCCCAGCACGAAGCCATTCTGCAGGCAGGCCGAGGTGCTCTTGCCCAGGATGGACTCCGGTGCCTTGGCGGCCAGGTCGATCTGCGGCAGCTGGGCGGTGTTCTTCACCAGTGCATTCAGCGACAGCTGCGGCCCGGGCAGGATCACGCCGCCCACCAGCTCCTGCTTCTCGTTGACTGCCATCATGGAGATGGCAGTGTCGGCCGAAATGACCACCAGCGGCCCGGCACTCTCTGCCAGAGCGGCAACGGCACCGCACAGCAGTTCGGCACCCAGTTGGGCAGGATTGTCCAGCCGCAGCTTGATGCCGCTTTTCAGCCCGGGCCCGACGGTCAGGATGCGGGTGTTGCACAGGATGCGCAGCGCGGCCAGCACACGGCCGCTCATGGCCGGGACCACGCT
>ERZ1034901.2652-NODE-2652-length-11166-cov-5.480605_pt1 | contig 11166 bp, 9 predicted proteins | sample MGYA00520628_ERZ1034901 | MGnify/ENA primary metagenome ERZ1034901 (study PRJEB33766, sample SAMN09781783) | gut metagenome | biome: gut microbiome | host: Homo sapiens | place: Madagascar | study: EMG produced TPA metagenomics assembly of the PRJNA485056 data... | reverse complement strand
GTTTGGTGCTGACCGTCTGGCTCAGTTCAACATACAGAGTGGTGAAGAAATTTTGGTGTCTTTCGACCTTGACGCTCATGAGTACAATGGTCGTTGGTTCAATAGTGTTCGTGCTTGGAATATCCAGCGTGTAGATCCTAACGCCGTAGCTGGTGCTATGGGTGGTATGCAGCCTGGTTCTCCATTCCCTCCAATGGGTGCTCCTGTAGCTGGTTCCGCTCCTGCTCAGCCTGCCGCTCCTGCTGGTGGCGCTACAGCTCCATTCCCTCCTGCTCAGCCTGCTGGTGCAGCTCCTGCCGCTGAGGGTGGTAGTGCGGATGACTTACCATTCTAAGTTTTTTAAGGAAGGTTTTCCTTAAGAGCTTTCTTTTCGAGAAATGAATTTTGGTTGTGGCTAGTGATAAGCTTTGGCTTTTCACTAGCCATTTTTTCTTGCTTCGAAGAATCTTTTGCCTGCTACGAAGAAGAGGATGACGCTGCACGCATTCTCTATCGCCACCATCCAAAAGGTGGCATTGTAGTCGAAGTGCTCGGCTACCACTCCGCCCAACAAGCATCCGATGCCGAATCCTAGGTCCCATCCCGTCAAGATGCTGCTATTGGCGGTGCCTCGCTGGTCGTGGCGAGCTACATTGATAAACATGTTGAGGAAGGCTGGGTAGAGGTGTCCGTTCCCTAATCCGATGCAGGCTGCCGAGAGATAGTAGGCTATCGGATGATGCCATGCCACAAAGAGGATGAATCCTACCAAGGATAGGCACATTCCTTCGGCTGCATTCTGCGTCAACTTACCTTCTTTCAGTGCTTTACGTCCTTGCAAGCGAGATGTGAAGAGTCCGATGGAGAGGATGGCGAAGTAGGTGCCCGTGCCTCCCGTGATGCCTAGCTCCTCCTTGCTATAGATGGCGAGATAGTTGCTCAATACGCCCCAGCAGAAGCCGAACATGGCGATGTTGATGGCGAGCAACCATGCCCTGGTTAAGAAGAAGCGGTCGAGAGAGATTTTCTCCTTGTTCTTGATGATTTCCTTCTCCGGCAAACGGATGGTGCTGGCGATGATCACCGAGGCGATGGCAACGATGAAGGCTATCCAGAAGAGCACCATATAACTGCCCACGATGTCGTGTAGGTAGATGCCGATGGAAGGGGCGATCGCCATGGCGAAGTTGTTGCTTAGACCATAGAGCCCCACACCCTCGTTGCGGTGACTAGAGGGGAGCACGTCGATGGCACAAGTGCTGTTGGCTACCGTCACCGCCCCGAAGGGACCACCATGCAGGGTGCGGCAGATGGCAAACATCAGGATGGTGCTGGCGGCGATGTATCCCGCGAAGAAGATAGCGAAACCACATAGGCAAACCATCAATACCTTCTTGCGTGAGAAACTATCCACCACATAGCCGCTGAATGGACGGATGATGAGGGCTGCCACCGTATAACCGCTCAACACGATGCCGATGGTATCCTTTGTCGCCCCGAAAGTCTCGCTCAGATAGAGTGGGAGGAGTGGGGTGAGGAGGTAGAAGGCGAAGTACAACAAGAAGTTGGTGGTCATCACCTTCACATAGTTTGCATTCCAAAGTTTCTCTTGGTTCTCTGACATTGCTTAATAGTTTTTATTTTTCTCCTTCGAGCCAAGCGTCAATCAATCTTCTGGCGATGGATAGCTTTTCGGGAAGGATAGGGAGATTGTCCTTGCTGAACCATTTGCCACGTGACAATTCTTCTTTCTGTAGATGAATCTCGCCATCCACATAGTCGGCGGTGAAGCCGATCATCAAGCCACTTGGATAAGGCCAAGGCTGTGAGCCAAAGTATTTCAAGTTGGTGATGGTTAGACCGGTCTCTTCCATCACCTCACGGTGTACGGCTTCCTCCAAACTCTCGCCAGTCTCCACGAATCCTGCCACCAAGCTATCGAAGTTGCCCTTGAAGTTGCGGGCGTGGACGAGCAATACCTCATCGCCCTTATGGATGAGCACGATGATGGCGGTGGCGAGGGATGGCCATACCGACTTGCCGCAGTTGGTGCATTTCTTGCTGATGTCGGTTGACATCTCCATCGGAGCGCCACATACACCACAGAAGTGGGTGTTCTGGTCCCAGTAGTTCAGCTCCTGGCACTTACCGGCCTTCTGGTAAAGTTCGGGTGTGAGCTTATAATAGCTAGGGCGCAGACCGCACATCTCATACTTAGGGTTGCCGGTGACGGGTTGGGGGATGGTGAAGGTTTTCACCTCCGTGCTGTCTTCCATCGGAGTAATGTTGAGGATATGGGTCCAAGGCTTGGTCTCGATGGGGCATTCCTCGCTACATGGAATCGTATAGGTTCCGTCTTCTTTCTTTTCTAGCAAGAGGTCGGTCTTGCAAAATATAAACCAGTATTTCATTTCTCTGAGAATTAGTCATTACTTACTTCTTCGTGGCATTCTTGAAGAGGAGTTGGAAGTCTCTCTCAGCCGCAGGCTCCACCCATTCCTCAGGAACAAACTTCCAGTTGTTGTTGGCTTTCGCCTCGACGGTCCCCATTTTCTCAATCTCCTCCATGAGATAATATCTTTGGTCTTTCTCACTTCGATAGATGATTCTGCTTTCGAGACTATCCTTTGGAATGCCGGCACCACGAGTGAGCAACTCGCCACCGCCATTGCCACGATAACTATTCACCGCCACGGTGTACCACTTCTTCTCATCGAAAGGCGCTCCATTGCTCATGCGTAAAATCTTTACCTTCTCGCCATTGGGCTTGGTGACATCCACCTCATAGTCGATGCCAGCGGCACTATCAAAGTTGAAGGAGAAGTTCTTGAAGCCCAAGCGCTGCTGGTCGCCGTAGGTCTTCTCGTCGAGTAACAAGAGATGGTCGTCAGCACTCTTCATCGTGTTCGCCCAGAGGTCGTAGCTCATCTCCAGGTGCTTGCGGATTTCCTCGCCCGTGAGTCGCATCACGTAGAGACCATTCTCATATTTGTAGAGGTTGAACATGTCGCTCACACGGATAGGACCCTCCTTGATGACGGCATCCATCTGCAATGGGGCATTGAAGGCAATGTCGGCATGGGTGATCTGAAGCATCAAGTTGAGGATGAAGTCGTTGAAGGCGCTGCTGCCGAAGAATGACTCACGGCTGTAGATGGTGTTCTTGAAGGTGCCTATCTGCTTGCTCACGTACTGATCGACCTCGTCCATCTGAGGCTTGAAGGTAGCCATGAACTTCTCGTCTATCGGACAATCTGTCACATCGGCTATCTTGCCATGTACCGACTTGTGCTGTACGATGTGAGCGGTCTTGCCGTTCACTTTGTGCTCGTCGATAGTGATGGTGATCTCTGCGTCTGCCACGCTGATGGCATTGTTGGCAGGGTCGAGGCATACCACCTGCTGACCCGCTTCATTGGTGAGGGTATCGCTATGGCGAGTGTGATCGTGTCCGAAGAGCACCAAGTCGAAGCCTGGCACTTCCTTTGCCACACGCTCCGATGCATCCTCCTCATACTCAGCGGTTTTGATGCCGCCATCCTTGCCGCTATGGAAGAGACCGATGATCACGTCTGGGTCTTCGTTGTCCTTGATGTATTTCACCCATTTCTTGGCACTCGTCACCATGTTCTCGAAGCTCAATCCGCTCCAAAGGTTCTGTGTCAACCAGTTGGGGATGGCTGGGGTCAGCATGCCGAGCACTGCCACCTTCACGCCCTCACGCTCCAGGATGATGTAAGGTTTCACGTAAGGCTTGCCGGTCTTCGTTTCGATGATGTTGGCACCGAGCACCGGACAGTTGAGTTCCTTGACCCATTTGTCGTAAACGGCATGTCCCGTTTCAACATCGTGATTACCAAAGGTTTGTGCGTCATACTTCAAGTAGTTGACCACATCTGCCGCCACGTTGCGTTTATCGGTGGCGATGTAGTTGTAATAGTAGCAAGTTGGCTGACCTTGCAGGATGTCGCCGTTCTCCAACAAAATCAGGTTGTCCTTGTAGCTCAGTCTGAGGGAGTCCACGTAGGAGGACACACGAGCTAGGGAGCCAGCCTTTGGCTTGCGGTTGATGAAGTCGTAAGGGAAGAACGAACCGTGTACGTCGCTCGTCTCGATGACTCTCAACTTGACAGTTTTTTGTTTTGCTATCATTGCGTTAGGGTTTAGAGAAAGCGCAAGAAGGAGCGCTGCCATCATTTGTTTCATGTTTTATTTCCTTTCTATTATATGATTTGAGTTTCGCGTGTACAAGAAGTTAAGGAGTTAATGGGAGTTACCGCTCCCTATGACTTCAAACACTTGCGAAGTTCAGTTAAATTTTATTCTTTATATATATAATAAGGTGTGACGCCATCTTTCGATGAGGCGTGTCTCATCTTTGTCAGCCTTCGGAAAAGTCTTCTCTTCTTATACTTCATTTTTGTCAGCCTAGGACGAAGTTACGCCTTTCGAATGCAAAATTACAAAAAAGAAATGAATACGGCATACTTTTTGTTGGAGAAATATCAAAAACAATAAAAAATGGAGGAATAAATACTATGGCATTTGTAGATTATTACAAGATTCTCGGTGTTGACAAGAACATCCCTCAGAAGGATGTGAGAGCTGCTTACCGTAAGCGTGCAAAGCAGTTCCATCCCGACTTGCATCCTAACGACCCGAAAGCGAAGGCGAAGTTCCAAGCCCTCAACGAGGCGTATGATGTGATTTCCGACCCGGACAAGAGAGCTAAATATGACCAGTATGGTGAACAGTGGAAGAATGCCCAGGCTTACGAACAGGCGGGCGGTGGCTTTGGCGGTTTCGGCGGTGCTGGCGGAGGTGGGGGCAATCCTTTCGAGGGATTCGACTTCAGTAGTTTCGGTTCGGGAGGCAGTGGTTTCAGCAGCTTCTTCGAGAATCTCTTTGGAGGTAGAGGACGCAGCGCTGGCGGCAATGCTGGTGGTGGTTTCTCTGGATTCTCTGGCTTCGGAGGCGGTGCTGGTGGCGCTGGCTTCGGTGCTGGTGCTGAATATGGCACGGGTGGCTGCGGTGGTTGTGGCGGTCAAGGCACTCGTCAGAGCAATGGCGAGATGAACATGAACGTCAACCTCGATATGTACACCGCCTTGCTCGGTGGCGAGGGTATTGTCAAACTCAGCAATGGCACGAAAATCAAGTTGAAAATCAAACCTGAGACGCAGAACGGCACCAAGGTGCGTGTGCGTGGCAAGGGCTATGACCGAGGCGATGGCACCTTCGGCGACTTGATTATCACGTACAATGTGAAGTTGCCTACGGGGTTGAATGAAAAGCAAAAGGAACTCTTAAAACAAATGAAGGAAGCCAACTAGGCTTCCTTCATTTGTTTTATTCTGTTGTGACCTTCGCCATGTTGAAAGCGGAAATCTTGCCGCTAGGAGAAACTGTGGCGTTAATCTTATAGTTGTTCTGCGTCTTGCTGCCATCTGTCTTATCGACATCTTGGCGAGCGGTAAACTGCACTTGGAACTCATACTCTTGGTCGCCCACTTCTCTCTTCTTTACCTTGTAGTCGTTGTTAAGATGCCAGTTCATGTTGCTCACATCTTCCTTGTAGAGCTTGTGCATGAAGGTGACAACGTCCGACTTGGTGGCAGAAGTCTTGCCGAGGAGTGAGGAGAGGATGTCCTCGCAAGTAGCTGTCAATCCGTCCTCATTGCGAGAGTTGATGCTCTGGAAGAACTGGCGGAAGAGTCCGCTGATCACTTGGCTCTCTTCTGGCTGCACCTCGCTGCTCTTGATCTTCTGAAGAGCTTCCTCTGCCTCTTCGATATGGGAGCCATCGGCGTGGGCATCTAGGTATGCCTGGTAGCCATCCACGGTGTTGTCCTTCAGAGCCATCTGCCAGTCGATGGAGTCGATTTTGTTCCAAACCTCCTGCTTGTGAGGAGAGTTTGGATATTTCTGTAGGTATGCCTCCAGGGCTTCCTTCGAACCGCTTACGAGAGCGTTGGTCCAGTCTTGGTCCACTTGCTGGAGCATATTGAGATGCGCCATAATGGAGTCTCGGTGAGCCTTGTCGGCCTCCTTGTAGGTGTCAAGATAGCTTTGAAGCACCATCGGGTCGCTGCTCTGCATAGCATATTCGTAAGCCTCTTGCTCCTTGTTTCTGTTGGCGCTGTCGTAGAAGTAGTACATCACTCCGCAAACGAGAACGGCAAAGATGAAGGAGACGATAAGGATGGAGCGGCTGCCCTTCTTCTTTTTCTCCTCACCTTGAGGAGAGGCGTTTCCATTTCCTCCGTAAGTATTCCCTGCATTGGCTCCAATGGACGGTGGAGTTGGGGTTCCGCTCAGTCGAGTGGTCGATTGAGGAGTGGGAGGTATAGTAGAAGCTTGGCTCTGTGAAGTCGATGCTTGCGAATAAGCCGTGCCTTGCGAATAAGCTGATGCTTGGGATGCTGAGGTCGGAGGAATAGGTGGTTGAGAGGTGTAGGTAGGGCGATGGCAGTTAGGGCACATCTCCTGGTCCTTGAAATACACTTCGCCACAATTAGGGCATTTGGTTACCTTTCCCGCAATCTCCACGCCGCAGCTAGGACAAACGGGTGCTTTGTCGCTAATCTGATGTCCGCACTCAGGACATTTTATAATTGCCATAAAATGAATTTTTAATTATAATTGAAAATGTTGTTTCTAGTGTATGATGAAGGGATGCTCTTGACCCTTCGAGATGCGATAGTATTCGGGGGCTAGAATGGCATCCGTAAATGAATGTCAATGTCCGAGTTGATTATCGATGTCGGAATCTGATCTCTCGGAGCCGGTGCTTTCCCATGAATCGGCTTTTATCGACATAGCCGTTCACGCCGTTGAGCCTTCCCTTTCCGGTGTATTGCCACATCTCGAAGTCCCTGCCGTCTCGGAGCACGGGCTCACGCTTGGTGTATTGCGCTATCATGAGCTTGTAGCTGTCGAGCTTGCCCAGCAGGTAGTTGTCGTAGAAGTTGGCGCCAGTATAGATGAGTGGCTTCTGCTTGTATGCTTTCTCCACGAGGTGTAGGAACTTGAAGAGGGAGTCGCAGAACTCCTCCGTGCCCATTCCGCTCTTGGTCTCCACGTCGATCATGGGCAAGAGATCTTGGTCGCCTGGCCGGCATTGCGCCATAAAGTTGGCGAGTTGTGTCTCCTGGGGGATGCGGGCACGATAGAAGTGGTAGGAGCCCACCTTGAGTCCGTATCGATGCGCCAGGTCGATGTTCTGTTTGTATTTGCTATCCACGTTGTTGCCGCCCTCGGTAGCCTTCAGATAGACGTATGCCATCTTGGAGTTGTCGCCCACGGTCTCCCAGAACACGTTGCCCTGGTAGTGGCTGAGGTCGATGCCATGCACGTGCTGGCAAGTGTCCTCGCATTGTACCTGTGCGTGGATGCCGAGCGTGGTAAATAGTGTCAATATAGTGATGATGATTTGCTTCATAAATGCAAAGTTACGAAAAACGTCTGACATTTCTGCCAGACGCTCTCTTTTTTTATATATATTTAAATTTCATGTCATATAAATTATTCCTCTATCTCAGATAGCGACTTGAAGAAGCTATTGAGAAAGTTGCAAGTGGTCTCTATCGGCGCATATCCAAAGTATCTCATGCTGCGGCGGAGGTTCTTTCGCATCGTGCCACCGGTGGTATGCACGAAGCCCACTTGCGACTCCTGGAACTTGATGTCCTCCATGTCCTTGATGTTATAATATAGAGAGCGTACGGTGAGCTTGCTGGCTCCTCGTTCCACCATCTTGACAAATGGAATTTCGTCTTGCTCGAAGTTGAAGAACTGGATGAGCACGCTGCCTTCCAACTGAGCCATGCGCTGGATGTGGAGCTTGGTGAGCCATGTGTCGAGCTTCACGAAGTCCACCTTGTCGCCACGTGTGCGGAGGTATTGTCCCAGTTGGATGATGCCCCTCAGACTGATGCCGCCCGAATACATGGCGTTGACATTGCTGACGATCAGACGTAAGAGGTAAATGGTCTCCATGGAGGTGTCGATGGCGTGCGGCTCGTCCTGCTGTATTTTGATGAGACGTTTGTTGAGAAAACCGCTGTGCATGGCGACCTCTCCCGAAGGGATGTCGCTGAGATTTTTCATCATCTGGGCAATCTTCTGTTTCTTGAAGGTTGTCATCGGGTCGAGTTGCTCCTTTGTGTCGAAATGCTCGGCACGCAACTTCTTGAAAAGGTTTCTCTGTAAAAAGTCCAACGTCATGATAATGAATAATTTATAATGTATAACTTCGATTTTCGATGTCAGTATCGTTCGCTAGGCATAATTCTTGATTCTCCTAACTGTATCTCTTCGGGTATCGGAGAAGAACGGCGAGCAAGGCAGCCACGCCAATCGCTATTGGATAGTAGAGATATGGGATGATGTCGAGCGGGTTCAGTCCGGAGAGACCTGCCGCCAGAAGCATCTGCACACCATAAGGGATCAGTCCTTGCACGGTGCAGGAGAAGGTGTCGAGGATACTTGCTGCCTTGCGGTTATCTACCCCAAACTTGTCGCCTATCTTCTTGGCGATGTTGCCCACGGTGAGAATAGCCACGGTGTTGTTGGCGGTACAGATGTTCACCATCGAGACGAGAGCGGCGATGGAGAGTTCAGCGCCTCGCTTGCTTCCCACGTGCGACGTGAGCTTCTTGATGATGTAGTCGATACCACCATTTTCTCGGATGATCTCCAGCATACCACCTGCCATCATGGCGATGATGATGAGCTCGCCCATGCCAATCACGCCGTTGCCCATGGCAGAGAACCAACCGAAGAGGTCGTAGGAACCTGTTGCGCCCATGCTATTGGCTGCCGTCATGTCTGTTCCGAGATAATGAAATCCGATGCCGATGGCACCGCATAGAATAGTGCCAAGGGTGAGCACTGCCATCACGTTCATGCCGCAGATGGCGGTGATGAGCACCACGATGTAGGGGAGTACCTTGAGATATTCCACCTCGCCGATGTGCGTAGGAGCCTTCGTTCCCATTCCCATCACGCCGTAGATGGCGAGGATGAGGATGGCAGCGGGCACCACGATGAGGGCGTTCACCCTGAACTTGTCACTCATCTGGCAGCCTTGCGTCTGGGTAGCCACGACCGTCGTGTCGGAAATAAAGGAGAGATTGTCGCCGAAGTAGGCACCACCCACGATGATGGCAACGGTGAGTGCCAGGTTGGCATCCACGGAGTGGGCGAGACCAGCGGCGATAGGTACGAGAGCCACGATGGTTCCCACGCTGGTGCCTATCGAGAGCGATATGAAACAAGCGGCGAGAAACAATCCCGGCAATATCATGCTGGCAGGCAAGAGGCTGAGGGCTAGGTTGACGGTAGCATCCACGGCTCCCATCGCCTTCGCCGATGCAGCGAATGCACCTGCCAGCACATATATCCAGAGCATAAGCATCAGATTGTTGGCTCCAGCTCCACGGCTATAGGTGTCGATGCGCTTCTTGATGGGCATGCCGCCCGAAATGGCGACGGCATAGATACTCGACACCATGAATGCCACGGTGAGTGACAAGCTCGTGTCCTTATGACTCTCATCGGCGGAATATCCCGTGAAGAGAGCGATCATGGCAATCAATAAAACCAATGGCGATAAAGCCAACAATCCTTTCTTATTACTCATAATTTTGTATTTAAAAGTGAAGAGATTTGCCACTCTTCACTTTTCGTTCTTCACTTACAATGTTACTCCATTCTTGAAGATGGAGATCTCACGATAGCCGTTGTACTCGTTGCGAGCTTCCTCGCCACTCGCCACGGCGATGATCTTGTCGATGAACTTGCGCACGAGGTCTTTCATCTCCGTGCCCTCTACCAACTCACCGGCATTGAAGTCAATCCAGTTTGGCTTATTCTTCGCCAAGTTGCTGTTGGTGGAAATCTTCATGGTTGGTACGAAGGTGCCGAATGGCGTGCCACGTCCGGTAGTGAAGAGTACCAACTGGCATCCTGCTGAAGCCAAGGCGGTAGCTGCCACGAGGTCGTTGCCTGGGGCAGAGAGGAGGTTCAAGCCTGTTGTCTCCAAGCGGTCGCCATACTGCAATACGCCGCTCACTGGAGCACGACCGCACTTCTGGGTGCAACCCAATGCCTTGTCCTCAAGGGTAGAGATACCACCCGCCTTGTTGCCTGGAGAAGGATTCTCGCCCACAGGCTCGCCATGGCTGAGGAAGTACTCCTTGAAGTCGTTGATGAGGTGAACGGTCTTGTCGAACAAAGCCTTGTTCTCGCAACGGTTCATGAGGATGGTCTCTGCGCCAAACATCTCAGGCACCTCAGTCAGGATGCTGGTACCGCCCTGAGCTACGAGCCAGTCGGAGAATTCACCTACCAATGGGTTGGCGGTGATGCCGCTGAATCCGTCGGAGCCACCACACTTCAAACCTACGCGCAACTTGCTCACTGGCACGTCCTCACGCTTGTCTTCCTTAGCCTTCTGATAGAGGTCACGAAGAATCTTCATGCCTTCCTCCAGCTCGTCGCCCTCCACCTTCTGTGTTACGAGCAACTTGATGCGATCCTTGTCATAGTCGCCGAGCATCTCCATGAAGGCATCTGGCTGATTGTTCTCGCAACCGAGCGACAATACGAGCACTGCGCCTGCGTTTGGATGCAAGCAGATGTCACGCAACACCTTGCGAGTGTTCTCGTGGTCGCCAGAGAGCTGGGAACAACCGAAGTTGTGATGCCAAGCATGGATGGCGTCGATGCCCTCGCTATGAGTCTCGTTCTTGAGCAATTCCACCAACTTCTCAGCCACGCCATTCACGCAGCCCACGGTAGGAACTACCCAAATTTCGTTTCTCACACCTACCTCGCCGTTCTTGCGAACATAGCCCTTGAAGGTGCGGTTCTCCTGCTGGATGTTCAACTGCTCATCCACAGGGTTGTAAGTATATTCCAAAGTACCGGCAAGGTTGGTCTTGAGGTTGTTCTCGTTGACCCACTCACCCTGTTTCAAGTCTTGCTTGGCATGACCGATAGGGTAGCCGTACTTGATGATGTCCTTGCCTTCAGGTGAATCGTCGATGAGCACCTTATGGCCAGCAGGAGTGTCCTGCAAGAGGGTGATGTTCTTGCCATCCACCTCGATTACATCGCCCTTCTTCATGGGGCGCAAGCAAACCACTACCGAGTCGGCAGGGTTAATCTTGATAAAGCTTGATA
>ERZ1034901.2650-NODE-2650-length-11184-cov-7.397161_pt1 | contig 11184 bp, 9 predicted proteins | sample MGYA00520628_ERZ1034901 | MGnify/ENA primary metagenome ERZ1034901 (study PRJEB33766, sample SAMN09781783) | gut metagenome | biome: gut microbiome | host: Homo sapiens | place: Madagascar | study: EMG produced TPA metagenomics assembly of the PRJNA485056 data... | reverse complement strand
TCTTATAGTAGCAAACGAGGTGTCCAAAAAATTTCCCTTGATGGCATTCTAATAGAATTTATTGCAAAAAAAATGCCCAACCGTCTGTCGATGATTGGGCATTTTTCGAAGATATGAGTGTTTATTGTTCGAGGAGGGCCTCATAAAGCATGAGGTCAGTGTCCTTGAAGACATTGAATATCACGTGCTGAATACTTGACGGGGTGCGCATGAAATCTTTGACGGTAGCAACGGCAATTTCTGCGGCGCGAGCATTGGGAAAGCCAAATTCGCCGGTGGAAATGCAGCAAAAGGCCACGCTTTCGAGGTGGTGTTCCGCCGCCAGCTGCAGGCACGCACGATAACAATCAGCAAGGGTTGTTTCATCCGCTTCGTGGAGGGCACCGCGCACTATCGGGCCAACCGTGTGCAGGATGTATTTTGCCGGCAGATTAAAGCCGGGCGTTATTTTTGCTTGGCCGGTCGGTTCCAAATGGCCCTGCGCTTCCATGATTTTCGCGCAAAGGTTACGCAGCTGAACGCCCGCAAAGGTGTGAATGGCATTGTCGATACAACCGTGGTTGGGGTAGTAGCATCCGGTCATACTGCTATTGGCCGCATTAACGATGGCGTCACAGGCAAGCGTGGTAATATCTCCTTGCCACAGATAGAGCCCCGGTTGAACGGCTTTGAGTTCGGCAAGGTGTGTGACGCCCTTGGCTTGGGTTTCGCGGATTAGGTATTCATCCTGTATTTGCAAAAATGCTTCATTAATAGGGCCTGCTTCACGCACGTTCATGAGTCCACGCAAAAGCTTGCGCTGTGCGCCTGCATCGGCGGGAATTTGCACTTCACCGTGGGCAGGGTTTTCTTTAATGAGGGCTTCAATCAAATAACGACGGCGTTCCAATTGATCCATGGTGTTCCTCCTTCTTGGGGACACGCACATCCCCGCTATACGTTCAAATCACGAATAACATCTGCCACATGTTCCATTTTATTGAGCTCGCCCACACGTGCCCCACAGAAGATAAGGCCGTTATCGATATCGCCCTTCACCGCGTTGATGAGGGCTTGGCTAATGCAGTAAGGGGTTTGCGCCGGATTGCAGGCAGAAAGGCAATTGTAGCAGCCCTTTACCGGAATAGGGCCCTCAGCTGCACGCTTCACGAATGGATTATTGAGGGCACGCCCCGGCATTCCTACCGGACTATTCACAATCACAGCATCAGCTTCGGTGGCAGCAAGATAAGCATCCTTGTAGGCTTGCGCCGCATCACATTCATAGGTTGTTACAAAACGGCTTGCCACCTGCACACCGCTTGCACCGAGCGCAAGAACATGGCGCACATCGTCGGCGTTCATGATACCGCCGGCTACAAAGACAGGGATGGTTTTATGATACAATGCTTCGTAGCTATGAACCACTGTGAGGATATCTGCGATTTCTGCATCGAACGCAATCGCATCCACATCGGCAAGTGCTTCTTTTTTGAAGCCCAAGTGACCGCCGGCCTTTGGCCCTTCAATTACCACGAAGTCCGCACAGTAATCGTGCTTGCTGTGCCAATATTTGAGAATCACCTTTGCGGATTTTGCACTGGAAACAATCGGCGCCAGTGCCACATCAAAGCCGGTGGCAAATTTTGGCAAATTGGTTGGAAGCCCGGCGCCGGAAATAATCGCATCTGCACCGGCAGTGCAAGCGGTTTTGACATAGTTTTCATAGTCTTGGGTCGCGGTCATAATGTTCACTGCGACCATGCCCTTGCCTTCGGAAAGGCGCTTGGCTTGCGCAATGTGCTGAGGAAGCACCTTCAAATTTGTTGCTTCCGGTGCTTGGCGAAAGCCTTCGCAATCATAGCCGATTTGAGCGGCGCTGATGACGCCCATCGCCCCTTCCTTGGCTACAGCACCGGCAAGGCTTGCGCGGCTAATGCCAACGCCCATGCCGCCTTGAATAATGGGGATGTCTAATGTGTGGGTGCCAATAACTACAGGTTTCATTTATTGTCCTCCTGGGTTGTGTCGTTAATATATTTTAATTGGGGATCCTTTTCCTTGATAATCTCAATCACTTCATTAACCAACGCAATGAGCTGGGTGGTTTTTTCCTCGCCCAAGGCTTCGGTTACCCCACCAATATAGCGAATCACTGCGTCATGCTGAGTCATGAATTTTTCGAGGTGATTCTCGTTCAAACGAATGTGCACACGACGCTTGTCGCTGTCGGTACGCTCGCGGGTAATCATGCCATGGTTCTCCATATATTGAAGGGTACGATTCATTTGTGATTTTTGCATGCGGAGCTCAGTACAGAGAACGCTTGCGGTCACATCCTTGCTTTGGTTATGGGTCAAATAGCGCAAAATGGAGGCCACGTTGTAAGGAATGAGCGCCGATACACGGTCGTTGTTAATCACAGAAGATACTTCCATCCATGCGCCTAAGAGCGCTTCGTTCAAATCATTCATCGCAAACTCCTTACTATTGGTTCACATTGTTAACTGTTCACAGTGTAAACCTTTACCTATGCCTTGTCAAGCACAGCGCTCTTATGGAATCGAGCGCTGTACCCGAGCGCTCATAAGCGCACAGCTTAAAGCGTACGCCATTGACGCGTGGCGCTGTGCCGTTTTGGTGCGGCAATCTTTTACAAACACTGACATTATTGGATTGCATGCACAAGAAAGGTTCGCTATTATTATAAGTAGGCAATAGACGCTGTGCGCGTCTATACAACGATACACCGGAGGAGGAACTTTCCTTTATGAATAAACGGATGAAATCTATCATGAGCGGGCTTTTGGCCACACTCTTGATAGCGAGCCCCCTTGCGCCGCTGCCTGCCAGTGCAGTTGAGGATAAAAGCCCGCTTGCGGAAAATATTGACACCGCAAGCATCAACCCGGCCTATGTAGAGTGGGTCAACGATGGTCAAACCGGCTATGCACCAAGCGCGCAGGATTTTTCTTATCTCGCGGAAAGCTACACTGCGACCCAAGCAGCCACACCACGTGTCGCCAATCATGGTGCCCAAGCCTTGCCGGCGCAATATGATTTGCGTCAATCCGGCAAGGTAGACCCTGTCTACGATCAAGGCAGCTCCGGCATTTGCTGGGCCATCGCCGCCAACTCTGCCGCTTGCGGGAGCATCAAAACCCAAGTCCCACAGCTCGCCCTTTCGGCGGTGCACACTGCATGGTTTTGCTACACCGGCAACGAAGAAAAAGAATTTGCGCCAAATACAAGCGCCTATCTTTCCGGCGGCAATGACGGACGTGCCGTGGCAACCATGGCAGCCTGGAAAGGCCCTATTACTGCCGATAAGGCACCGCTTGTAATCAAAAGCCTTGCACCTCTTCCCGAAGATATGCGCTATATGGCCGACTATCATTTGCAAGACGCTTACTATATGCCAAACGGCGTTTATTACGATATTTTCCAAAATGCCGACGTCGCCACCACCATTACCAAGCGCATTTTGATGGACGTGGGGCCTGTGAGCTTGAACTATTATTCCCATGGGACCGATACCTACAACCCTGTAACCTACGCCTGCTACAACGGCACCGAGCGTAGCTCAGACCATGCGGTTTTGATTGTAGGCTGGGACGATCATTTTTCTAAGAACAATTTTGTCAGTGGAAACCAACCTGAGCACGACGGCGCATGGCTGGTGCGCAACAGCTGGGGCACCAACTGGGGCGATGACGGCTATTTCTGGATTTCCTACGAGGACAAGAGTCTGGTTTCGGGCAATGCTTACCTTTTGGAAAGTGCTGATAATTATACCCGCAACTATCAATACGATACCAACGGTTGGTCCTTTTCTGCCAATACCGACCGTCACAATCAAAACGTTGCAACCGCTGCCAACATATTTACCGCAGCAAGCAATGAACAGCTCGAAGCGGTGAGCTTCTACACCACCGACGCCAACGCCGAATATACCATCAGCGTTTATACCGGCGTCACCCCGGGCGAGCCTGAATCCGGCACATGTGTGCTCAAGGGGCAGCGTGGCCGCGAGCCTTATGCCGGCTACCACACCATTGAGCTTTCTGAGGCGGTCAAGCTCACACAGGGAGAAGCCTTTAGCATTGTGGTGACTTTCAAAAATCCAACCTACAACCAACCCTTGGCCATTGAATGGTGCCCAACCCCGGATAATCAAACCGTGCCAACCTATATGGGAACAGGTGGCGAAAGCTATATCCTAAAGGATGGCGCTTGGCAGGATATTGCCGGCCACACCGGCACCGGCTACTACATTACCAATGTTTGTATCAAAGGTTTTACCAACCCATTGCCGGCAGACGGTGAAGCCGTTGGCACTGTGCGTTTTTCTGAAATCGAAGGCCCTGTTGCCGATCACACCACCCTTACCTTGGATTGTGCCGACAATGCCACCATCTATTGGAGTGATGGCGGCCCTTACCAAGCGTATACCGGCCCTATCGCGTTGGATGATTTGACCAATTCCTACGACAAAATGCGCATCAGTGCTTATGCCGAAAAAAACGGCAAACGTGGCAATACCGTCACCCGCACCTATACCCGTGCACGTGCCCAATTGACCGATTTGGCCGTAAAATATGACGGGCAAATTCATCACTTTAGCACCGTAGGTGGCAGCGCGCGCAATTTCTCCTTGCCAAGAGATATCGAAACGGTGCAGGTCATGGCACAAAGCGGCGATACCATCACCATCAACGGCAAGGTAACACCATCAGCGCAATGGAGTGAACCGATTAAGCTGACACAACATCAAACCACCAGCATTACCGTCACGGCAACGGCACCCAATAAGGATATCGGCGATTACACCATCAACCTGCATCCAAGTGGGATTACGCCACAGGATCCAAACGCCTTACAGCCACATCCGTTGATGTTGGCGGAGGAACCGGAGAACGGCTCCGTGATTTTCTCACCAACGAGTGCCACCAAGGGGAGCACTGTCACTATCACCATTACACCGGACAAAGGCTATGAATTGGATACCCTGCAAGTCGCCGACGAAAACGGCCACATCATTCAAACCCGCGCCTTGGGGAACGGTCGCTATTCCTTCACCATGACCAACTGTACCTTGTATCTCAAGGTAACCTTTAGTAAACGCCCGGCCGATGCACCACCGTTTCTCGATGTCAATTCGAATGCTTGGTACTATAAGCCGGTCAAATACGTGTACGACAACCATCTCATGGTCGGCACCACCGACACCACCTTCTCACCGAACAGTGCTGTTACCCGTGCGATGGTTTGGGCAGTGCTTGCCCGTGAATCCAACGCCACCCTCAAGGAGGGCGAACAATGGTACAGCGGTGCACAGCAATGGGCCATTGATAACGGCGTGTCTGATGGGCTCAATCCTTTGCAGCCGGTCAGCCGTGAAGAGCTGGTGACCATGCTTCACCGCTACAGCAATACCCCTGCAGGCCATGATAATTTGAGTCATTTCACCGACAAGGACACCATCTCCTCTTGGGCATTGGATGCCATGAAATGGGGCGTGGATGTGGGCCTTGTGAGCGGATTGGACAATCATACCTTGGCACCAAAGGCCGGTGCCAGTCGTTCACAACTTGCAACCATTCTTATGCGCTACATTGAAAACATTGCCTAAAAGACGGCATTCGGCGCCCTTTGCACAAAGGAGGAAATCATCATGAACATTATTACCATTAGCAGAGAATTCGGCAGCGGTGGCCGCGAGCTGGGCAAGCGTCTGGCAGAAGCGTTGGGCTACGCCTACTACGACCGTGAAATTCTCTCCATGCTCGCCGAACAAACCGACCTCAACGAGGATTACTTGGAACGCACCTTGGAGGAAAACAGCTTGACAAACCTCTACCCTATCACCATCGGGCAGACCTTCTCCATCATGCCAAACTACTTTGCGGATCAATCCACTGCTCTTTTGACCAAGCAAACCAATCTTATCAAAACCCTTGCTGCCAAGAGCAATTGCGTCATTGTCGGGCGTAATGCCGACATTATCCTGCGTGATCAAAATCCGTTGCGCATCTTTGTCCATGCCGATATGGAGGCACGCATCGCTCGTTGCCGTCGTCGTGACACCGATGATGCCAACCTGACCGACAAGCAATTTGAAAAGAAAATCAACCAAATTGACAAAAACCGCAGCAAAACCCACAGCATTCTGAGCCCTTACAAATGGGGCGATCGCCGTGGCTATGAGCTCTGCATCAATACCACGGCCATTACCATCAAGGATGTGGTTCCTTCCCTTTCTGCCTACGCGAAAAAATGGTTTGAAATCGAACGTCACTAAGCAAAAACCCGCATTCCCTTCACAAGGAAGAGAATGCGGGTTTATTTTTTTACGACATCTCATCAATAACTGAACCATCGAATGAACATTATTGCCTGACTGTCACAGTTTAACGATATCACTTGGTTGATCTTTAGCTTTAGATTGTTTTTAATAGAACCAGCCTGCCCAAATCCCCAGGATTAGCATCGCCACACCGGCAATACGTCCCAAACCACGGGAACGGCGATAGCCCATGCTTTTTACGGTGCTTGTTGGCAAAAACGGCATGAACAGGAATGTCATCCCGATAATAATGGCACCCACGCCCATCGCTTCGTCCACATTCGCAAAGCCACCGTAGGCAAGGATAAGCGCACCGGCAATCATGCCCATCATATAAAGCTTTACACGTGGTTGATCGCGCTTCATGCCTTCTTCGTATGCCTGCTTACATTCCTTGGAGCAGAACGGCCCGTCAAAAGCCTCCGGCTTCCCACAATATTGACAAATGCCCGGTCTTTTGTTGGTCTGTACCGGCGCCTGATTTTTCTTTGCCATGAATATTCCTCCTTCAAGCTGCTGCTTATTATCCTCTATTGTACCGCTTTTCTTGCATCAAATAAAGGGCAAAGGCATGGCCACCCGGCGGACAGTATCCCATGAAAAAGGGAGAGGCGCACGATAAGGTGCTGCCCCTCCCTTTTGTATATCTATCTTAATTAACCTGCTATGCAAAAATGCGCCAGAGGAAAACAACAATCTGCGCCCTTGTGCAATCTGCCTTTGGACTAAATGTGGTGTCAGTGGTGCCCTTGGTGACACCGTCCTTCACCGCCCAAAGCACCGCATCATAGTAGTAGGCATCATCCTTCACATCCGTAAACGGATTGTGACTGCCTGCTTGCGGCGCATCCGTCACACGCCACAGGAATGTGACAATCTGAGCTCGGCTACAGTGCATCTGCGGACTAAACTGTGTGGCACCGGTGCCTTTGACAAGGCCGTTTTCCACGCCCCACAGCACAGCGTCATAGTAGTAGCTGTCTGCCGGTACATCGCTAAACGGCATGGTGTCGCCATTAGCCTTCGGGCTCCCTGAAATGCGCCACAAGAAGACCACAGCCTGAGCACGGGTGCAGACCGCATCGGGTGAGAAGTGGTTGGCATCGGTGCCTGAGGTAATACCGTTTTGTACTGCCCACTTAACGGCTTCCTCATAATAGCTGCCGCTGACAACATCCTCAAAGCGGTCGCCTTGCGAATGGTCGGCGGCCTTTTCAAAGAATGCTTCAATAGTGTGCGATTTTTTGACATTTTCAAAGGTGTAGGTCGTCACTGCACCAATGCTTTGACCGTCAACCTTCACATCACTAACGGTATAGCCATTATGTGGCGTGATGGTAAAGGTTTGATGGCTTCCCTTTCGTACCTTGACTGTATCGGAAGGAGAAATCATGCCGTTTTCACCGGCGGTAGCCTTGATGGTGTAGCTGTGCGTACCGCTACTGCCACAATAGGTCCAGTTGGCTTTCACGATCACGTCCTTGCTCGGCATGGTAAAGGTGGTTGCCGATGCGGAAGCATCTGTAAATGTGCCACCATCGGATGTAGTCCAACCGGCAAAACGATAATGTGGTCTACTGCCGGCATCCAGTGCAACCTGCGTACCTGCGACATAGCTCCCACTGCCGTCCTTGCCATCACCACCATCTAGCACCACCGTCAAACGGTAGGTCGCTTCCACGGTAAAGGAAATTTCCGCCGTTGCCGTCATGCCGTTGTTATAGGTGACGGTAATAGTCGCGGTATGCGTGCCTGCGCTTAGTCCGGCTTTTGGTTGGATGGTCCACGTGTCGATGGCTTTTCCCGCTTCCACGGTATCGCCGCCGCCACCGATGGTAAACGCATCGCCGGAAACGCTTACACGCTCAATGGTGGCATCGGTGTTGCCAACGCTTTGGATGGTTATAGGCCTTGCTTCAGGTTGCGGGTCGCTGTCATACACCGTTTCAAAAGGTGGCGCGGTGACATGCAATGTATAAATATGGTAGGCCGGAATGGTGATTTTCAGTTTATTACTCACATTCCCCGCCGCATCCTTGGCAACAATATAAATATCCTTTGCACCGGCATCTGCAAGATTCTCCAGTAAAATATCATGCTCTGCGGCATCGCAAGAAATCCCCACCCCACCGGTATCTATGGTTGGCTCGTCGGCGCCACTTTCAACAACGGCGTAGTAGTAGCTACCGGCTTCATCGCTGCTAAAGCGCACTGACGCCTTGGCCATGTCAGTACGGGAAGTACTCACATGACTTAACGTTGGCGCTGTGGTATCGCCGGTAACGGTGAGTGCCACCGAAGCAAATGCGCTGGCATAGTCCGTGCGCTTGGTATCGTCATTTTCTCCGCCGTTATATTGCTCGCTAAACACCTGAAGGGTATACTCTCCATCGGCGAGGGCTTCGGGAATATTGATAGCCACTGTACCTGCTTCATCGGTCGCGCGCATTATTCTGCCGTAATACTGGGCACCGCTACCATCTGCAATAATGGCAGAAATGTATTCGTTGGTGCCACTGCTTGCTCCTGTATAACTGAGTGTAACCGTTCCACCCGGCTTAGCAATGGCAGTTGTTTCCGCCACACCAAAATGGCGATTGCTGTCCAAAAGCGTTAATTTCCATTCGTTGCTACCCGCTGCTGCATCAATGGCGGTCAATTCGCCGTCCATACCGGCTTTGCCTTTGCCACCTACCGCCGCAGATGCAAAAAGAACGGTGTTTAGGTCGATATTAAACGCCGGACGGATGGCAAAGTGTGAAGCATTGATATCGCCACCCTTGGTCCACACTGCGCCAATCATTTGTATATAGGCTGCAGTTTTCACCTTCCAGCCGGGAGACCGTAGCCACCAATAATCGGCTTTGCCGACCTTGCCATGCATCCCTTCTTTATTGGCAACATAGGCAGTGTTGGTCGATACGCGGCTGCCATTACCCGCCGGAAAGTAACTACTGTTGTTCATTTCTTCTATGGATGGCAGAAAAATACGATCGGTTGTATTGTTTCCGCCTGCAATACTGTAATCAGGATTTGGATTCGTCACGCCATCTGATTGCGTTTTATTATAAACATAGGTTGCTTTAATCGCTTGCTGTTCGCCGTTAGAAAAAGCTGCCTTCATAAACGTACTGTTCAGCCATGCTCGTAAATAACTGTTTTCCCAGGTGACGTCCGCATGCTCCGTATGGCTCGGCTGTACGTCCAGATTTTGGTCGCAAGCAAAAACAGGCTGCCGTTCGCATTTTCGTTATTGGCAAGGACCCTCCACTTGACCGGCTCCTTCGTATTTCCGCTGGCGTCGCTTTGTTGATAATTTCCGAAATAAATGCTGCTCCTCTGACCACCCTCAAGCTGTGTGACATTCAGTTCAATGGCCTTCTGCGGCGCTGCTGCAAGTGCAGCCGTCGGCAAGCATTCTGCCACCATGGCAAGGCAGAGCAGCAAACTCAATAATCGTCGTTTCATTGATCATATCCCTTCCTCTTGAAAATCGACTGTGCGTAAACGGTGCTATGCTATCAAACGCATCTACACCGCACCATGTAAGCGCCTAATACGGACTTCACTACGCATTATTATTTGCAAAAATAAAATACACGATTGTCCCTTATGACGCAAGTAGTCTGGACTACTGCTTCAAGTTTTTTTGATTGAATGCATAAAAAAGCGTGCCCCTCATTTGAGAGACACGCTTTGCTGATTTAAGAAGCCTTTGCCAGCACTTTTTGCTGCACTGCGCGAATAATAACGATGAACAGCCCCATAATGAGGAGCTCTTCTATTGTAAACAAGAGCACCGAATTGCTATAGGGTAAATCGGAGGTACCGATACGCATAAAAAGATGTGCGCCGTATTGTTGATGCCGGAGCGCTACAGCGCCAAATACCACCGAAACGACTGAAAGTACACGCCCCAGCCATGGTTGGCTACACAAGGCCTTCCCAACGGCCGTTTTCTTTAACTGTGCAGTGAACATTTGCCAGTGCAAACCAATGTGTATCGCCATAATAAGAAAGCCCCAGTAGGAACAAATCAGATGTGGTGTCAGCCCCACTTCATTCCCCCCCAAGCCAAGGAAGCCAAAAACATATTCACTCAAGAGCACGCTGCTCACCGTCATGCCCAAGGTCATAAACACCAGCAAGCAATTAAACGTTTTGCGTGTGCCATTCATCGGCACGCCTTTGCGCGCAAAAGCTTTGCCATACCAACGGCGATTGATAAATAAATGCGCTATAAAGAGCACCACCACCGCCATGCCAATCCATTCATGCAGCAGCTTGCCTGTCCAAGCATAGGCCATGCAAAACAATGTGCCTAGAAAAATGCCCCCATCCAAGCACAATCTTTCCTTTATCGATACCATATACATCCCCTCAAAACAATTTCTTCATTTCTTTAGTTTTCTTCTCGCCTATTATAGCATAACGCCTTTCAACACAGCACCCATTTTGCGACAATATCGATATTTCTTCACGTCAAAAATCGCTTGGTATCGCGGAAAATGAACATTTCAAAATGAATTCAGTACACTCAGCAACCACGCCCCCCTAATCCTACTGTTTTACAAAAGTTATCCTTTCACAGTTGCCGCATCCATCGCCCCACTGCCGTATTATTTACAAAGATTCTTTGTTTCTAAAAGAGTTCTGATGATTTCCTCCTATCAAATCAATCACTGTTTTTTCTGTGGCCCTATCCACTCTGTCCACACCGTGACGAGAATGTGACCGTTTTGACAGATTTTCGCACGGAATCCATTCCGTTTTTCGTACAAGCACAAAAAAATGCCCCACCGTAGATAGCCGGTGAGACATTGATGAGGAAGTTAGCTATTTTTTGTGTTTTGATAGAG
>ERZ1034901.2649-NODE-2649-length-11186-cov-4.977091_pt1 | contig 11186 bp, 8 predicted proteins | sample MGYA00520628_ERZ1034901 | MGnify/ENA primary metagenome ERZ1034901 (study PRJEB33766, sample SAMN09781783) | gut metagenome | biome: gut microbiome | host: Homo sapiens | place: Madagascar | study: EMG produced TPA metagenomics assembly of the PRJNA485056 data... | reverse complement strand
ATTTAGATCCGCGGCATCTACAATATAATCATAATCCAAATCCTCAAAATTGAGATAGATTATGTGATCCTGTGGCACACCCTGTTCTATCAATTCCTCTTTTATTGTATCTAACAGAATAGATTTTCCTGCTCTTCGAACTCCGGTAATTACCTTGATAATATCCGATTCATAATACGGTCTTATTTGTTCCAAATATGTTTCTCTTTTTAATTTCATAATTGTGCACCCCCTTGTTGCACATTATACGCTTTTTATGATATTGTGCAAGATGTTCTTGCACGTTTTTAAAATAACATTCATTTGCGCAAGATGCGTTTGCATGATTTTTAAATAATGTTTATTTGCGCAAGATGCGTTTGCATAATTTTTAAATAATGTTCATTTGCGCAAGATATGCTTACACATATATTTCACATATCCCGCAGCTCATACAACAGCGCATTGCAGATTGCTGCGGCAATGTTGCTGCCGCCCTTCCTGCCGCGCGCCACAATGTACGGCACAGGTGCCCGCATGATAAGCTCCTTCGCTTCCACCACGTTCACAAAGCCAACCGGCACGCCGATGATGCCACACGGATGCAGCTTTCCTTCGTCGATCAGCTCATACAGGCGCACCAATGCAGTCGGTGCATTTCCAATCGCGAAGATAAGCGGCTTGTCTAACGTACACGCCTTCTCCATACTTGCTACCGCCCGCGTGGAACCTTGTTTCTTCGCGATTTCTGCCACGTCATCATCGCTCATGAAGCAGTAGACCTCGCCACCGTATTTCGCAAGTTCTTTCTTGTTGATACCGGATTTTGCCATCTGCGTATCCGTGACGATGCAGGCACCATTTTTTATTGCATCATGGAATTTCAAAACCGCCTGCTCGGAAAATGTCAGATTCTCCAGATAGTCAAAATCCGCCGACGTATGGATTGCCCGCTTGATGATCGGTGCCTGAAGCGGATCTAATTCAACATTCCCTAGCTCCTCTGTGATAATCTCGAAGCTTCGTTTCTCAATTTCCTGTGGCAGCACCTGCTGTAACTGTATCTCTTCTAACATAATACCCTCTTACCATTCCCTCATGTACTAACTAAAAACCTATATTCTCTTTTCGTCTATCTTCGCGTCTTTGCACCATCTAAAAACAGGTGATAGAAAAATGCATCCGCACCTGCGTAATACAGATGTGGAAATCCCGCGAACGTTCCTTTCTTCTTCACCATACATGGATAGGTCTTCTGCTTGGAAAGCGGCTTCCACGCCAGACAGACATCGCCACAATCCGTGCTGTCCCAGTAGTGAAACTCATGTCCGCGCAAAACCGTATTCACGGCAAATGCATCTGCGTCCTGCGGTGCCAGCTCCACATAACCAAACCGCTGTAACCGCTCTGTCCGAAATCCCGCACCATCTAAAAAACCGACCATCTCATATATATTTCCCTGCGCATCGGCAAGCGACTTTCCAAGATATAAGAATCCGCCACATTCCGCATGGCACGGCTTCCCAGATTCCAATGCCTGTAAGATGGATTCTCGCATAGATGAATTCTCACACAACTGCTTCGCATAAAGCTCCGGATAACCGCCCCCGAAGATCAACGCATCGACCGCGGGCAGCTCTGCATCTGCCAGCGGGGAGAAGTGTACAAGCGTCGCTCCCATATCTTCTAACATGCGCAGATTCTCCCGATAGTAAAAGGAGAATGCAGCGTCTCGCGCGACTCCGATGCGGTATCCCTGCGGGAACCGGCAGCCGTCTTCGTTCCGATGAGTTTTCCCTGTCATCTCGCTTCCGGATTTTCCGCCTGTCGCCTCGCCCTGCATGATTTCGTCTTCGATTCGTCGCTCCGCACAACCAGGCTCACTGTCCGTCCGCTGCGCTGCAAGCGTCAGGATTCCATCGAGATCGACCGTCTTTTCAACCGCTTCCGCAACCGTTTCCACCCAGTCTCTCTGCTTCTGCATTTCATCCGGTTGCAGCAGTCCGAGGTGTCTGGATGGTACCGCAAATGACGCATCTTCCGGCAGATATCCAAGCACCGGAATACCGCATTCCGCCTCGATCACACGCTTGATACGGCTGTAAAACATCGGCGATACGCGGTTTAAGATTACCCCTGCAATACGGCTGTCCTTCTTATACTCCATGATTCCAAGGATCGTCGCCGCAAGTGTGACGCTCGCCCCCTTCGCATCCACAACCAGAACGACCGGTGTCCTGGTAAGCCGGCTTAGTTCATACGAGCTTGCCATCGTCGTTGTGCCGCCGACACCATCGTAATATCCCATGACGCCTTCCATCACGACAAGGTCTGCCGCCTTCGTATCGCGTGCTAAAATGCGTCCAATCGCATCGGCATCGGCAAAGAAGGTGTCCAGATTGCCGGTGTCGATTCCAAGCACCGTCCGATGAAACATCGGATCGATATAATCCGGACCGCATTTATACGCCTGTACCTTTATATTCTGTTTTTTTAATGCTGCCAGCACACCACACGTCACGGTTGTTTTTCCGCTGCCACTCCGCGTCGCTGCGAACATCACGCGTGGGGTATTTACCTGGATATTATTCTTGTGTTGCATTGTTTCTCCCCGACTGTAACTGTACATGTTATACCATTGATTCTTACCAGCTGTTCCTGTCCATTTTCCATACTATTGTTTCTTCTCGGCTGTTTCTGTGCATTTTCTATACTATTGTTTCTTCCGGTCGCTCCTGTGCATTTTCTATACTATTGTTTCTTCCGGTCGCTCCTGTACATTTTCTATCCCATCGTCACGATCCACACCGGATTTTGTGCTTGCATCATATGATACGGGCCAGCTTCGCGGCTGCGCGTCACCGCCATCTGTACCATATTAAAATCCACGTTATGCCGCTTCGCTATGTCTGCCAACGTAAGCATTTCTGCCTGCGTCTCCAATGTGACCGCAGTCAGAACAATGCGTGCGTTCGGATTTTTCGCATAGATCTGATCCATGATCTTGAACAGATTTCCGCCATTTCCTCCGATAAATACATGCGTCGGTGCAGGAAGCGTTGGAATCACTTCCGATGCCTCGCCCGCAAGGATCTCCATATTTCCCACATGAAACTTCTCTCGGTTCGCATGCAACAATTCCACAGCTTCTGGCTTTTTCTCAATCGCATATACCGTTCCCTGCTCAGTCAGAAGTGACAACTCAATGGATACTGAACCCGTTCCCGCTCCTACATCGTAAATGACTGGTGCAGGATTGCTTGTCATGCATTGCCCGCTGTTCTGATCATATTTCACCAGTCCTGTGTCTTCCTGAATTCCAAGCTTTGCGATTACAACCATCCGCACTTCTTCCTTCGTCATCGGCACCTTACCCCGGATAAACATTTCATCTTTGATTCCCGGAGCTAAACGCCTTGGCTGCGGATGATCATTTATAAATATCGCAACCGCCAGCTTATCAAATGTTTCCTCACATAGATTTTTGGCATACTTCTTTGTAATTTTCTCATCAGGATATGACAACCGCTCTCCAACGACTACCGCGATTTCTCCCAATCCCACTTCGGTAAGCCGCTTACAGACCTCTGCCACCTGATTTTCACCGCCAAGCAATGTACCAACCTTCGCATGATGCAGCACCTTCGCTGGAATATTTGCAGAGACGCCATGATTGCTGATAAGCTCTGCATCCTCCCATGCCCAGCCAATTTTGTCAAACAAATACTGAACAGACGAGAGTCCCGAAATATAACAAAGCTCATAAATTGTTTTATCTGCCTGTATCTGTTCGGTTGTTCCTGTCGTGTCATCCACCATATTGCAGACTTTCCCCACAGCCTTCCGCAACATCATGGAAAGCTTCTTCGCGCCAGAATAAAAGCCAATATCCCCGGAGAACACTACCGCAATCGTCTCTCCGACATGATTTTGAATCAGTTCTGCAATTTCTTCTGCCTTATACGCATTATAAAATGTCTGCTCCGCGTCGCGTCCATCTTCTTCACAGAGGCTCTTCCAGATCGCAAGCATGCGGGAAGCACCGATACATACGGTCGCCTGCGATAATGCCTGTACCGCTTCCCGCGTCAGGCAATCCGAATTTCCCGGTCCCATACCGATCAAATATACGATTGTGTGTTCATTATTCCCCATTCTTTTGATTCTCCTTTCTGCCCCTTATCATATCAGACAAATATTTTTCTGCCTGTGCAAGTGACATCACCGGTTCTACCTGCTCCTTCGGACGCCCGATCACAACCAGATGCACTCCCGCGGCAAGCGCAGCCTCACATTTTTCATCGTAGCCGCCGTTCTTCCCACTTGCCTTTGTCACAAGGAAATCAGCATTTGCATAGCGCAAAGTTGCCAGATTCATCTCCAGATCAAAAGGGCCCTGCATGCAGATCAGATGCTTGCCGGTAAATCCCAGTTCCGTACATGCCTCTACCACAGACTGCGTTGGAAGCACACGCGCCGTACAGCGCAATTCATAGTCCGGGATCTGCGTATACAAATGTAATTCTTTGCTGCCTGTCGTAATCAGAATGTTTCCGGTCACGCCTTTCAGATAATCAACCGCCGCCTGTGTATCCTCAACGTAGACACTGTCCGATGCTTCACAGGTATGCATCTCTCGCCGCACGCGAATATACGGAACTTCCACCACCTTACACGCCTGATAGATATTCTGTGTCACGATCACCGCATACGGATGTGTCGCATCCACACAGAGGTCTGCCTGTACTGCCTGCAGGAATTCCTGCATATCTGCCTGCTCCAGCCGACCCACATGCACCTTGAGCGCGGCATCCTCCGGCAGTACCTGTGCACCATACTCCGATGCCACGCAAACATGGACTTCGATAGTCTGCATTTTCTGCTTCTTGTTTAATTGTATTAGATACTCGGCAAGCTGTCGCCCCTCCGTTGTACCGCCAAATATGACTACTTTCATGCGTTATCTCTTCTATATCCGCGCGGTGTCACCATCGCGTCACCAACTTTTCGTGTCTGGGAATTTCCGATAAATACTGTCGTGAACATATCCACCTGCGTCTCCAGTAACTCATCCAATGTCAGAATTCGTTTTTCTTCGCCATCGCGCCCGATATTCCGCGTGATTCCACAGATTGTATCTCCAGATTTTTTCTGTAACAGAATCTGACACGCTTTCTGCAGATAATCATGTCGTTTGTGACTGGACGGATTGTACAGACAGATTGCGAAATCACCCTCAGCGGCTGCCGCAAGACGCCGCTCTATCAGCTCCCACGGTGTCAGCAAATCACTCAGACTGATCACTGTAAAATCATGCCCAAGCGGTGCCCCCAGCAGCGCAGCTCCGGAAAGCGCAGCCGTTACCCCCGGAATCACATGGACATCCACCTCTGGAAATTCTACTGCCAGTTCCAGCGTGATGCCCGCCATGCCATACACGCCGGCATCCCCACTGCAGACAAGCGCCGTTCGCTTGCCGCCGTTTGCTGTCTCGAGCGCCAGACGGCAGCGTTCTACCTCCTGCCTCATACCATTTACCAGATATTCCTTATCCGGGTAATACGGCTTCAGCAAATCAATGTACACCTTATATCCCGCAATCACTTCGCAGGCTTCCACGACGTCGATTGCTTCCTGCGTCATCTTCTGTCTCGCGCCGGGGCCAAGCCCGACAATATATAATTCCTTCTTACTCTCTGCGTTCATGCTTCTCTCCATTGTTGCTCTATTGTCTTTTTTTCATGTTCTTCCGGGATTGTATTGTTCTTCGCTTTCTTGTTTTAGCTTCCGTTTTCCCAGTTCAGCTTCCGGTTTTGGGTTTTTTCGTCCGTTTTTCGGCTTTCAAACACACTTCGTGGGTTTTTTCGCTTGTTTTTTACTCGCTACACACAGATTGCCCCCCACTTCCCTGATTCAGCTTCCGGTTTTGGGTTTTTTCACTTGTTTTTCGGCTTTCAAACACACTTCGTGGGTTTTTCTGCTTGTTTTTCACTCGCTGCACCCAGATTGCTCTTCACTTTCCTGATTTAGCTCCCGGTTTTGGGTTTTTTCGCTTGTTTTTCGGCTCCCACACCCACCGCGTGGGTTTTTCTGCTTACTTTCCACTCGCTACACCCACATACGCCAGTGCTACCGTCACGCCATCCTGCGCCTGCTTGCGAAGCAACAGCTCTCCATCATTCGCGCCATGCTCGCTTGCATATTTCACTGCACTGCGCTCACAAACATTATCCACGCCTGTCACGCCTGTCACGAACTCGGATGCGGAAAACGTCCCCGACACCGCCTGCAATTCTTCTGCCGTATATGTCTCAAACGGCACTTTCCGCGTCTCGCAGAATTCAAGCAATCCAGCCTCTTCCTTCTTCAAATCAATGCTCGCCACCGCACATAACGCTTCCATCCGCAAGCCTGCTTTCGCAAATGCATCCTGCACCGCATGCTCGATTTTATCCGAAGATGTTCCCTTCTTGCATCCAATTCCTGCTACGATGCAGAGTGGAACAAGCTGCAACATTTTCTCATATGGCAGGATATCTCGTGGAGTTACAATAACCTGATACGAACCTATCTTTAATCTCCGAACATCGATTCTATTCCCGCATGCGTTCTTCTCTTCTTCCTGCGAAACCTCTGCTTCATCCACCCACACAGGCTTCGCCCCGGTCGCCAGCACCTCTGCGCTGATTGCCTTCGCCTTCGCCCAGTCCGTCACAACTAAATTATGTTCCCGCGCATAATCATCGATAGAAAACTGTCCTTCCACGTCCGTCGCCGTCGTAATAACCGGTGTTGCCCACATCACATCCGCCAGCATCTGTGTGAGTGCATTTGCCCCGCCGGCATGCCCACTCACCAGCGATATCACGTGTTTGCTGCATTCGTCCATGCACACGATTGCTGGATCTTTGGATTTGTGTGTCAGGTGTTCCGCTACACTCCGTACCGCGATTCCACTTGCTGTTACGAACACGATAGCGTCCACCTGTTCAAAATATTCGTCAACACATGCCTTCACTGTTTCCTTCATTGAAACCTCTGGAAGCGCCTCGCATTTTACCTTCGCAATAATTTCTGCACCGGAAATATTTTCCAGCTTCTTCGCCAATTTTTGCATTGTTGCATACCCACGCACACTGCATGTGATAAGCAGCACGCGGCGGATCCCTGCCGGAAGGGCAATCTCCGTCGCACCGCGGTATTCCGTTGCAAATGCTGCGTCATAGAGCTTTGATTTCTCATAGATACTTCCAAGTGCCGGAGATACGATGATCAGTGCCGTCTTCGTAATTCCCGCAGCTTCCATATCTTCCGGAAGCTTTGCCAGTGTCGTGCGGATGATTTTCTCTTCCGGCCACGTTGCCTTATACACGACAGCAACCGGCGTATCCTCTGCATATCCACCGATCAAAAGCTCCTGCCGTACCTTTCTTGCAAGCCCGGACGACAGATACAACACTAGACTGGCGCGATGTGCCGCCAGACTCCGCAGATTTTCCTTCTCCGGCACTGGCGTTTTCCCTTCTGTTCTTGTCAGAATCAAGGTCTGCGTCACATCAGGCAGCGTATACTCACACGCCAGCGACGCCGCGGCACCGAACACCGCACTCACCCCCGGGCACACATCATATGCAATTCCATATTCATCCAGCAGATCCATCTGCTCGCGGATTGCCCCATACACCGACGGATCTCCCGTATGCAGGCGCACCGTCCCTTTACCTGCTGCCTCTGCTTCCCGCATCACATCCACAACCGCATCGAGTGTCATATGCGCACTGTTATAGATCTTGCAATCCGCCTTTGCATAGGAAAGCAGCCCTGGATTTACAAGCGAACCCGCATAGATAATCACGTCCGCTTCCTTGATTCGATTCATGCCCCGCACAGTGATCAGATCACACGCACCGGGACCCGCTCCTACAAAATGTACCATTTATTTAACTCTCTTTCCGCATCACTCGTCTGCCCCAGATATCCATACTTCTCCGAAAATACAATAACTCCAAACCGCATCGTATCGCCGACTCTGCCTGCGACATGCTTCTCGATCGCCGCAAGGATACTCTGCATCACCACTTCCCGCAAGCCTTCTCGTTCCAACACATCCAACATCCGATCGGTATTGATACAGTCGTAGATTTCCTGTACCACCTTCGCTTCGGCGCCCGCCATCGCTGCATGCACCGCGAAGATTTCTCCTCGTCCATCTGCCACCTTGGAATGTGTGTTGAAAATTCCTGCCGCCAGCTTCACCAGCTTTCCGATATTTCCAACCAGCAAGAAATCCTTCATGCCATATGAGATTGCAAGGTCAATCGTATCACCGATATAATTGCTTGACTTGACGCTCTTTGTCAGATCAAGTTTCAAATATTCAGACGCATACGCCTGTCCATAGTTTCCCGGTGTGACTAATATTTTCTCTTCGCCGACCGCATGCAACTGCCGGATCTCCGTCTCGATCGTTGCCACAATCGCCTGCTCACTCATCGGCTCTAAGATTCCGCTTGTTCCTAGCACCGACAGTCCGCCCTCGATGCCAAGCTTCGGGTTAAATGTGCGCTTCGCCAGAGCCTCGCCCTCTGGCATCCAAACCGTGATGTGCAATGGCTCACTGACATTTGCTTTCTCGCACACATCTGCCACCGCCGCAAATATCATCTGCCGCGGTACACGGTTGATTGCCGCCTGTCCAACCGCCTGCTCCAAGCCTTCTTTCGTAACTCGCCCGATTCCGATTCCTCCATCCAGCGTCAGAAACGGAAATGATTCGCTGGTAAATGCGCAGGGCCTGTCTTGGCTTCCATCTTTTTGCTCTCGCACACGCTGCTTCGCATACGCCACCGTCACACAGACATCCGTGCCGTTTGTCACATCCGGATCATCGCCGCTGTCCTTCACAACCTTATAGCTTACCCTGTCTGCATCCGCCTCCAACAGATACACCGGAACGGAAACCGTCATCCCCTTCGGCGTGCGCAAGGTTACCGCATGGCTTTCTACCCCAAGCAGAAGCTGTATCGCTGCTGCCTGTGCCGCCGCTGCACTACACGTTCCTGTCGTAATGCCCAGCCGGAGCTTTTTTTGATTTTTGATCACATATTCTTCCATACGCATTTCCAATCTGTAAAATCTTCTTTATTTATACCATTTCATACGGAAATTGTAAATTTATTTCCGTTCCCGCTATGCACCTCTATTTTCAATCCGGGTTTTTCTGCTTACTTTCTTCCTCCCACGCCCATCGCATGGGGCTCCAGTCATATATTCTCTTTCGCGCTCACTTCACTATACCACATGATTTACTTCCGAAAAAAGAGCAGGACTTCCATCCTGCTCTCATGTGTATGAATTGCACAATTAACTATTTTTCTTTTCTTCTTCGGATCATGCCTGTGATACCGACGCCCGCGCCAAGCATGAGCGTAATCATAATCGCTATCGGATATGCATCTCCGGTGGAAACCGTTTTATCCGTTTTCTTGCTTGTCTCTGTTGTCTTCGGGACACCTGCCTGTGTAGTTGCTCCATCCGGCTGTTCCACGGATGTCTGCTGTGTGGTTGCTCCATCCGGTTGTTCCACGGATGTCTGCTGTGTAGTTGCCTGCTCACCTGTCGTCTGTTTTTCTGTCGTTGTCTGTTCGCCTGTTGTGGATGGCGTCGCACCCTTTGCAACAACTACCTTGGTAGATGGCGACGCATAGTAATTGTTTGTTTCCTTATATCTTACGTAATAATCGCCATCGGAAAGCTGCGTGAGCGTCGTGCCTGTGCAGGCGATCCAACTTGTCTGATCAATACTATATTCCATCGTCGTTGCCAGATTGGTAATCTGACCATCATTTTTTCCATCAATTGTTTCTGCCGTCGGTGTCAATCCCGTCGGTGCATTCTGATTTGCCTTTTGGATGGTGAAGTTTTTCACAATTTGTCCATGTAAACTATTTATTCCGTCGATCGTGACACTCGCGGTTCCCGCATTTTTGTTATCGGCATAAGTCAGTGTATAGCTTGTGTTCTCTGTCAGTGTCTGTCCGTCATAGGTTACTGTCACGGCAGGTTTTTTTTCATTGCCATCATAGACATATGTATCCGGATTGAGTGTAACGGTAAGCTGTGAATCGGAGAGCCTGCGATAACGAAGTACATAATTTGTTGCATTACCTCCATTTTCATCCAAAATGGTTTGTATCGTATCACTGTATCTCTGAAATGATCCAATCGAATACCCCTCCGGTATATAATCCTTTACTGCATCAAATCCGTTACCAGGCCTGCCATAGTTAGAAATTCCAGAGTCGCAGTTTATTGAAAATATACAATCCTTCTCCATTGTCAGCTTTGTCAAATTAAATGTTCCCGCTCGCAGTTCAACATAACTGCCATTTTTTAACTGCATGCCACCATCGGACAGCCACTGCATACCCGTTGGCAATATCAGCTTGGCTCCATCAACAACAAGAGCTCCATAGTCTCCGCTTGAACTCCCATTGTTAATGTATGCCGTCATAGTTCCATTTTTTATTTCCAGAGAATAACTCACATTCAACGTGTCTAATATAAGGCTCTTGGAATTCAAATCCAGCTTAATATGCTTATTGTCTTCTCCACTGTTATATCCGATCGTCAGTGACGAATTGTCTATATCATCCAGCAAACGAATTGTATCATCATTTTGAGCCGCAACAAATGCCTCTGGCAGTGTTCCATATTGACCCTTTAGATTTCCGTTTAGATCCACAACCTCTGCCACTTCCCCCGCAGCCTTGACCGGCACAACCTTCGTCCCTCCGCTTATCGAAAAAATTGTGGCTGCTGCGATTACAACTGCCATCACCTTCCGCATTAACTTCTCTCTTACTTTCATTTTCTCTCCTCCTACTACCTAGGACTTTCCTGTCCTAAATATTATCCTCTTTACATTTTTTTCATTCTTTTTCTTTACCATACCTTTGGGGGGCACGTCAACCCTTTTGGGACGAAATGCATTTTTCTGGGACGAAATGTCATTTTGATACATAGATTCCTATATAAAATTGTGTTACAATGTTAAAAATTACAATTCAACCATTCATCAGAGAGGAAATGAATATGAACCTTGCCATCGTGGATGACAATCCGGAAGAATTACAGAAATTATATAGAACCATTATGGATTACAGCCGCACGCACGATGTTGCAATCGCCTGTGACTGCTTCGCGAC
>ERZ1034901.2646-NODE-2646-length-11192-cov-8.268744_pt1 | contig 11192 bp, 6 predicted proteins | sample MGYA00520628_ERZ1034901 | MGnify/ENA primary metagenome ERZ1034901 (study PRJEB33766, sample SAMN09781783) | gut metagenome | biome: gut microbiome | host: Homo sapiens | place: Madagascar | study: EMG produced TPA metagenomics assembly of the PRJNA485056 data... | reverse complement strand
GATTCTTGACAGGCCTGTTAAGCGCCGTCATGGCCCTCAGCCTGTTCGCCCTGCCCGTCTCCGCGGCAGAAAGTGCATGGACTCCTGATACAAATAAGACGGTGATTGACATCGACGAAACTCGTAAAGGTTCACTCACAATTTACAAGTATCTTCAGGAGACGACTAACGAGAAAAATGATGGCACCGGTGAGGGTGGCCAGGAAGAACAAGTAAAAGACCTTGATAAAGGTAGAGGTGTTGGCTTCACAATCTATAAGGTTATGAATGCCAAAGAACTGATTGCTTACTATAATGGTACTGGTAAAGATTCCGAGGACAATCCGATTGACTCGGTTTCTGTAAGTACCTATGTTGATATGGGCACAAAAACCATTAAAAGCGAGTACGCGAGTAATAATGTTGGAGACCAGAAATTCACGAATGATAATGGTAAAGTGTCTTTTGAAGGACTGGACGTTGGCCTTTATGTGGTAATTGAAACCCAGCGCCCTGCGAATGTCACAGAAGCTGTTACTCCGTTCTTGGTGTCGATTCCGATGACCAGAAAGACTGAGAACAATCAGACGGATTGGTTGTACAACGTTGTTGTGTATCCCAAGAATAGCACGAAAAAGGGCAATGTAGACCTTGTGAAGAAAGGCGTTATTGGTGACAACAAAGATGCTACAGTAGACCTTTCTGGTGTGAAATTTAAACTGGAGCACAAGAAAGAAAATGTTACGCCGGATACTTGGGAACAGATTAGCTCGGGAGAAGCTGACGGTCTTTTTACAACTGTAGATGGAAAGATTACTGCTACGGATTTGATGCCGGGTACTTATCGCTTTACTGAGGTAAGCTATGCTGAAGGCACAAAAGATAAAAAGTACATTCTCAATGCGGGCGATTCCTATGTGTTTGTAGTCAATGAGGATGGTATTGTTAAAAAACCGGAGGAAACTCCTGAGCATAATGACGATTATGAGACAAATGATAAGACCGTAACCGTTTACAACTACGCACCTGATCTTGAGAAGCAGGTGCAGAAGAATGGTGCAGAAGGAACTTGGCAGGTAGGTGCCGATTACAGCGTTGGTGATAAAGTTCCCTACAAGATTACTGTTACTGTTCCGAGCAATATTGCCCGCCTGAAGACGTTTGAAGTTACTGATACGCCCGTGAATCTGCATGACAATATTGACGATACCTTTACGATTGGCGTTGATGGCACGAACCAGGTTCTTACAAAAAAGACTGTTGATAGTGGTGCATACGACTACGAGGTAATCCAAGACGGTACAAATGGTTTTAAAGTTGCATTTAATATTGATGCGATTGATGCGAAAGACCTTGGCGGCAAAAAGCTGATTATCAGCTATAATGCAACCTTGCTGAAAGATTCCGCCGTGACTTCTACCGATGGAAACAAGAATACTGCAACTTTGATTTATTCTAATAAAGTAAAAACCGACAATACCGAGGAAACGGATAACGACCACAACAAGATTACGGATGAGACTGTTGTTTACACCTTTAAAATTAAGATTGTGAAGCAGTCTGATGTAGTAGTTGATGGCACGAAGGCAATGCAGGGCGTCAAGTTTGATCTGTACAAGTCGATTCCGAACGATGCGGCGGTGCCTGCTGGTGCAACTGAAGTGGCTCCGACAGATGCAGTAAAGCTGAAATTGCCGACCATCAAAGACGAAAAATGGGTTAGAATTGCAAGCGACTTGACGACTAATGGACAGGGTGAAATCGAAGTTTCTGGTTTGGCCAATGGCACTTATTACCTTGTTGAAACGCAGACAAATAAGGGCTATAACCTGCTGAGCGGTCCTGTTGAAGCAAAACTGGACATTGCCTATAAGACTTCTTGGAAAGAAACGAATGACTATATCGGCGGTGTCCTGGTCAAGCATGAAGTGACAAAGGCTGAAGAAAAGTTTGATAAAGATCAAGCGGAAACCGAATTCATTAAGGTGAATGGTGGCACGCAGAACGGTACGGATGAAAATGGCAAGACTCACGGCGTACTGAAGACGACTGTCATCAACCGCAAGGGCTTCAACCTGCCCACCACCGGTGGCTTCGGCACTCTCCTGTTCAGCGGCATTGGCGCTCTGCTGGTCGTTGGCGGTGTCGGCGTGCTGATGAGCACCAAAAAAAAGAAGAAGGGCAATGCCTGATTCGCATCCCCTGAACCAAACAACTTAAACAACTTACAAACTACCTAAAGGGGAAGGGCCGTTTTGGCTCTTCCCCTATGGTGGGTTATACGGCACCTTACACTTTTTTGAAAGGACACTGCCATGGATACCTCCACCAGACTGAAATTGGGCTTTGCGGCGCTGATGATCCTGTCGGGCATCGGCGTGGCGTCCTACCCGGTCATCAGCAACATGGTGGCCCAGCGCCACGCCAGTACGGCTATCCAAAATTACGACGAGACCGTGCATAGCATGGACACCGAAAAGCTGGACGCCGCCAAAGAGGCCGCCCGCCGTTACAATGAACAGCTGGGCAGCGCGCTGGACCGCGATGCCGCCGGCGAAGCCGAGGACACCGGCACCAGCTATGTGGACCTGATCGACGTGGGGGAAAGCCTTGGCTACATCACCATCCCGAAAATCGACGTCAACCTGCCCATTTACGAGGGCACCAGCGACGACGTCCTGCTGAAAGGCGTCGGCCATCTGGAAGGCTCCAGCTACCCGCTGGGCGGAGAAAGCACCCACAGCGTGCTGACCGGGCATCGCGGCCTGGCCGAGGCGGTGCTGTTTACCGACCTGGACAAATTACAAGAGGGCGATAAATTTTACCTGCACATCATGGACGAGGTGCTGGCCTATCAGGTCGACCAGGTCAAGGTCGTTCTGCCCGAGGAGACCGATGACCTTACGATCGTGCAGGGGCAGGACTACTGCACCCTGGTGACCTGCACGCCCTACGCCATCAATACCCACCGCATGCTTGTGCGCGGCATCCGCGTGCCGTATAATGGAGAGGAAGAAACCGGCGATACCCCGCAGGTCGTGCAATATCAGGCCCTGCACACCGGCACGGTGGTCAAGCGCATCGTGGATGCCTGGCCGTGGATCTCGGTGACCGGCAGCGTGATTATTGGCGGCGAAGCACTGCTGCTGCTTCTGCTGCTGCATCGCTGCAAAAAACGGGAGGAGGACGACTAAATGCGGCGTCTGCTTGTAAAAATCGGCGCGTGGCTGGCCATTCTGCTGGGCCTTGCCATGATGCTGCAGCCCACCGCCGCTGATTGGCTGACCCGCCAGCGCAACAGCAAAACGGCACAGCAGTTTGCCGCCAACACAGCCACCGCCGCCGATGCGGCAAACACTGACAGCGCCAGCCAAACCGCCGAGGAAAGCCGCCCCTACCCGGAACTGTACGCCGCCATGCAGGCCTACAACGCGCAGATTTGCGCCGACGGCCAAAGCGGCCTGACCGACGCCTTCGCCTACGAGAACCCGCCGCTGGATCTGACCGATTACGGCTATGACGAGGAGGTCCTCGCCATGCTGTGGATCCCGCGGCTGGATCTGGAACTGCCCGTTTACCTGGGCGCCAGCCGGGAGAATATGGCCAAGGGCGCGGCGCTGCTGGGGCAGACCTCGATGCCGCTGGGCGGCGAAAACACCAACACCGTGCTGGCCGCCCACCGCGGCTATTATGGCGCGGAAATGCTGCGCAACGTGCAGCAGATCCAAGTGGGGGACAAAATCCAGCTGACCACCCCGTGGGACACTTTAATTTACCGCGTGGCAGAGCTGAAAATTATCGACCCTGCGGATATTTCCTCGGTACTCATCCAGCCGGGGCGGGATCTGCTGACGCTTTCCACCTGCCACCCCTATACCCAGAATTACCAGCGCTACCTTGTGATAGCCGAACGCGACCCCGATGCCGCCGTGACCGATAAGGACACCGACCTGCAGGAAAGCGAGGCCACCTGGGATGCCTCGCCCCGGCAGGTGACGATGGAAACAGACGGTACAACGTCTATCGCTGAGGTGGAACCCCAAAGCATCACCCCGCTGCCGCAGGAGGGCAGCACAGAATCCGAAGGCAGCGCGGTCTCCAACCTGATGATCTGGCTGGAAAACAACGCCCTTTGGGCCGGGTTCGTCTTTATTGCCGCCTGTGTCGGCGTGCTGGCGATCTGGCAAAAACACCGGGAGGAATGACCATGCAATACAACCAAAAGGCCGCTGACGTAGCGGCGGAAGTTTCCAAAGCCGTGTTTGGCAAGCCGCAGACCATCCGCACCATCTGGATGGCCATGCTGGCGGGCGGCCATGTGCTGATCGAGGACATCCCCGGTGTGGGCAAAACAACGCTGGCGCTGGCCTTTGCCCGCGCGCTGGAGCTGAACGAGAGCCGCGTGCAGTTTACCCCGGACGTGCTGCCCTCGGACATTGTGGGCTTTACCGTGTTCCAGAAGGAGACCGGGCGGCTGGCGTACCACCCCGGCAGCGTAATGTGCAACCTGTTTTTGGGTGATGAGATCAACCGTACCTCGAGCCGAACCCAGTCGGCGCTGTTGGAGGTCATGGAGGAGGGCACCGTCACCGTGGACGGCGTGACCCACCCCGTGCCCGCGCCCTTTACCGTTATTGCCACCGAAAACCCCGTGGGCGCTGCCGGTACGCAGATGCTGCCGCAGTCCCAGTTGGACCGTTTTACCGTGTGCGTTGTCATGGGCTACCCGGACACCGAGGCCGAGATGCAGATGCTGGCGGGCCGCGGCCAGCGCACCCTGCTGGAACAGGTGCACCCCGTGGCCAACCAGGCCGACCTGCTGGCCATGCAAAAAGAGGTGGCAGGAGTGTTTATCCATGAGCTGATGTATCGCTATATCGTGGATCTGGCACAGGCCAGCCGCAAGGAACCGCGCCTGGCACTGGGGCTCAGCCCCCGTGCGTCGCTGGCGCTGGCCGGCATGGCGCGGGCGGCAGCATATTTGGCGGGGCGGGATTTTGTTGCTCCGCAGGATGTGACCACTGTGTTTGCCGATGTGGCCCGCCACCGCCTGATGCTGACCGACCAGGCCAAGGCGGGCGGCGAGACGGTGGATGCGGTCATCGACGATCTGCTGCGCACCGTGCCGCGTCCCCGCCCGGAAAAGGCCGACCGCCATGGCAGGTAAACTGTGCTGGGCGCTGGGCCTGGTGCTGCTGTTTGCCGCTGCGGTGCTGACGCAGGCGCCGCTGGCCGTAGGGCTGCTGGGATTTTTCCTGCTGCTGACCCTGCTGCTGGTGCTGGAAGTGCGGTACCTGCGCGGCAAGGTGGAGGCCGAACTGATCGTGCCCGACCAGCCTGTCGTGCAGGGCCGGCCCTTTGTGCTGACCGTGCGGCTGACCAACCACAGCCCGCTGCCCATCCCCCAATTGCTGACACTGGTGCAGGCCACCGATGAATGGGGCGGCAATACCATAACTTTACGCTGCAGCGGCATGTTGGGCAGCAAGGCCCGCGCTGAGCAGCGGTTGACGCTGCAGGCCAACAAAAGCGGCGTGTGGCAATTACGGCTGCAAAGCGTGACGCTGTGGGACCATCTGGGGCTGTTCAAAGCCCAATGCGGCCTGCCGCAGACCGCACAAAGCCTGTGCGTGCTGCCCCAAAGTGCCCGCCTGGGCAGCGACACCCAGCCCGACCCTGACGCCGACGGCATGCAGGAGAGCGACCGCAGTGTGCTGGGCGGCAACTACGATGTGCGAGAGTACCGCGAAGGGGACTCGCTGAAACAAGTCCATTGGAAGTTGAGTGCCAAGCTGAACCGGCTGTTGATCCGTGAACCGCTGGCCGCCGGTACGATGGCGGGGCAGGGGAGCGGTGACGGCCCCGGCGAGGGTGAGGGTGACATGTGGGGGGATTTCCCCGCCGAAGCCGCCCTGCACCGGGAAGCACCGCCCACCAAGAAAAAAGCAGTGGCGCTTTCCAAACGCGGCGGCACCGATGCCGACAGCGGCCTGGTGTTTCTGGACCGTGTGCTCATCAGCCCCGCCGTACCCGCGCGGGATACCCTGTGGCTGGTGGTGGACCTCTGCCTGCTGCTGGCGCTGGCCTTTGGGCTGGTGTCCGCCGCCGTGACGGCCTTTGCCGTGCACCCGCCCGTTTGGGTGTGGCTGGCGCTGGCCGCTTGGTGCGCCGGGTGGTGCCTGTTTGGGCGGCTGCCCCGGCGTGTGCAGCGGTTGGGCCTGCTGGCTGGCAGCCTTGTCTATTTGGTGGGGCTGTTTTTGTGCCAGCGCAGCTTTTTGGCCGGGGCACGCCAGTTTGGCGCTGCCGTGGCCGCAAGCTTAAATCAACGTTTTAACGCAAATCTTGCCGCCACAGCGGGCGGCACCCCGGCCCAGTTGGGGCTGTTTCTGGCGCTGGCCGCCCTGCCTTTGGCGGGCCTGCTGGCGCTGGCTGCGCTGCGCCGGGCCGACATTTTGCTGTTGAATCTGCTCCTGCTGCCGGCGGCGGTGTTCCTGCTGCTGGCGGGCAGCAATGTCTCCACGCCCTGCTGGCTGCTGCTGGCCGTGGGTTGGCTGGGGGCGCTGGCTGCCTCCCGCGCCGTGCGCCGCCGTGCCCTGTGGGGGGCGGCGGAGACCTGCCGCCGCAATCAGGCACAGCACCGGGCCATCCAAAAAGGCTCGGCGGCGGCCACTGTGCTGGTATGTGCTGCGCTGTTGGTGCCCGCCTTTGTGCTGCGGCCTGTGGTAGGTTTGCCCTTGCAGGCATTGCAGCCCGCGGCCCAGGTGATGGAATCGGCGGCCATAAGCGCCGCTGTGACCTGGCTGCCCCGCGTCAGCGGCGGGCGGCTGAACCTGCATGTAGAAGCTGCCGCCGGCGGCGTGGCCGATGGTGCCTTAGCCCAGGGCGGCGGCTTGCAGCTGCGCGGGGTCGAGGACCTGGCCCTGACCGCCAGTGACCAGCCTGAGGAAACCGTCTACCTGCGGGGCTTTATCGGTGGCAGCTACGACGGCACCGCCTGGCAGGCCCCCGATGCAAACGCCTTTGACAGCGCCGCCATGAACTGGAAGACCGAGGACGACGCCCGCCTGACGATTGCCAGCCTGCCGTTTTTGCGTGCCGCCTACGATGGCGCCGCCGAGCCGCAATCCCTTACGGTGGAGCGGCTGAACGCGGGGGACGCCTACACCTACGCCCCCTACAACGCCTACTGGAACGACTACTACACCCTAAACGGCGACGGCGCGGCGGACGGCCAGACCGCACAGGATGATGTGTTTTTGTATTATCCGCGCAGCATCGCCAAAGAACTGTTGGCCGCCCGCGCCGAGGGTGACCCCAGCGTGCTGGACCGCATGGAGAGCTCCTACGCGGCCTACGCCAACAGCCACTACACCGCCGTGCCCGATGGCTACGACGACTTGCAGGCCCAGTGCGAAACGGCCGCCAAAGAGCAAAAGCTGACCGACCCGGACGACATCGCAGCCTACATCCGCACCTGGCTGAACACCAATTGCCGGTATGACACCAACGCCTCCCAGGCACCGGACGGCACCGACCCGATCCGCTACTTTTTGTACGAGTCCAAGTCCGGCTACAGCGTGCAGTTTGCCTCGGCGGCCACGCTGATGTTCCGCATGTTCGGCCTGCCCGCCCGCTATGTGGTAGGGTATGCTGCGCCGCAAAGCTTGTTTACCCAGCAGGCGGACGGCAGTTGGCACGCCGTTTTGCAGGACGATAATGCCCATGCCTGGGCCGAGGTCTACATCGACGGCCAGGGCTGGACCCCCATGGAGATGACTCCCGGTGTGCTGGTAACAGCTGAAAAGGCCGACTACAAGAGCAGCCTGCCGGAGACCACCCCTGCCGAGAGTGGGGCAGCAGCCAACACCGACAGCGCCGATACCCGGCAGGACTTGCAGCTTTCCATCGCCCCGCGCCGCGCCCTGTGGCTGCTGGCCGTGCCGGTGGTGATGCTGGCTGCAGCTACAGCTGCTTTTATCCTGCACCGCCGCCGTGTGCTGGGGCTGGATACCCGCCGCCCCTGTGCAGAGCGGGTGCTGGCGATCTTTGCTGCAATCTATGCGCAACTGGTGCGCCGCGGCCTGCCTGCAGGTACATCCTCGGACGAGCGGGCGTTCCCCCGGTTTTTGCTGAAAGAGGTACATGAGCTTTCGGGCGGGGAAATCGAGGCGATGGTATCGCTTGCGCAGCGTGCTGCCTTTGCCGCCGATACCCTGACCGAAGAAGACGTAGCCGCTATGCGCGGCTGGTACAACCGCATCAAAAACAACAAAAAGACATAATTCCACATAAAAATTGCGAAAAAATTGCGAAATTTTTTCCCAAAACACCCCAAAACCGTTGAAACCTACGCACTGCGTATGGTATACTAACCTAAACACCATTGAACAAGGAGTCGATTCTGAGATGCCGCGTCGCAAAAAATCGGATGAAGGCATTATGGATATCACCCGCATGGCAGAGGATCTGGGCGTATCAAAAACGACGGTATCCCGTGCTTTGTCCGGCAATGGCCGTGTAAGCGAAGCAACCCGCCGGCGTGTGGTGGACTATGCCCGTGAGAAAAATTATGTCCCGAACATGATGGCGAAAAGCCTCGTCACCAAAAAGTCGTATAATATTGCGCTGGTGTTTTCGCGCCAGTTTTCTAACTTCGAGGGTCAATTCCTGCGCAAAACTATCACCGCCGTCTGCGATGTGATGGCCCGCAACGATTACGATGTGCTGCTGGCCATGGTGGGTGAGCAGGAGGCCCAGCCTATGCAGCGCCTGCTGGTCAACCACAAGATCGATGGCGTCATCCTGGCCCGCTCGCTGGAGCGTGACCCCCTGATCCCATTGCTGCAGCAAAGCAAACTGCCCTTTATCGCCATCGGCCGCCCGGCTGACCCCACGGTGCTTTACGTCGACCACGACCAGGTGGGCGGCTGCCGTGAGATGACCAACCTGCTGCTGATGAAAGGTCTGCACCGCATCGCCCTGTTGGGTGGTTCCATGCTGTACACCGTCAATCAGACCCGTCTCGAGGGCTTCCGCCAGGCGCACGAGCACAGCCGTTGTAAGATCGATGAAACCCTGCTTTTTTTGGAGTTGGAGACCGACGATCTGCGCATCGACGCCATCCAACAGGCTGTGGCACGCAAGGCGGACTGTCTGCTGTGCATGGACGACCACGTGGCCATGCTGGCACTGAACACCGTGCGCCAGATGGGCCTGAAAGTGCCCGATGACATCCGTATTGCTTCGCTGTATGACGGCGAGGCCCTGCTGGATTGCACGCCGCAGATCACGGCGGTGTCTTTCGACCCCGAACTGCTGGGCAAACGCGCCGCACAGCAATTGTTGGCCGTCACCCGCCGCCAGCCCGTCGAGACCGGCGCCCTGCTTGGCTACCAGGTGGGCCTGCGCACCTCGACACAGACCTGATTTTACCTCCATTATTCAAAAATAAACAAAGCCGCCCGGCCTGAAATTCTCTTCAGGCCGGGCGGCATTTTCTAGGGATGCCTAAATTTATTCAGCGTTGTTCATATAAATACGTGCCTCATACGGGCGGAAATGTGCCGCATCCGCGGGGGTGTCATAGTTGCCCAGCAGCAGGGTATCCAACGGCAAGGAAGCCACTGCGTCGGCGGGCAGGGTGAGCGGCTCCTCGTAGAAATTGCACAGCACGGTCATCACCTGGTCACCCAGGCGGCGCTGGTAGGCAAACAGAGCCGGGTGGTCTGCAAAAAGCAGGGTAAAGTCGCCCTCACTGAAAATGGGATACTGTTTGCGCAGACGGATGAGCGCCTGGTAATAGTGGAACACCGAGCCGGCATCCGCCACCTCGTCCGCCGCATTGATGGCGGTATAGTTGGGGTTCACCTGCAGCCAGGGCGTGCCATCGGTAAAGCCCGCGTTGGTGGTGGCGTCCCACTGCATGGGGGTGCGGGCGTTGTCGCGGCTCTTGGCGTGGAGAGAGCGCAGGATATCTGCCTCGCTGTACCCGGCCTGGGTACGTTCGCGGTACATGTTCAGCGTTTCAATGTCGCGGTAGTCGTCGATGGTGGGGAAGGCGACGTTCGTCATGCCCAGTTCCTCGCCCTGGTAGATGTAGGGCGTACCCTGCATGCCGTGCAGCAGGGTGGCCAGCATCTTGGCGGATTCCTGCCGGTAAGCGCCATCGTTGCCCCAGCGGGAGACGATGCGCGGCAGGTCGTGGTTGTTCCAGAACAGGCTGTTCCAGCCTTTGCCGTGCAGGCCCACCTGCCACTTGGTCAGCACCTCTTTCAGCGCCGAAAGCTGCAGCGGAGCCAAGTCCCATTTCGCCTTGCCGGGAATCTGGTCCAGGCCGATGTGCTCAAACTGGAACACCATCGAGAATTCCTTGCCCCGCGGGTCGCTGAAGATGGGGGCGTTCTGCACATTGGCGCCCCAGGCCTCACCCACGGTCACCAGATCGGTGCCGCCAAAGGTGTTGGCGTTCAGCTCCCGGATATAGGCATGCAGCATCGGGCCGTTGGAGGTAATTCCCAGGTCAGGGTCCTTGGCGATCTGGTCGATGACATCCAGCCGGAACCCGCCCACGCCTTTGTCCATCCAAAAGCGGATGGCCTTGTACAACTCCTGCCGCAGGGCGGGGTTGTCCCAGTTCAGGTCAGGCTGTTTGATGGAAAACTGGTGGAAATAATACTGCCCCACCTCGGGCACCCAGGTCCAGGCCGAGCCGCCAAAGGTGGCCCGCATCTTGTTGGGCGGCGTGCCCTCCACGCCGTCGCGCCAGACGTAATAGTCGTGGTAGGGGTTGTCGCGGCTCTTTTTTGCCTCCTGGAACCAGCGGTGCTCGTCCGAGGAGTGGTTCAGCACCAGATCCATGATGATGCGGATGTGGTGTTTTTTGGCTTCGGTGATGAGGTTGTCCATGTCGGCCAGCGTGCCGAACATGGGGTCAATATCGCAGTAGTCGGAAATGTCGTAGCCGTTGTCATCCTGCGGGCTGCGGTAGACGGGGCTGAGCCAGATGGCGTCGATGCCCAAACTCTCCAGATAGCCAAGCCGCTGGATGATGCCGGCCAGGTCACCGATGCCGTCGCCGTTGCTGTCCTGAAAGCTGCGGGGGTAGATCTGGTAGATCACAGCGTTTTTCCACCAGGGCTGCGGGTTTGCCATAGTTTTTCTCCTTATGGGTATCTTAGGGCTACACCGCACAATTCCCGCCTAACGGCTTAAGC
>ERZ1034901.2638-NODE-2638-length-11225-cov-6.113339_pt1 | contig 11225 bp, 6 predicted proteins | sample MGYA00520628_ERZ1034901 | MGnify/ENA primary metagenome ERZ1034901 (study PRJEB33766, sample SAMN09781783) | gut metagenome | biome: gut microbiome | host: Homo sapiens | place: Madagascar | study: EMG produced TPA metagenomics assembly of the PRJNA485056 data... | reverse complement strand
ATCAACCAACCAAGAACCTGGTACAAGCCAAGCAGTTACGCCCTCAGCCTTCTTTTTTCCTTTAACGATAGAAGCAAAGGCACGGAAGTCCTCGATACGGCCATTGGTACATGCGCCCAAGAATACATAGTCGATAGGATGACCCTCCAACTTCTCACCTGGCCGGAAGCCCATGTAGTTGAGGCTCTTCTTGAAACCAGCCTGCTCTTCCTCTGGAATCTGATCCAAAGCAGGAATGCTCTCGGTGATACCGATACCCATACCAGGGTTGGTACCGTAAGTGATACGAGGCTCGATGTCAGCAGCATCGAAGGTCAACTCTTTGTCGAAGACAGCGTCATCGCCACTCTTCAAGGTCTTCCAGTATGCCACAGCCTTATCCCAATCCTCACCCTTAGGTGCATATTCACGACCCTTGATATACTCGAAAGTAGTCTCATCAGGAGCCACAAAACCACCACGGGCACCCATCTCGATAGAGAGGTTGCAGAGGGTAAGACGACCTTCCATGCTCATATCCTTCACGACATCGCCACTGTACTCTACGAAGTAACCTGTAGCACCAGAAGTAGTGAGCTGACTCATCAAATAAAGAGCCACATCCTTAGCAGTCACTCCCTTGCCCAACTTGCCGTTGATGCTGATGCGCATTGACTTTGGCTTACTCTGGAGAATACATTGTGAAGCCATCACCATCTCTACCTCGGATGTACCGATACCGAAAGCTACGGCACCCATGGCTCCGTGGGTAGATGTATGAGAGTCACCACACACGATGGTCATACCTGGGAGAGAAAGTCCCTTCTCTGGACCTACTACGTGGATGATACCATTATCCTTGGTATTCATCGCAAAATGAGTGACACCGAAGTCGGCAGTGTTCTTAGCCAAGGTGTCCACCTGCTTCTTAGAGATAGGATCCTCGATAGGTTTGTCCTGATCGTGGGTTGGAGTATTGTGGTCAGGCATACAGAAAATCTGGTCTGGGCGGAACATCTTGAGTCCGCGAGCACGCATTCCAGCGAAAGCCTGTGGTGATGTAACTTCATGACAGTAAAGACGGTCGATGTAAAGCTGAGTAAGACCATCCTCTACAATCTGGACAACATGCTTGTCCCAAATCTTGTCGAATAATGTATTCATATCTGTTTTATCATATTGGGGGAAGTAATTCCCTATTTAACTTATCTAATTTTAAACTTGTTGATACAATCGATGTAAGCCTCTACAGAAGCGGTTACGATATCCGTGTCGGCACCGAAACCATAGTAGAGATGTCCATCATATTCCACCTGCATGTGTACCTTACCGACATCGTCAGAACCCTTGTCGATAGCCTGGATGGTAAATTCCTTCAGGTTCATCTCCTTCTGGATAATCTTCTTCAACGCACGGATAGCTGCATCCACAGGACCATTGCCAGAGGAAGCCTCCTCAAACTTCTGACCGGCGATGTCGAGGCCGATGCTAGCCACACTCTTCACGCCCTTGCCTGTAGTAACCTGCAAGTAGTCGAGTGTCACGCCATGCTTGTCGGCAGAGTCGGCACCAGCGAGCATCAAGATATCCTCGTCGGTTACCTCTTTCTTCTTGTCTGCCAACTGGAGGAACTTCTTGTAAATCTTGTCGAGCTTCTCCTCGTCCTTGATTTCCACGCCGTTCACACTCAAGCGATATTTCAAGGCAGCACGACCAGAACGAGCTGTCAATACGATGGCATTGTCTTCCAAACCTACATCCTTAGGGTCGATGATCTCATAGGTCTGAACATTCTTCAAGACACCATCCTGATGGATACCAGAAGAGTGAGCGAAGGCGTTGCGACCCACGATAGCCTTGTTAGGTTGAACAGGCATGTTCATCAAGCTGCTCACCATACGAGAAGTAGGTACAATCTTGGTTGTATTGATGTTGGTGTCGATATTGACACCCTTGTGACATTTCAGAATCATGGCAATTTCCTCCAAAGAGGTGTTACCAGCACGTTCACCGATACCATTGATGGTCACCTCCACCTGACGTGCACCGTTGAGCACACCCTGCAAGGTATTGGCGGTAGCCATACCGAGGTCGTTGTGACAGTGGGTAGAGAGTCGAGCATTCTCGATGCCATCCACATGCTCCATCAAGTACTTGATCTTGGCACCATACTCATCTGGCAAGCAATAGCCAGTGGTATCAGGAATATTGACCACAGTAGCACCAGCCTTGACAACAGCCTCTACCACACGAGCGAGATACTCATTATCGGTACGACCCGCATCCTCAGCGTAGAACTCCACATCCTCCACGTACTTCTTGGCATACTTCACGGCAGCCACAGCACGCTCGATGATTTCCTCACGAGTGGAATTGAACTTATATTTGATGTGGCTATCGCTGGTACCGATACCCGTATGAATACGTTTGTGCTTAGCATATTGCAAAGCTTCAGCCGCACAATCGATGTCCTTCTCCACTGCACGTGTCAAAGCGCAGATGGTAGGCCATGTCACCGCCTTGGAAATCTCAACCACCGAGTTGAAGTCACCAGGACTAGAAATAGGGAAGCCTGCTTCAATGACATCAACACCTAGCTGTTCCAACTGCTTAGCCACTTGAATCTTCTCTACTGTGTTCAACTGACAACCAGGAACCTGTTCACCATCACGAAGTGTCGTGTCAAAAATAAATAATCTGTCACTCATATCTTATATATGTTTTTATATTTACTCATTAGCCTCAACCGAGATTTCTAACAAAAAAGCCTTTCGCACTTCTATACGGAAGTGGAAAGGCTGAATTTATCATGCACCATGAACTACACACACACCTTATCACTTCCGCCCACGCTCTGTAGTCGAATACTAATAATAATGCTTAGTATGTTCAAAGTCTCAATTGTCATTGCTTTATTCTTTAATCGCTTGCAAAGGTAGCACTTTTCTCGGACATAAACAAACAAATTATAACTTTTTTAATACAAAAGCTAACAAATTTGCATTTTTCGTCCTTTTCCTAGCACAAATCCGTAAGTCTTGTGCAATTTTAGAACGGAAGTGGTCCATCTACGCCTGGTGGAGGTGGAGGAAGAGGGTCGCCACCGCCATTCATACGAGAAGAAACGATACCACCCTCGCCACGTTCGGCAATAGCCGCCGCTGCAGCCGCCTCTTGTGGATCCTGGAAGCGAGTATATTCTCCACGGAAGTTGAGGAGCACATCACCGGTGGAACCTTTACGGTGCTTGGCGATGATGATCTGCGCCATGCCGTGCAGGTCGTTACCCTTCTCATCCTGATAGATGTGGTAATACTCCGGACGATGCACGAAGAGCACCATATCGGCATCCTGCTCGATGGCTCCCGACTCACGGAGATCGCTCAACTGTGGTCGCTTTCCATCCAAGCCCTCACGGTTCTCCACGTTACGACTCAACTGAGAAAGCGCCAGCACTGGGATATTCAACTCCTTCGCCAAACCCTTCAAGGAACGAGAGATGGTGGAAACCTCCTCCTGACGGCTACCGAACTTCATGCCCTGCGCATTCATCAACTGAAGGTAGTCGATCATGATGAGCTTGACACCTTTCTCACGCACGAGACGGCGTGCCTTGGTTCTCAGTTCGAAGATAGACAGACCCGGCGTATCATCCACAAAGATAGGCGCAGAAGTCAGTTGACCAATTCGGCTATCCAACTTTTTCCAATCCGAAGGGTCGAGCTGACCATTCAATATCTTATGTCCAGAGATCTCGCACACGTTGCTTATCAAACGGTTGACCAACTGGACATTGTTCATTTCTAGAGAGAAGAAGCCGACAGGAACATTGTAATCGACAGCCACGTTCTTGGCGATACTCAAGGCGAAAGAGGTCTTACCCATGGCAGGACGTCCCGCAATGATGACAAGGTCGGAAGCCTGCCACCCAGAAGTCATCTCATCCATACCCGTATATCCCGTAGGAATACCCGTAAGACCACTCTTGTTGCTGGCAGCACGCTGAAGGATATCGACCGCCTCATGCACAACAGGAGCCACTTGCGTATAGTCCTGTTTCATATTGCTCTGCGAGATGGTAAACAAGTTACCCTCTGCCTGTTGCATCAACTGATCGACATCTACGCTCTCGTCGAAAGCTTGCGTCTCGATGTCGCCAGCATAATGGATGAGTTGGCGAGCCAAATACTTCTGCGCCAAGATACGGGCGTGCGACTCGATATGGGCAGCGGAAGCCACCTGCATGGAGATTTCCATCAGATACTCAGCGCCACCCACGTTCTGAATCTCTCCCATCTTGGTGAGTTCATCATTGAGCGTCAAGACATCGACAGGTCGCTCGTCCATGTTCATCTGACGAATCGCCTCATATATCTTTTGATGACGAGGTTCGTAGAAGGTTTCCGGTTTCAGAATCTCCGAGACAATGGAGAACGCATCAGAATCGACCATCAACGCACCGAGCACCACTCGCTCCAGTTCGACCGCCTGTGGCTGAACATGAGCGAAGTTGGGGTCGATGGGCGCCGAACCCTTTCTATTGTTATTTCTTCTATTATCTGGCATAATACATTATTTATTATTAGGGGAAGTAGAGAAGCGACTATTCATGAAGCATCGAAGCGACACAGTCACCCATCAAACTTATATCAAACGGAGAGAGCTCTTCTAACTTCAGCACCTCACGGTCTTCTATCAACTTGTCGATAAGATGGTCTTCATCAGTCTTGGAAGCGGATACATACGAAGCAAAAATAAGACAAGCGTCTTGTATTTTCTTCAGCAACCAAAGACACAAACCATAATTGTAAGTATCCTCAACATTGTACAAAGAGGTATCTTCCTCACAAAGAGATTTCAACTGTTCATAGTGATTCTTTGCCTCATCATATTTACGTCTGAGCATATTCCCCCAACCCAAGGCACGCAAGACCAAAGTATCCTTCGGATTCTTGTAATTGAGCTCATACAAGATGGCCATTGCCTCTTCCACACGATTGCACTTCAGCATACAATAAGCCATCTTAAAGTGCAATGAGTCAGTAGGCTTTGCCTCGAACAACTTAGCAAACTGCTCCAATGCCGCCTCATAATTCTTTTGTTCAAAGTAGCATTTGGCAAAGGCTTTGTGCAGAGGTTGCTCCAACTTGCCCTCCATAGGAATTTCCTTCAGACAAGCGAGCGCTTGGCTATAATTATTCTTGCCATAGATATAATAAAGAGAAACCATAAACAACTCTTCTGGGTTTTCAGTTTCCTTTGAGATGAAAGACCACATGCGCTTATAATCCTTTCTCTTGCACAAGAAGTTGCAGATTTTCATCCTCATCTTCTGGTTGTTGCCGATTTCCGCAAACACCTTATTACCCAAGAAGAAGGCAGGCGAACCTTCCTCCTCACTAAAAACATTGGTGAAAGTTTTCTTGAAAGGAGAAACCTTGAAGAAACGGAACAAGTCCTGAAGCAACATTCTCCTTACCATAGAAGGATTAGTTTCTGGCTCTCCTTCCAAGTCTTCACGAGTGAACATGAAGGACTCCTCCAACAAAGGTTTGAGCACCTGCATGTGAGACTTGAGAGTTGTCTCCACGCCAAAGCAGAAACTATACTTATCGCCATCACAGAAAGTATGCGACTTCTCCAAATTTTTCAAGAAGGTATCATTGCCCAACATGCCACGCAGCTTATCCAACGAATGATGACCGCCATAGAAAGGCATGAACCAGTTGTAAAGCGAATGGAAGAAAGAGAAGCTCTTCATCTTGGAGAAGCCATCGAAATAGATGTCACTGCCTTGCTTTTGCATCTTGATCATCTTCTCGACGCTCTGCTCAAAGCGCTCCATCGCCTCCTCTTCCTTCTCTGGATATAAGATCTCATCCATGGAGAAGTCATCCAAGTCGCCTTTCAAGTCACGCATCATGTCCTTGGTTGGCATATTTTCCATGATGGTCTTGCTCACCTCAGAGGCATCTTTTTCAGCATCCATACAATAGATGACCTGCTTCTGCATCTCATACAGTTCTTGCACTGTATCAGGAAATTCCTCTACGAAAGTCTTTATTGCATCCGGATTATTGAAGTAATCGGCATGTTTTGCAGCACTTACACTAAACACCCAAGCTATCAAGGCACGTTCACGAATATAAACGTCTTTAGAATTGGCGTAAACGTAAAGTAAGCATTTGATCTTACTACGATCATCAACGCAGAGGCTCGACAGCATGATGGCAGAGATGAGAACAGCACTCACCCTACGAGGTGAGTCGGGATCGATCATGAATTCCGCCAAAAGCTGCGCCACGTCATCTGGCAACAGAGGAGTAATGAGAATAGCAGAAAACACCTTGCTGATGCTCTTCTCATCATACTGATGTTTTTTCAAATAATCGACACAAGAAAAGAAATCAAAAGACAAGCTTCTCTTGTGAGCTGCCGCTAAGGTGGCATCATTTTGAATGGCATCTATCATTTGCATATAGAGATACAACTGAAATGCAGTATCCGCAATTTGGGCCAACAAATTGCTACGTTGTGGGTCATCCACACCCTTCTTGAAGCAATCCATCATCATCTGATAGTTTCTCAAGGTATCTTCCACCATGTCAATAAGGTCACCTCCGCCATCCGAATTCTTGCGCAAGTAATCTATAGACAAAGTGAAATACTTTTTGAGTTTTCCACTATCTAATGCCTTTTGGATTTCCACCATTTCTTTATCATGAACTTGGTCCATTGTCTTGCTTTATTTTATTGCTTTTATAATGTCTGATTGCTTGGGGTTTGCTGCATGCTGGAAGCGAAGGCGTGGCAAGGCTTTCACGGTTGCAGTGTCAACGTCACAATACTTTCTCAACAGTTCGGAATAATAAGCACAACCATTCTTGTTGATGCTATCCACTGCCATATTATATGCCTTGAGGAACAGTTGCATCTGCTTCTTCCTCTCTGGCGACTTCAGCGCCTTGTCACGGAAAGCAAACACGCCGAAATGAATGTTCTTGTCACGGCTGTCCATCAATACAGGATGCTTCTCTACCCTAGCCTTCGTTGCCTGTGGCTCTGTCAAGAGAACGGCATCCATCTCATTGTTGAGCAACATCTTCAAGCGGATTCTCACGTCATTGATTTGCACACGATACACGTCATATTTTGTCTTGGCGCTATCTATCGCCAAGGTGGCGAGATAGTCGGTGGCGGAATAACGGGTGATGGCTATCATCTTGTCGGAGAGCTGCTTCAGTTCCGAGATACGTGAACGGCGGTTGGTGATGAGCTGCCAATAGGTATTGGTGGCTATCGGATAACTCAAGGCTGTGCCTCGCTTCACCAGTCGTTCCGCTCTCACCAAGTCGGTGATTGAACCTTCCACCCTTCCTCGCTCCAAGGCTGTATCACAGTCCATCTGGGCGGTATAGCCCTTCAAGTGGACGGTGACTCCCAAGGTATCGAAAAGGTGGTAGTCTTCTGCCACGAAGAGAGGCAGACAGTCGAGCGTCGGCATCACTCCCACCTTGAAAGATGCCTTGTCGATGCTGTCCAGTCGGGCTTTCTCTGCCTTCGACAGCACCTGGCTCTTCTGGGAGTCGCCACAACCGACCATCGACAGCAAACCTGCCAAGACGACCAATACGATCAGGGTTGTTTTTCTCATCTTGATTTCTCCTTATTCTACATAGAGCACCAATCCCTTGAGGTATTCGCCCTCTGGGTGGTAGATATTGATAGGATGATCCACTGGCTGGTGGAGCTGGTGCAAGATTCTCACCTTTCTTCCTGCCTGTGCAGCCGCTGTGAAGACGGCATTGCGGAAGTTGTCCTTGGTAACCACCTGCGAGCAACTGAAAGTGAAGAGAATGCCGCCATGCTTGATGCGCTGCAATCCCTTGACATTCAATCGGGTATATCCCTTCAAAGCATTATGCAATGCTGCTCTGTGCTTAGCGAATGCAGGTGGGTCGAGGATGATGAGGTCGTACTGCTGGTCGTGCTCATCGAGATACTTGAAGGCATCCTCGCAGAATGCCTCATGACGCTTGTCACCAGGGAAGTTGAGCGCGATGTTCTCATTGGTCAGTTCGATGGCCTTGGCACTGCTATCCACGGAGTGTACCTTCTCGGCATTGCCTCTCATCGCATAGACGGAGAAACCGCCGGTATAGCAGAACATGTTGAGCACGCTCTTGCCCTTGGCATATTGCTCCAAAAGGGAGCGGTTGTCACGCTGGTCAACGAAGAAGCCGGTCTTCTGGCCTCTCAACCAGTCGATATGGAATTTCAGTCCATTTTCCATCGCCACATTGTCGGCATCATCGCCACCGATGATGAAACCATTCTCCTGACGTAAGTCAGCCTTGAATGGCAAGGTGGTCTCGCTCTTGTAGTAGATGTTCTTGATGCGGTCGCCCATCACGTCCTTGAGGGCCTCAGCGATTTCCTGGCGATACACGTGCATGCCCACACTATGAGCCTGCATCACGGCAGTCTCGCCATAGCAGTCGATGACCAAGCCTGGCAAGTTGTCGCCCTCGCCATGCACCAAGCGATAAGTATTGTTGGCAGGATTGTCGGCTACGCCCACGGAGATGCGCATACGGAGCGCAGACTCCAAGCGAGAGCGCCAGAACTCGCCATCAATCTCGATGTCGCGGAATGAGAGCACACGTACAGCGATGGAACCGATCTGATAATGTCCCACGGCGATGAAGTCACCACCCGATGTGATGACGCGTACGATTTCGCCTTCCTCGATGCCCTCGTCCATCTTGTTGATGGCACCCGAGAAAATCCATGGATGGAATCTCTTCAGCGACTCCTCCTTACCTCTTTTTAAGTATATTTTCTTATACATATAATATATAGTCGATGTTACTTTGTTTCTTTTGCCTTTTTCTGTCTGCAAGAGTTTCTTTGTCTTTTTGGTCTGCAAGAGTTTCTTTACCTTTTTTGTTTGCAACTATGCGTTAGCCTCAGCCACCTCGCCATCATGGGCGTTGTCCTCTGCTTGAACCCCTTCTGCTACAGGTGCCGTTTCAACTGGTTCAGGCTGCACAGGCTCGACGAAGACATAATCGCGAGTCTCCATCAGTCGCTGCAACTCATTGTAGAGGTTGATGCAAGCCCACGCATCGGTAGCGGCATACACGATCTGGGCAGGGCGCAACTCGGAAGCCTCCCAGTTGGTGAGTCGCTGCGACTTGCTGATCTTCTGTCCGAAGAGATTGGCGTACAACTTCTGCAAGCTGAGGTCGAGAATACCGAAATCGGAGGATATGTCTTGAATGTCGATGAACAATCCTGGCTCAAACTCGCCTCTCTTGTGGAGCTGCAACAAGTCGTCGTGCCAGGAGAGTCCTATCTTAGGCACTTTCTTGTCGGTCAACAGTCGGATGACAGATGGCGACAATCCCAACTTGTTGAGTCGGAAGAGATAGCATACATCCAATGTGCTCACTTGGAGCAAAGCCACGATAAACGCCACACCTTTCTTGAAAGAAGGGCGTGTCTCCGTATCTACACCGAGAATCTCTTGGCTGAGCAAAAAATCGACAGCCGCCTCGGCATCTTCCTCATTTTCTATGACCTTGATCACACCGGGAAAGGTTACTCTTGGCAATGTAACGATTGTTCGTTTGTCGAACTTCTTGAAAATTGTTTTCATTATTAATTTATGATTTCAATATGCAAAAGTACAATTATTATATGAATTAACCAAATATTGGGAGCATTTCTAAATAAAATTAGAAAAATTAGCACTAAAGATAGCTGCTTTTTCAATTATTTTAGCTACTTTTGCAAGATAAACAACACAAACTAAGCAAAAATGGCAAAGAAGAAGACAGAAAAGAAAACCAAAACTTTCAGCGAGGCTATTGGTTTACAATATATTTTCAACAATACAGTCACTGATTTTTTCCTGGGATTAGCATTGGTCACCATCTCCGTGCTAGTCATTATCGCTATGGCATCGTATCTCAGTACTGGCTATCTCGACCAGAGTATCCTCGACGAGATGAGAGCCGGTGAATGGACCAACAGTGACCACCAATTCCAGAATTATTGCGGCTCCATTGGAGCCATCATATCCTATTGGCTCATCTACGCCAACTTTGGCTTGCCATCATTCCTCCTACCTGTATTCTTTATTCTATGTGGACTGCAACTGATGCACGCCTACAAGATCAACTTGTGGAAGTGGTTCCTGAGCACGATGATCGTGATGGTATGGACATCCGTCACATTCACCAAGTTCCTGACCCCTCTCATGGGTAGCTTGATTTACAATCCAGGTGGACAGCATGGTGTCTTCATCGTGCAGAACTTGGAGAACGTGGTCGGTACGCCAGGTCTCACCGCCATCCTCCTCTTCACAGCCATCGCCTTCCTCACCTATCTCACCACGGAGACCATCACCATCATCCGAAAGGCACTCAACCCTGTGGGATATATCACCAGCAAGGTACATTTCGAGATTACCAACCATGGCAAGGATGAAGAGACGCAGCCTGAGGACGATGCCATCGCACAGGCTTACGCCAATGCTGCTAATGGTCCTATCGCCACCGAACCAATCGCCAAGGAGGAAGAACCTGAGCCACAAGAGTTCAAGGACCCTGAGCCAGCCCAAGTCATCGACCTCGATGTCAACCCTGTAGGGGAAGTCAAGGCTGAAGAGCCACAACCGGCTGAGCCTCAGAGTGAAGGACCTGCAGCCGGCACAGAAGAGAACAACCAGGAAGAATCCTTCCTCGACCAACAGCGCCGACTCCGCAACGAGAGAGCCGAGGCTGAGGCTAAGGAGAAAGAGGCTGCCGAATTGGCATCGCAACATATCGGAATGGACATCGCCGTGGCTGCCAGCGAGGAACAGGCCACCCGCAACACGGTGAATGACACCGAGTTGCTCAATACGCCAATCAATCCGAAGGAACCATTTACCAGATACAAATACCCTACCCTCGACTTGCTGAAGAAGTATGAGGACAACGGCGCTTACATCGACGAGGAGGAGCAGATAGCCAACAAGAACCGCATCATCGAGGTGCTCGGCAACTTTGGCGTGCAAATCAAGACCATCCGTGCCACCGTAGGTCCTACCATCACGCTCTACGAGATTCAACCAGCGGAGGGTGTTCGCATCTCCAAGATCAAGAACCTGGAGGATGACATCGCCTTGAGCCTTGCAGCCTTGGGTATCCGTATCATCGCTCCTATCCCAGGCAAGGGCACCATCGGGATCGAGGTAC
>ERZ1034901.2637-NODE-2637-length-11230-cov-7.198479_pt1 | contig 11230 bp, 6 predicted proteins | sample MGYA00520628_ERZ1034901 | MGnify/ENA primary metagenome ERZ1034901 (study PRJEB33766, sample SAMN09781783) | gut metagenome | biome: gut microbiome | host: Homo sapiens | place: Madagascar | study: EMG produced TPA metagenomics assembly of the PRJNA485056 data... | reverse complement strand
GAGCAGGTGCAGACCAACCGGGGCACCTACCCCTGTGACCTGTGCATCGTGGCCATCGGCGTGCAGCCCAACACCGGGCTTCTGGCTGGTACCGGCGCCGAGCTGGCACCCAACGGGGCCGTGCTCATTGGGGCAGACCTTGCCACCAGCGTGCCCGGCATTTACGCCGTGGGCGATTGCTCCTTCTGCCGGGAAGGCACCCTGCGCACCAGCAGCCTGCGGGTAGCCGAACTGGAAATTGCCCGCACCGGCCTGACCGAGGCCGAAGCCCGCAAGGCGGGCCTGCGGGTAAAAAGCGCCATGGCCACCGGCACCGACCGGCCCGGCATCTGCCCCAACCCTCACCCCATCACCATCAAGCTGGTGTATGAGGCCAACACCCGCCAGGTGGTGGGCGCACAGGCCTGGGGCAGCAAAAACGTCTCGGCCCGCATCAACGCCATCGCCGTGGCCATCCGTGCCGGCATGACCGTGGAGGCGCTGGGCCAGGTGGATTTCGTCTATTCCTCCGCCGCCTGCTCCATCTGGGACCCCATCCAGGTGGTGTGCGGCCAGGCCCGATAAGCGGGGTGGTTGCATGGCAGAACGCATCAACGCGGTAAAGACCAGCTTTTTCGGCAAAGGGGCCATTCGGCTTCTCGGGCCGGAGCTGCAAAAGATGGGCATTCGGCGCGCCCTGCTGGTCACTGACCGGTTTCTCTATGACTCTGGTGCCGCAGCCCGGGTGGGGCAGGTTCTCTCCGACGCCGGGGTGGAGTACGCCGTTTACTACAACGTGCAGCCCAACCCCACCGTTCAGGTGGTAAACGACTGCATTCAGGCCGCCCGCACCCTCTCTGTGCAGCTTCTGGTAGCCCTGGGCGGCGGCAGCGCCATTGACACCGCCAAGGCCGCCAGCATCGTGCTGGCCTGCGGCAGCAATGTGGAGGATTATGAGGGCGAAAACAAATCCTCGAAGCCTGGCCTGCCCATCGTGGCGGTGAACACCACCGCGGGCACCGGCAGCGAGTGCACCTCGTTCTACATCGTCACTGACCCGGTGCGCCACAGCAAAATGGCCATGGTGGACCCCAACTGCATGGTCAGCATTGCGGTGAACGACACCGATTTCATGTCCTCCATGCCGCCCAAGCTCACCGCCGCCACCGGAATGGATGCCCTGACCCACGCCATTGAGGCGGCGCTCTCGAAAAACGCCAGCCCCATCACGGACAAGGACGCCTATTGGGCGATGACCGCCATTGTGCAGAACCTTCCCCGCGCCGTGGCCAACGGCAAGGACGAAGAGGCCCGCACCATGATGGCCTATGCGGAGAATGTGGCCGGTATGGCCTTCTCCAACGCCGGGCTGGGCATGGTTCATGCCATGGCCCACGCGCTGGGCGGCCATTACAACCTGCCCCACGGCGTGTGCAACGCGGTGCTGCTGCCCTATGTGCTGGCCTTCAACAGCCGCAGCCCGGTGTGCCGCCAGCGGTTTGTTTCCATTGCCGGTGCCATGGGGCTGCCCGCCAGCCTGGGCGAGGCCCATGCAGCGGAAGCAGTCATTCAGTTCGTCCGGCAGCTCAGCGGCAGCGTGGGCATTCCCGCCGCGCTTTCCCAGCTGAACAAGGTGGACCCGGCCGATTTCGGCACCTTGGCCGACCTGGCCCTGCACGACACCTGCATGACCACCAACCAGATCACCCCCACCCGTCAGGAGGTCATTGCCGTGTACACGGCGGCCTTCCGCGGGTAACACGTTCACGCGCTTTCTTTTCATAGAAGAACGGTTCCGCCGCGCTGCGGGGCCGTTCTTTTTTGCATTTCTGCTTGCATTCTTTGGGATGTTCTTCTGGATGCTTTTTGCGTTTCGTGCAGTTCACGTAGGATGAGCTGACACCCCCTTTCCATTTTCTGTTTCTTGCGGCATTCGCGCGTCATCCGGCTACTTCGATTTGCTTCTCAGTGTCTGATTGCAGGCGGCCGAACGCCGAAACGACAAATCAAACGGCCGCAGCACAAAAAGGCAGACTGGAACCGAACCGCTTGTGTGGTTCAGGCTCCAGTCTGCCTTTTCAATTGGTCGTTTGCGCTGCCGGATTGTACCGTTCGGGTGGGCCTTTACTTTCTCTTTCGGCCCCGGCCGTTTGCCCCGTTGTGCCCCGGCATCCGGTAGATGCTGCTGTCCATGCGGGTGGTCTCCCCGTCCCATTGCAGAATCGGGAAATCCACACCGCCGCCCGGCTTTGCCGCCGCGGTTTTTCGCAGTTTTTTCCAGGGCTTCACCCGTACCAGCCCAAACAGCAGCACTGCCGCCAGGGCCGCCCCGGCCAAAAGCCCGGTAAAGCCGCCGCTGCTGGCCTGTGCCTGCCGGGCGGAATGCTCGGCCGCCTGGGCAAGCAGCTCGTTCAGCCCGTCGGCGGCCATGGCCAGGCACACCTCACTTTCGGCCTGGCCCTCGCTGGCCGGAATGTGCACCACCTGCCAGGCGCTCAGCGGCTGGCCCAGATTCCAGACCTCCGGCAGGGCGTACTCCACGGTGCACTCCTCTGCCGTGCGGCCGCTGTGCAGCAGAACGCTGGCCGCCGTGCCTTTTACCTGCACCTGGCCCAGCACACCGCCGCCGCCCTGCACATCCAGCGGCAAGCTCTTGCCCTCATCCGGCAATTCCGCCCGTGCAAAATTGCCAAAGCAGTAATCCAGCAGGGCGCAGGCATCGTAATACCGGTCTTTTTTGCTCACATCGCCCAGAATCACGCAAATCAGCCGCACGCCGTCCTGCTCGCTGTAATTCACATAGCTGTGGCCGCCCACGTCGTGGTAGCCGTCTTTTCCGCCCTTGGCGTACTCCCGGTAGCAGACATTCCCCACCCGAAGCCAATCATCGCAGGCAAAGTACCGCTCCTGCGGCTGCAGGTTGGTGGGGGCCATGGTCCAGCTGCCGGTGTAGCAGAACACATCCTGAAAGCCGGGCTGCTGTAAGGCCCAGCGGGTGATGGTCGCCAGATCCCGGGCCGTGGTGTAATGGTCCGGGTCGTGCAGGCCATGGGGGTTGGCAAAATGGGTGCCGGTCAGACCCAGGGCCTGTGCCTGGGCGTTCATCGCGTCCACGCCGCCCTGAATGCTTCCGCCAATGTAGGTGGCCAGCACATTGGCTCCGTCGTTGGCGCTGGCAAGCTGGGTGCCGTACACCACATCTTTTAAGGGGACCACCTCGCCGGGCTGCAGGGCAATGTGGGAGGAATCGGTGTGCAGCAGCGAGTACACCGCCTCTTCGCTCACGGTTATGCTTTCATCCCAGTTGCCGCCCGTCTTTTGGGCCGTCAGCCCCAGCGTCATGATTTTGGTGGTGGAGGCCGGGTACATCCGCTGGTCCGGGTTCTGTTCGATCAAAATCTGCCCGGTGTCCGCGTCCATCACCACATAGGCCCCGCAGGAAACCGCGGGCGGGGCATCCTGCGCAAAGGCAGGCAGACAGAAGGCCGCCGCCAGGCAGGCCGCGGCAGCCAATGCGCACAAGCGCTTTATCGTTTTTTTCATCAATCGTTCCGATCTTGTTTGTGGGCGGCCTGTGCCGTCCTTTATAAAAATGCGGGCCGTACCCGCACCGTAGTTGGTTCTTTCCTGCATTCTTAACATATTATAAAGGCATTCCCCCACCCCGGCAAGGGCAGCCACCAAATTTCCACATTTTCAGGCAAATGGCAGCAAAATGTGCTACACTGAAAGTAGTTTTCTGCAATTTTACCGGAAAGGCAGGTGCTCTTCTTGCAGCCTGAACCCTCTCTGAAAATCGAAAAGGCCGCGGCGCGCCGCTGGGCGCGTCAGGCCCGCGCGGCGTTTACGCCGGAGCAATGGGCCGCATTCGGGGCCGCCATGGCGCGGCAGCTGTGCTTGCTGCCTGCATGGCAGGCGGCCCGGACGGTGTTCTGCTTTGCTTCCCATGGGCCGGAGCCGGACACCCTGCCCCTTCTTCAGGCGGCGCTGGCCGAGGGCAAACAGCTTTGCCTGCCCCGCTGCACCGGCCCCGGTCAGATGGAGGCCATCCCGCTGGGAGATCTGGCCCTGCTGGCCCCCGGGGCTTATGGCATCCCGGAGCCGCCCGCGCATCTGCCGCCCTGCCCGCCCGAAGGCATTCAGCTGGCCGTGCTGCCCTGCCTGGCCGCCGGGCCGGACGGTACCCGCCTGGGCCACGGCGGCGGCTATTACGACCGCTGGCTGGCCCGCTGCCCGGGGGCGTATCGGGCCGTGCTGTGCCCCGAAGCGCTGCTTGCCCCCCACCTGCCCGCCGATGCGCTGGACCTGCCCGCCCAGTGCATCGTCACCGAGCGGCGGGTGCTGACCCTTTGATTCTAGGAGGTGCTTTTCATGAAATTTCTGCATCTGGCCGACCTGCACCTGGGCAAGCGGCTGAATGAGTTTGACCTGCTGGCGGACCAGCGCCATATGCTTGAACAGGCCCTCGCGCTGGCCAGAGAGGAAGCCGTGGACGCCGTGCTGCTGGCCGGTGACCTGTACGACAAGGCCATTCCCAGCGGCGGGGCCGTCGCCCTGCTGGACTGGTTTCTCACCGGGCTGGCTGAGGCCGGGCTGCCGGTGTTTGCGGTGAGCGGCAACCACGACGGGGCCGACCGGCTGGACTACGGCAGGGACCTGTTTGCCAAATGCCAGGTTCACATCGCCGGGCGCTTTTCCGGCACGCCCGCGCCCCTGCGCCTGCAGGACGAATACGGCCCGGTGGAGCTGTGGCTGCTGCCCTTCGTCAAGCCGGCCACCGTGGCGCATTTCTTCCCTGATGCCGATTGCAGCGATTATACCCGCGCCGTCGCCGCTGCCCTTTCCGGCTGCAAACAGGACCCCGCCGCCCGGCAGGTGCTGGTGGCCCACCAGTTTGTTACCGCCGGCAAAAGCGCCCCGCAGAAGGCCGGCTCTGAGAGCATCAACGTGGGCGGGCTGGACAATGTGGACGCCGCCTGCTTTGCCGGGTTTGACTACGTGGCGCTGGGGCACATTCACAAGCGCCAGCCGGTGGGGCAAAACGCCTGGTATGCCGGTTCCCCCATGGCCTACTCGCTGGATGAGGCCGGGCAGGAAAAGGGCGCCCTGCTGGTCACGCTTGGTGAACACGGCCCCGCCCAGGTGCGCTTTGCCCCCTTTGCGCCGCTGCACCCGATCCGCCACATCACCGGCCCGCTGGAAAAGCTGATCGACGCCGCCGAGCCCGCCCAGCGGGAGGATTACATTTACGCCACCCTGACCGATAAGACCCCTGTGCTGGACGCCATGGACCGTCTGCGGGCGGTTTACCCCAACGTGATGAAGCTGGATTACCCCCAGCAAACCACCGGCGAAGCCCGCACCGCGGCCGCAGATGTGGAAAAGAAAGACCTTCGGGAGTTGTTTTTTGACTTTTACACCCAGGTAAACGGCGAGCCGCCCAGCGAAGAGGCCTGGCAGGCCGTGGCGGATCTGGCCAAGGAAGGAGGGATGGAGCTGTGAAACCCACCAAACTGACCCTGAGCGCCTTCGGCCCCTTTTCTGACCGTGTGGAACTGGACCTGACCCAGCTGGACGGGCAGGGGCTGTTTCTCATCACCGGCGACACCGGCGCCGGAAAAACCACCCTGTTTGACGCCATCTGCTTTGCCCTGTACGGCGAGGTGAGCGGCCCGTACCGCCCGGTGGAGCATCTGCGCAGTGATTTTGCCGCCCCGGATGCCCAGACCTTTGTGCAGCTGGAATTTGTACACCGGGGCAAAACCTATACCCTGAAGCGGAACCCCGCCTACGAACGGCCCAAACTGCGGGGCAGCGGCACCGTAAAGGAAAAGCCGGACGCCCTGCTGACCCGCCCCGGGGAACCGCCGGTTCAGGGCGTACGCCAGGTGAACGCCGCCGTGCGGGAACTGCTGGGCATTGACTGTGCCCAGTTCAAGCAGGTGGGCATGATTGCCCAGGGCGAATTTATGAAGCTGCTGAACGCCTCCACGGACGAACGGGAGAGCATTCTGCGGCAGGTGTTCGCCACCCAGAAGTACCAGAACCTGACCAACGCCCTGCAGGCGGCCGCCAGCGATGCCAGAAAGGCCTGTGAAAACCAGAATCTCCTCATGCTGGAGCGGTTCCGGCAGGTGGACTGCCCAGAGACCTCCGCGCAGAAAGCAGGCATTGTCGAGCTGAAACGTGCGGACACTCCCGCCCTGCTGCCCCAGATGCAGGCTGCTCTGGCCGCCCTGCTGGAAGAGGACAAGGCCGAGCTGGCCCGGCTGGAACCGGCGCTGGCACAGGCACAGCAGGCCCTTGAGCGCGCCACCCGGCTGGAGGAACAGGCCAAAGCCGCACAGGGCACCCGGCAGCGCCTGAAAGCAGAGCGGGCCGAGCTGACGCAGCTGCAGGCCAAAGCGTGGGAAATGCAGCAGCGGGAAGAAGCGTTCCGCCGCAGTGAGGCCGCCCTGAAGCAGGTGAAGCCGCTGGCCGACCGGGCTGATGGCGCCGCGGCCGCCGAAGCGAAGGCACGCCGCGAGCTGGAGGCACTGGCCCCTCAGCTGGAACAGGCCCAGCAGAACGAGGCCGCCGCCTTTACCCGGTTGGAACAGGCCAAGGCCACCCAACCCGAAGTGGAGGATTTGAAGCAGAGTCTCACCCTGTTGGAGCAGCAGCTGCCCCTCTATCACCAACATCAGGAAGCCGCCAAGGCACTTGCCGCGCTGGAAGAACAAGCGAAAACGGCCGAAGCCGACCTGAATGACGCCAAACAGGCCGCCGAAACCAGCGAACAGGCCCTCGGCCAGACCCACCGCGAGTTGGACGAATTGAAGGAAGTCCCCCTACAGCTGGAACAGATCCGCAACCGCTACAAAGACCTGACTGGCGTCAAGAACGCCCTTGCCAACTGGCAGGCCGCCGCCGAGGAGGAGCGGACTGCCGCCGAGAACCTGCACACCGCACAGCAGGACTATCAGGAAAAGCAGGAAGCCTTCCAGCAGGCCGAGGCCCACGCCGCCGGTCTGCGCCGCCGCCTGGATGACTGCCGAGCCGGGCTTTTGGCCCGCGACCTGAGCGAGGGGATGCCCTGCCCGGTGTGCGGGGCCGTGCACCACCCCGCCCCGGCTGCCCTTCCTGCCGAGCCGGTCACCGAAGCCGACCTGAAGGCCGCCGAGGACGCGCGGGAGGCCGCCCGCGGCGAAAAAGATCAGGCCATGAAGGAATCCGGCAGTTCCAGTGCCGCGTACCACGCCGCCCAGGAGCACACCGCCCGGCAGTGGAAGCTGTTTGCGGAACACTGGCAGGAGCAGGCCCTCATCCCGCCGCTGCCGCCGGAAGGCCCAGCCCCGGAACCGGCCCAGTTGGACAAGGCGCTGGCGAACGCCCTTGCCGACTGCACGGCCGAAGGCCGGCAGCTGCGGGAGCATGACGACCGCCGTAAAAAGTTGGAAGGCCTGCTGCCCGATCAGGAAGAAGCCGCCCGCACCGAGGCCGAAAAGCGGGATACCTTGCAGACCGCACTGGCCGACCTGAATGCCCAAACTGCCAGCGCCAAGGCCAAGGCGGACCAGCTGGCGCAGGGGCTGGAATGGCCCAGCGAGCAGGCGGCCTTGAACCAGAAAGCTGCCTGGGAAAACCGCCGCAATGCCTTGCAGGCGGAACAGACCAACGCCCAAGCCGCTTACGAAACCGCTCAAGAGGCGCTCAACGCCCTGAACGACAAACAAACTGAAAAGAGCGCGGTTTTGAAGGAAAAGGCCGCGCAGACGCAGACAAGTGCCCGGGAGCTGAACGAGATTCTGCATAAATTGGCCTTTGCCGACCGGGCCGCCTATGAAGCCGCCCTGTGCACCGAAGAAGAACTCAGGTCAGAACGGGAAGCGCTGGACCAGCATAAGCACGATTTGCAAACCGCCGAAGCGGCCGTGGCGGCACTGGAGAAGGAAGCCGCCAACCAGCCGCAGCCGGCCGCCCCGCTGCCCCAGCTGGAAGAGCGGCATCGGGCCGCCGACGACGAGGTTCACAAGCTGAATCAGGCCAGCAGCACCGTCGGCTTCCGGCAAAAGTCCAACCAGGCCATTGCCGATGCCCTGAACCGCATTGCCAAAGAGAGCGAACAGGCCCGCCGCAAGGCCGACCTGCTGACCCATTTGTACAACACGGTCAAGGGCAAGCAGGCGGGCAAGGTAAACCTGAGCTTTGAAGCCTACATTCAGGCCTATTACTTTGAGCGGGTGGTGGAAGCCGCCAACCGGCGCTTTGAGGCCATGAGCGAGGGGCGCTATCTCCTGCGCCGCCGGGACGACAGCGTTTCCATCTCCGGCAAAAACGCTCTGGTTTTGGATGTGCTCGACCACTACACCGGCAAGCTGCGCCCGGTGAGCAGCCTTTCCGGCGGCGAGAGCTTCAAGGCCGCCCTGTGCCTGGCGCTGGGCCTTTCGGATGTAATTCAGGCTGGAAGCGGCGGCGTGGAGATCGACGCCCTGTTTGTGGATGAGGGCTTCGGCACCCTGGACGAAGCCTCGCTGGACAAGGCCCTGGAAGTGCTGCTCGGGCTGGCCGGCCCCGGCAAAATGGTCGGGGTCATCAGCCATGTGCCTGAACTGAAAGACCGCATCACCCGGCAGATCGTACTGAAAAAAGGCGCCTTGGGAAGTACCGCCCGCATTGTGCAGGCCTGAGCCTGCGGCCCCGGCGGCCTTGCCGGGCAGTTCGGCCGCCGCATAAAATCTGACCGGCAACGAAATTACGCAAAAAGCGCACGGAAGCCTTTCGCTCCGTGCGCTTTTCTGATTTCTGCGTTTAATGAAGCGGCATCCCGCCTGCCCAGCCGGAGGTTACACCAGCTTTTGCAGGATCTCCCGGATGAGGGCCGGGTCGCCCTTGCCCTTGGTGCGCTTCATCATCTGGCCCACCAGCGCCTGGAACGCCTTGGCGTTGCCCGCCTGGTAGTCGGCCACAGCCTTGGGGCTGGCCGCCACCACTTCTTTGGCGTACTGCTCCAGCAAGGCCGGGTCGCTCACCTGCTCCAGCCCCTGGCGGCGGATCAGCTCCTCCGGGTCCGCATCCTGCTTGAACAGCAGGCCCACCACCTCGCGGCAGGTGGAACTGTTCACCTTCCCCGCCTCGGCCAGATCGGCCAGTTTGGCCAGATGCTCCGGCTTGACCGGAATCTCCGTGCCCTCGGGGGCCAGCCGGGCCACCTCGTTCACCACCAGGTTGGCGGCCAGCTTGGGGGCCTTGGTCACGGCGGCGGCCTGCTCAAAGTAATCGGCGATTTCCTTGCGGATGACCAGCTGCTCCGCCGTCAGCGCGCTGAGGCCGAACTTCTCCACATAGTTCTTCTTGCGCTCGTCGGGCAGGGTGGGAATCTCCTTTTTCCAGTCGTCCAGCTGCTGCTGCGTCAGCACCACCGGCACCAGATCGGGGTCTGGGAAATAACGATAATCGTCCGCATTCTCCTTGCTGCGCATGGAGCTGGTTTTGCCGGTGGCCGGGTCGAAGCGGCGGGTCTCCTGCCGCACTGCGCCGCCCTGATCAATCAGTTCGGTCTGGCGGGCAAACTCGTACTCAATGGCCTTGACCACATACTGGAAGCTGTTCAGGTTCTTCATCTCGGTACGGGTGCCCAGCGCCTTCTCGCCCTTTTTGCGGACGGAAAGGTTCACGTCGCACCGCAGAGAGCCCTCGTTCATTTTGCAGTCGGACACACCCACATACAGCATGATGGCCCGCAGTTTCTGCAGATAGAGCTTTGCCTCTTCGGCGCTGCGGATGTCCGGCTCGGACACGATCTCGATCAGCGGCACACCGCACCGGTTCATGTCGATCAGGGTGCCCTTGCCGGGGGAGTGGATCAGCTTGCCCGCGTCCTCCTCAATGTGAATGCGGGTGATGCCGATGCGCTTTTCGCCGGTGCTGGTCTCCACATCCAGCCAGCCCTGCTCACACAGGGGCTTGTCATACTGGCTGATCTGGTAGGCCTTGGGCAGGTCGGGGTAAAAGTAGTTTTTGCGGTCCAGCTTGCTGTTCAGGGCAATGCGGCAGTTGGTGGCCATACCGGCCTTCACCGCGTATTCCACCACCCGCTTGTTCAGCACCGGCAGGCTGCCGGGCATGCCCGTGCACACCGGGCAGCACTGGGTGTTGGGGGCCGCACCGAATTTTGTGGCACAGCGGCAGAAAATCTTCGTGTTGGTCTTCAGCTCCACGTGAACTTCCAGACCGATGACCATCTCATAATCCTGCATCATGTTCCATCAACCTCCGATCCGGTCCTGTTCCAGCGTGTAGCCCGCCCGGTAAAGCGCCGCCTCACCAAAGGGCTTTCCGATCAGCTGCAAGCCAATGGGCAGGCCCTCATGGTCCTGGCCGCAGGGCAGCGACAGGCTGGGCAGGCCCGCAATGTTCACGGGCACCGTGTAAACATCCCCCAGGTACATGGCCAGCGGGTCGTCCACCTTTTCGCCCAGCTTGTAGGCGGTGGTGGGGGCCACCGGGCTGAGCACCGCGTCATACTGCTCAAACACTTTGTCAAAGGCGGCCTTGATGAGGGCGCGCACTTCCAGTGCCTTCTTGTAGTAAGCATCGTAGTAGCCCGCGCTGAGCACATAGCTGCCCAGCAGAATGCGCCGCTTCACCTCGGCGCCAAAGCCCTGGCTGCGGGTCTCCTTGTACAGGCTGTGAATGTCCGTAAAGTTCTGGGCGCGGAAGCCGTACTTCACGCCGTCAAACCGGGCCAGGTTGGAGGAGGCCTCAGCGCTGGAGATCACATAGTAGGCGGGCAGCGCCTTATCCAGCTCCGGCATGGTCACCTCTTCCACGGCAGCGCCCAGGGCGGTCAGCCGGTCGGCAGTTTTGCGCAGAGCGGCCGCAATGTCCGGGGCCAGCGCTTCGGAGAGGAACTCCTTCGGCAGGGCGAACTTCATGCCCTTCACGCCGTCCGCAATGCCGGTCAGGTAGTCGGCCGGGGCGGCCACGCTGGTGGAATCGTTGGGGTCCTGCCCCGCAATGGCCTGCAGCACCAATGCGTTGTCCCACACGGTTTTGGTGAGGGGGCCGATCTGGTCCAGGCTGGAGGCAAAGGCCACCAGACCGTAGCGGGGAACCAGCCCGTAGGTGGGCTTCATGCCCACAACGCCGCAGAAGGCCGCGGGCTGGCGGATGGAGCCGCCGGTGTCCGACCCAAGGGTAAACGCCGCTTCGTCGGCGGCCACCGCAGCCGCCGCGCCGCCGCTGGAGCCGCCGGGCACCCGATCCAGTG
>ERZ1034901.2636-NODE-2636-length-11231-cov-6.109699_pt1 | contig 11231 bp, 9 predicted proteins | sample MGYA00520628_ERZ1034901 | MGnify/ENA primary metagenome ERZ1034901 (study PRJEB33766, sample SAMN09781783) | gut metagenome | biome: gut microbiome | host: Homo sapiens | place: Madagascar | study: EMG produced TPA metagenomics assembly of the PRJNA485056 data... | reverse complement strand
GGCTTATCAAAGATCTGTGAACCGATATGTGCATGGAATCCATCAAAAGATAAGTTTGGACAAGAATGAATAATATTTATCAATTCCAAAATATCTTCTTTTTTTTCAACTGAAATTCCAAACTTACTATCAATATTAGCTGTCACAATATATTCATGCGTATGCGCTTCAATTCCTGGGTTAACTCGAAGTAAAATAGAAACCGTATAATCAATATCTTTAGCCAATTCACTCAACAATTGAGCTTCCATAAGGTTATCGACAATAATTGTTCCCACTTTATACTTCAAAGCCAATTTCAATTCATCCATTGATTTATTATTGCCATGAAAATAAACACGACGCATATCAAAGCCAGCAACATTTGCTGTATACAATTCGCCACCACTGACAACATCCAAAGAACAATCCATCTTTGAAACCAATTGAATCATAGCCTTGCAGTTAAAGGCCTTGGATGCATAGATCACATCACAATCAAATTCAGTACTCTTTAAATGTGTCTTAAATGCATTCAATTTATCTTCAATCATTCCTTGATCATATACATACAAAGGACTTCCATATGTATTTACTAAATCTTTTACTTCCACATTTGAAATCTTCATAATTCACCTCTTAAAACTAAAAAAACATGCCAGCTAACAAACTGACATGTATAAAACACAATCATTTGATAGCACTCCTACTCACGTAGACAGTCCAACAGATATTCTCCATTGGCCCACACATTCTTTATGCCTAAAAAACATGTTCGGCAAACTCGCTTCATAAATACATCAAACGCTCGCCAGCTCTGTATTTACTTGTCTTATTTGCGCCTCTATCTTTAAGATGGGAAAATTATAGCACTTCTTACATATTGTTTCAAGTTTAATTGTAAATTATTACATTTTTATGTAAAATAACAAAAAAGGAGATTATTATGTTAGAAACCATTAAAAAATATAGAAGAGACTTACACCAAATTCCAGAATTAGAACTCGATTTACCAGAAACTACAAACTACATTTTAAGTGTATTAGAAGAATTAGACTGTATAGTTTCTGTTCCTCTACAAAGTACAGTGCTTGCCTACTTTGACAACCACAAAGAACATACACTCGCCTTTCGTAGTGATATGGATGCTCTTCCAGTAACCGAACAAACAAATCTTGAATTTCAAAGTAAAAATCCAGGTAAAATGCACGCCTGCGGACACGATGGACATATGGCCATGCTTCTAGGATTTGCGAAAGAATTAAATGAGTACTACAAAACTTTAGATAAAAACATTCTTTTAATTTTCCAACCCGGAGAAGAAAGTCCAGGCGGTGCGCATTTGATTTGTGAAGCTAACATTCTAAAAAACTATCATGTTCAATATATCTTTGGAACGCACTTATGGCCTGTTCTTGAAAAAGGAGTTGTGGCCACCAGAAAAAATGAATTCATGGCTCGTGCCAGCGAAATAAACATTGATATTTATGGAAAAGAAAGTCATGCTGCCAAATATAAAGAAGGAATCGATGCCTTAGAAATTGGTGCTGAAATCCTTTTAGAAATTTATGCGATGGAAAAAGAGATTCCCAATGAATATTATCGCTTACTTCGCTTTGGAAGAATGGAAAGTGGTACTGTACGAAATGTAGTTAGTGGACACACTCGCCTTGAAGGAACATTACGTGCTTTTCAAGATTATATCTTTGATTCTATGAAAGAAGAAATATTTAGAATTTGTGCTGATAAAGAAAAGAAGTACAATTGTAAAGTCAATATTTCAATCAATACCGGCTATCCAGCTGTTATGAACGATGAAAAATTAGTGAATGATCTAATTTCTAAAATCCCAGAAATCAGAGAATTAAGAAACCCAGAAATGATTGCCGAAGACTTTGCGTACTACCAAAAAGAAGTGCCTGGCGTATTCTTCTTTTTAGGAACACAAACTCCATATGCACTTCATAATGCCAAATTTGATTTTGATGAAGAAGTCTTATTAAGTGGTATTGAATTATATAAGAAAATCACTAAAAGCATTTAAAAAGAGGAAATTTAATCCTCTTTTTCTTTCATCAATTGAACCATGACAGCTTTTTGTGCATGAAGACGATTCTCTGCTTCTTCAAAGATTTCATCCGCATGTGCCTCAAAGACTTCTTCCGTAATTTCTTGACCACGATATGCCGGTAAACAATGTTGCATCATCGCGTTGGCTTTGGCATAGTTCATTAATTCAGCATTGACTTGGAAACCCGCAAAATCTTTGGCACGCTTTTCTTTTTCAGATTCCATACCCATACTTGCCCAAGTATCTGTAATGACAACATCTGCATCTTGAATGGCCTTGATACAATCATTTGTGAGTTCAAAGTCCTTGAAATCTTTCACAAACTCTAAGACATGCTCATCGGGTTCATATCCTTTTGGAGTGGCAACACTAACTTTCATACCCACCTTTAATCCACCTACGATCAAAGAATTAGCCATATTGTCCCCATCTCCGATATAACACATCTTCAAGCCTTTTAATAATCCGTATTTTTCACGAATCGTCATAAGATCTGCCAACACTTGGCATGGATGACAATAATCCGTTAACCCATTAATAACAGGAATCGATCCAAAGTTTGCCAAATCTTCCACTTCTTTTTGTTCGTATGTACGAATCATAATACAATCTAAATAACGCGATAATACACGAGCTGTATCCTGCACAGGTTCTCCTCTTCCTATCTGTAGATCTCTACTTGATAAAAATAAAGGTTGTGCTCCTAATTGATAGGCCCCTGTTTCAAAGGAAACACGCGTTCTTGTACTAGACTTTTGAAAGATCAAGCCAATACTTTTTCCTTTTAATAAAGGATGTTCAATATTATGTTTTCTTTCATATTTTAATTGATCTGCCAAATCTAAAATGGAAAGAATTTCTTTTTCACTCAATTGTTCCATTGTTAATAAGTGTTTCATTCAAGCACCTCCTTCATAATCGACAATGCTTCATTCACTTCTTTTAGGCTTAGAGTTAATGGTGGAAGTAAACGAATCGCATCCTTACCTGCAGTCAGTGTTAATAAACCTTTATCCATCATTGCCTGCACATACTCCGCACGTTTTTCAGGATCTACCACAATTCCAAGCATCAAACCAATTCCACGAACCTCTTTGATTTTATCCGATTGAATATTTTCAATACCCGTTTTCAAGGCAGCTCCTACAACCTTAACATGATCCAAAAAACCAGGTTCTGTCACGATCGACAATACTGTATCAGCTGCTTTACAACTTAATGGATTTCCCCCGAATGTACTACCATGGTCGCCAGGTCCAAATGTATCTTTACACTTAGTTCCTGTAATCACAGCTCCAATTGGAACTCCTCCACCAAGTGCTTTTGCGGTTGTGACAATATCCGGCAAAACATTATATTGCTCAAAACAGAATAGAGTTCCTGTATGGCCAATACCCGTTTGTACTTCATCAACCAAGAATAAAATATCTTTTGAATGACAGAACTCTTCAACCTCTTTGACATACTCTTTATCCAAAGGAACAACTCCACTTTCCCCTTGAATCAATTCCACCATAACGGCACACGTTTTTTCATTAGCTACCCTTTTTAAATCTTCGATGTCATTTGCGGCAGCATAATCAAATCCTTCAGTAAAAGGAAAATAATATTGATGAAATTTATCTTGGCCTGTCGCCTTCAAAGTTGTGATGGTACGACCATGAAAAGATTGTTTTAAAGTGATGATCACATCTCTTCCCTGACCATATTTATCATAGGAATATTTTCTGGCAAGTTTGATCATTCCTTCATTAGCTTCGGCTCCTGAATTTGAAAAGAACACCTTACTAAGTCCAGTATATTCAACTAACTTTTTAGCTGCATCCACCATAGGCTTACTATAATACAAGTTTGAACATTCCATTAATGTAGCCACTTGTTTTTGAATGGCATCCACAAGCACAGGATGATTATGTCCTAAACAATTCACACCAATTCCACTTGTTAAATCAAGATATTCTTTTCCACTTGTATCTTTTAAATAACATCCTTGGCCACTTTCCATTTCAATATTGAAACGATTATAGGTATGCATTAAATATTTTGATTCTTCCATTACTTACCTCCTACTCAATCAAAGTTCCTACACCTTGATTACTTAATAGTTCTATTAATAAAGAGTGCTTCACCCTTCCATCTTGAATATTGACACTTTCAACACCTTCACGTACAGCTTTTACACAACATTCAATCTTAGGAATCATGCCCCCCTTGATTACTTTTTCTTTCTTTAATAAAGGAATCTGCGATACCTTCACTCTTTCCATCAAAGTGGATTCATCTTTAGGATCTCTCATTAATCCTTTTACATCCGTTAGTAAAATTAATTTCTTGGCATGTAAGGCAATGGCAAGTTCACTTGCCGCTAAATCAGCATTGATATTATAGGTACCCAGTTTATCTATAGCTTTGGCAACACTGGAAACAACAGGAATATATCCATTTTCAAAAGTATCGAAAATAATTTGTGGATTTACCTTTTCTATCTTTCCTACATTCACTAAATCAGAATCTAGACAACTTGCCTCAAACAAGCTACCATCGACACCACTTAAACCAATACCCTTATCTAATAGATTGACTAGATTTTTGTTTACTTTTCCACAAAGAACCATCTGAACAATGTCCATCGTTTCATCATCTGTGACACGTAAGCCATTTAAAAACTTTGATTCTTTGTTTGTCTTAGACAACATTTCATTAATTTCAGGACCACCACCATGTACTAAGACAACGTGTACCCCTAAAAGATTTAATAGTATTACATCCTTTATAACGGCAGCCTTCAAATCCTCATCAATCATGGCATTTCCACCATATTTCACAACTACGATTTGTCCTGAATATTCTTTAACGTAGGGCAAAGCCTCTACTAGTACATTGGCATCGATCATGTTCTATAATCTCCATTGATTTTTACATAGTCATATGTTAGATCACATCCCCAACAAGTACATGACTCATTTCCACTATGCATATCGCAAACTATTTCAATTTCTTCTTGTAAAAGAATGGATTTTGCCTTTTCCTCATCAAAATCCAAGCCTTTACCACCTCTACAACAAAAAATCTCTTCATTGGATTTAAATGAAATATCTACAAGTTCTGGATCAAATTCCACACCCGAATAACCTAAAGCACAAATGACTCTTCCCCAGTTGGCATCTGCGCCAAACATAGCTGCCTTCACTAATGAGGATGAACATACAGACATGGCCAAAGTTTCAGCATTCTCTAACGTATCTACACCATTCACAGTTACTGTCATTAATTTACCAGCACCCTCGCCATCAGCCGCAATCTTTTTTGCGAGTTCTTCCATCACAAAATGCAAAGCTTGATCAAACACTTCTTCATCAAACACTTCATTTTGTGCCATGCCATTCGCCATCACAATACACATATCATTTGTCGATGTATCGCCATCCACACTGACACGATTAAATGTTGTATTGGTGTTTTTTAATAAACAAGATTGAAGAACACTTTGTTCAACTTTACAGTCTGTTGTGATAAAAGCTAACATTGTACCCATATTCGGATGAATCATGCCACTTCCCTTACAAATACCACCCATATGACAGATTGTATTTCCCATTTTAAATTCAACCGCAACACTCTTTTCTTTTGTGTCCGTTGTCATAATCGCTTTGGCAACAGACAAATTATTCAATGCGGATAAATCAATGTCATTCACTTTTTCTTGAATCTTTTCAACCGGCAAAACCTGTCCAATCACTCCTGTTGATGCGACTAGCACATTCTCTACATCCAACTTTAAATAGTCAGCTGCACATTGTGCTTCTAATTGTGCATTTTCAATTTCTTTAGGATTACACGCGTTCGCATTTCCAGAATTGACAATAATGGCTTGGCTCATACCATTTATTAAATGTTTTTTTGTGACAAGTATAGGAGCTGCCTTTACTTTATTTTTTGTATATACGGCCGCCGTCTGACAAATTGTATCCGATACAATTAAAGCTAAATCATCTTTTGTCTGATTCTTACGAATTCCACAATGTATAGAACCCGCCTTGAATCCGATTGCGGCACATACACCGTTTTCTATAACTTTCATTCTATATTCAATCCTTCCACTTCTTCAAAACCTAACATAATATTCATATTTTGAATGGCTGCCCCACAGGCACCCTTTCCTAAATTATCAAATAGACTTGTAATCGTACACCTTTTACTATTACCAGATACAATCAATTTCATACAATCCAGTCCTGCCATTGTATTGGCACTGATCATTCCTGAATCCACTTTCTCAACTTCAATCAACTTAGAATCTGAATACCAATCTTTTAATACATTAAAAACCACTTCATAATCCACCTTAATATTTAAGCTCACTGCCATACCACGATAATAGTCACAAACAATTGGATTTAAAAACACGTCTTTTTTTAATCCACACACCTTCTTGATTTCAGGTAGATGTTTATGATTTTGGTTTAAGCCATAAATTCTTGGAGCTTCTAAATCGATCGTCTTCTCATTTTCATATTGATGAATCATCTTTTTTCCTCCACCAGAATATCCAGTTAAAGAGAAAAAAGTAAACTGTTCTGTTTTATTAACCAAGCCTTTTTGAATCAATGGATACAAAATCGATATGCATCCTGAGGCATGACAGCCTGGATTGGCAACATATTGACTTGAAGCAATTTTATCCTTATTGCCTAATTCACTAAATCCATATGTCCACAAAGTCCTATGTGCTGTGGAAGCATCAATGACTTTGACATTTGGATTTGTGATCAAACTTACAGCTTCCACACTAGCTGCGTCTGGTAAACAAAGGAAAACTAAATCAGCAGAGTTTAAATATTTTTTTCTTGTTTCTACATCTTTTCTTTTCTCTTCAGAAATCATTAATAGTTCGATGTCTTTACGATTTTGTAGCCTTTTTACGATTTCTAGTCCTGTTGTACCCGATTGTCCATCAATATATACCTTATTCATAAGTTTTCTCCAAATTTATAAATTCTTCTATATTTTGAATCTGAATCGATACACTATCTGGACTTGGTCCACCCATTACGTTTCGATTATTTACACAAGTCTCAATATCGATATATTGGTATACGTCTTCTTCAAAAGAAACATGAAATTTTTTATATTCTTCTAAAGAAATCTCATTTAAAGATTTCTTATTTTCAATACCATATCCTACGATTTGACCCACAATATGATAGGCATCTCTAAATGGCAATCCTTTCTTCGTTAAGTAATCCGCAAGGTCTGTCGCATTGATAAATCCATGTAAACAGGTATGCATCATATTTTCTTTACAGATCTTCATTGTTTGAAACATTGGGATAAAGACATCTAAACATTCTTTCACTGTATCAATACAATCAAATACGGCTTCCTTATCTTCCTGCATATCTTTGTTGTAGGCCAAAGGAAGACCTTTCAACATCACTAACAATGTATTTAAATCTCCAATGGCTCTACCACTCTTTCCACGAATCAACTCACAAATATCGGGATTTTTCTTTTGCGGCATAATACTTGATCCTGTACTAAACGCATCGTCAAGTTCGACAAAATGAAATTCTAACGAACACCATTGAATAATTTCTTCACTCATTCTAGACAGATGCACCATAATGAGTGATAAATCTGAACATAGTTCTACACAATAATCTCGATCACTAACTCCATCAAGTGAGTTATCAATCGATTTAAGAAAACCTAAATGACTAGCCGTATATTCTCGATCAATCGGATAAGTTGTCGTAGCTAAAGCTGCACAGCCTAAAGGACATTCATTCATTAAAGAATATGTATTTTGAAGCCTTACAATATCTCTTTTAAACATATTCGCATAGGCCATACACCAATGGGCAAAAGTGATGGGTTGTGCTCTTTGAAGATGCGTATAGCCTGGCATATATGTTTTTAAATTTGACTTAGCACTTGTACATAGACAATCTAATAATTGAAATATAAATTTTTGAATTTCAACAATTTCTTCCTTTACATATAAACGCATATCCAAGGCAACCTGATCATTTCTTGAACGAGCTGTATGTAATTTCTTACCGGCATCACCAATTTCATTTGTCAACTTTTCTTCAATAAACATATGAATGTCTTCTGCATGAGAGAATTCAATTTTGTGGGATTCAATCTGATCCAAGATGGAATGCAATCCTTCTTGAATCAAATCAACATCCTTTTTAGATAAAATCCCTTGTTTCTCTAACATTTTTGAATGGACTAAAGAACCCTGAATATCTTGTTTATACAAACGACAATCAAAGGGTAAAGAGGTATTAAAAGAGTCAAGTTTGGCATTGGCATCTTTTTTAAATCTGCCAGCCCACATCTTTGACATAGAACACCTACTCTACTGTTGGAAAGTGTTTTTGAGTCTTTCCAAATAATTCTTGATCATTTAAGGCACGTACCTTTAATGGTAAACCAAATAAGTGAATGAATCCTGCACTATCTGCCTGGTCATAACAATCATCTTCATCAAATGTGGCCATACCACTTGAATATAAACTGTATGGACTTGTTACACTGCAAGGAATAATATTTCCTTTATACAATTGTAGTTTGACATCACCAGTCACTGTCTTTTGCGTTTCATCCACAAAGCTAGACAATGCTTTTCTTAATGGCGTATACCATTTTCCATCATATACAAGTTCACCAAATTTCAATGCGACTTGTTTTTTATAATGAGCTGTATCTTTATCTAAAGTGATTTCTTCTAGTTTTTCATGAGCGGCATATAAAATAGTTCCACCTGGCGTTTCATATACACCTCTTGATTTCATACCGACTAAACGATTTTCTACAATATCTAAAATACCAATACCGTTTTTACCACCTAAATCATTTAGTGTTTCAATAATATCTAGACATGACATTTCTTTACCATCAATACTTGTTGGTGTTCCCTCTTCAAAATGAATCGTTACATAATCTGGTTCATCCTTTGCCTGCATTGGGCTTACACCAAGTTCTAGGAAGCCTTCTTTTTCTAATGGTGCTGCATTAGCAGGATCTTCTAAGTCTAAGCCTTCATGAGATAAATGCCATAGGTTTTTATCTTTTGAATAATTTGTTTCCGCTGTAATCTTTAATGGAATATTGTGAGCTTTCGTATACTCAATTTCTTTTTCACGTGAATTCAATTCCCAAAATCTCCAAGGAGCAATGATGTCCATACCTGGGGCAAAAGCTTGAATTGCAAGTTCAAAACGAACTTGGTCATTTCCTTTACCCGTACATCCGTGACAAATCGCATCAGCGCCTTCTTGTTTAGCAATTTCAACTAATTTTTTTGCGATGATTGGACGTGCAAAGCTTGTTCCTAATAAATAGTTTTCATAGCTAGCCCCTGCCTTCATGCTTGGGATAATATAATCTTCGACAAATTCTTTCTTAAGATCAGCAATATATAATTTACTAGCTCCCGTAGCCAAAGCTTTTTCTTCAAGACCATCCAATTCACTTTTTTGCCCCACATCTCCACTTACGGCAATGACTTCACATCCATATTTTTCTTTTAACCAAGGAATTAATACGGATGTATCTAATCCTCCAGAATATGCTAAAACGACTTTATTGTATTGTTTTTTCATGATAAGTTCCTCCTTGTTAATGTATATGAAAAAATTGTTCTATAAATCCATCGTCGATCACATTCCATATTCATCATCTCCTTACCATAAAAAAAACGTCCAAGACAATTGGACGTTATAAGCGCGGTACCACCAAAATTCCATCTGCCCTATGCAGATGACACCTCATTCTTAACGCGAATTCACGTTCTAGCCTCAAACCTTCGACCAGACCACTCCAGAACACGTTCCAAGAATATTCAACGATAACTTTCACCAAAATGTTATCTCTCTAAAGAAGAAATCTTCTTGTACTTCTTTCCTTCAAAGTATTTATGAGACTATTATAATTATTTTCTGAAAGTTTTCAAGCATAAATTTTATATTAATTTACAAATATTTACATTTCTTTCATTGTATCATTAAATAAAGGAGATGATAATAATGAGTTTTACGATTAAGAATTTCTGGGACAACGATGACGTTAAAGTTATCAGTCAAGAAAAAGGATTTACGGTCATTGAGTACCAAAAAGATTTAAGTGTGACTCCTGACAGTGCACAAATGGCATAGTTTTCTGGGCTCATGGATATTCGAAGAAAAGCACTGATGTGTGATTTGAAAGTTTCGGATGTCACAATTCAACCAGGCGCTATGCAGTTTATGGTTGGCGATGTACAAGCTACAACAGGAATCAAAGGAGCTGGTGATTTTCTAAAGAAATCTTTCATGGCTAAGGCAAGTGGAGAATCTACAATAAAGCCAGAATATACGGGTACGGGTGTCTTGATTCTTGAACCTACATTTAAACACATCATTCTAACAGACTTAGTAAATTGGAATGGTGGCATGGTCATTGATGATGGCTTATTTATGGCTTGTGAATCTCACATTAAACAAAGCATTGTCGCAAGAACCAATCTAAGTAGTGCCATCGCAGGACAAGAAGGTTTCTTTAACTTAGCCTTTAGTGCGCCTGGTGGTGTCGTTGCCTTAGAATGTGATGTGCCACAAAGAGAATTGATTGAAGTCCAGTTGAATAATGATGTTATTAAAATTGATGGAAACATGGCCATCGCTTGGTCGAAATCTTTAGAGTTCACTGTTGAAAGAAGTGGTAAAACATTGATTGGTTCTGCCGCTAGTGGTGAGGGCTTAGTCAATGTCTACAGAGGTACAGGTAGAATCTTATTAAAACCAGTTGGTGGTATTACGAGCATGTCGGATGTTGTATTTCCCAAATCTCAAAAATAAAATGGATCTGGTCTAATGACCAAATCCATTTTTTGCCTTTTGAATACGCAACGTTTTTCCTTTGATTGTTTTTAGATTCTTTAATACAAGTTTTCCCTTATCATTCAAGATATCCACATACGATTGATGATCTTGTACTTGAATCACACCAATATCATCGACCGTAACACCATCAATTTCACAGATAGCACCTACAATATCGCCAGGACGAATCTTCTTGTTTTTTCCTCCATTCAAATAGATTTTAGTGATGCCTTTTCTTAAGTCTTTTGATTTATCCACCACCACACGATTGGATTCTTTTAATGAATCTAAAACATCTAAATCACTTAAAT
>ERZ1034901.2635-NODE-2635-length-11231-cov-31.225483_pt1 | contig 11231 bp, 9 predicted proteins | sample MGYA00520628_ERZ1034901 | MGnify/ENA primary metagenome ERZ1034901 (study PRJEB33766, sample SAMN09781783) | gut metagenome | biome: gut microbiome | host: Homo sapiens | place: Madagascar | study: EMG produced TPA metagenomics assembly of the PRJNA485056 data... | reverse complement strand
GAACATTGCAATTTTCCCGACGCGAGACGCGTCGCCCCCATTAGAGGTAGCGTTTGGTGGTAGCGTTTAGTGGTAGCGTTTAGTGGCCGCATTTAGAGGTTGCACTTAGTGGTCGCGCTCTGTGCTAAGGGAGCAGCATTATGAACACCAATAATAATTAGTTATTTGCCAATGCACAGATGCGCAAACAAGCAAACGCCGTAGCGTTACAAGTAGTAACGTTACGGCGTCTGCCATTTATCATATTATCATATTGTCACATTAGCGCATCAGAACAATGCCTTCTGCGTAGTGCTACGACCGGCCTGGTCCACACGAATGATGAACAAACCAGTGCCGAAGGTGGGCAATGAAACCTCGCCATCAACAGTAGCGCTGCTCACAAGGCGGCCCTGAGCGTCGAACACGCGTGCAGTAGCATTATGAGCCTTCACCACAAATGCACCATCAACAGTCGAAATCTGTGCATCAGCAGCATTGTTGGCAACAGTCACATCGTTGATGCCCGTCATGGTCTCATCTACGGTGTTAGTCTCGCCAAGCTTAGTCTGGCAACCAGTCACAATCTTGCCGGTTGAAGCGTCTACCAAGTAAACAGCCACCGAGCAGTTACCCTTGTTCACAGCGGGAGTGAGGTTCTTCGGCCACTTCAGGTTGTAGCTGTTAGTCCACTCCTCGCCAGCCTTGAGTGCGGGCAGAATGCCAGCCTCATTTTCACCAGCCTCGGTAAAGGCGCGTGCCACGTGGTTCATGTCAAACTTCGAGGTAGCAGTCTTGGGGTTGAATGTGGCAGAAGCAAGAGCCCACAAGTAGGGGTCCTTCTTCCAGGCTTCAATATAGCTCTTGTAGCCTGTCTGACCCTGGTAGGTGTACATATATTTTACAGCAGCAAAGTTGTTAACCTGGTCTACGCCGCTTACACCGTCCTCGGTGAGCACGTATGCCAAGGCATACTGGTTGGCAGGCACATCAATGTTGAACTTAACAGTCGTGCTGATGTTAGGACCGGCCAAGCCATTGTTACCCTTTACAGTGAGGCTGGCCTCGCAAGGCAAGCTGTTTATGTAGCGGCAAGCCTGCAGCAATCCCTCGGCGGGGTGGAGTCTGATTTGACGGTTGAGCAACACGGTGGGCAGAGAGCTGCTGAAGTTGCTGAAGAAAGCACTGTAATCGCTGCAAGTCAACGGATCATTATCGCCATTATAGGGACCATGAATGGCAACCTTCACAATCTTCTTGGCATCGATCGAATCGGCCAATCGGTTGAATTCAGCTATACCGTAAGGACACCAACCACATGCTGTGCTGGTAAGTTCCTCTACAACGGGAATGCGCTTGTACGTTTCGGCAGGCAGTGCGATAACGGGGAGCGGACCCTCGTTTTCAGTCTTTGCTGTATAGTCGTCTGCCACACCGTTCACCTTGGTAATAGTAAACTTGGCTTCAGAGCGTGCTGCAGTGGCAGGCATATCCATGGGCAGAGCAAGTTGAGTGGCAGTCATATACTGCAAGCCATACTCACCGGCAAAGTTCTTTGTATATGTCTTGGTAGAGCCACCATTTTCAACGGTATACTCAATGCTGCTGATAGAGTCGGTACCAAGCGACATCAGTTGCACTGTGGCTTCACCCTTTTTGCCGGCAAAGTTGCGGGCATCGTCAATGGCGAGAATGGCCGCATCGTTGGTCTTCAAACCTCCCTTGCCAGTGGTCTGCACCCAAATGGGGGCGTTGTAGTAATAGTTGCCGCCGTTCGTCATGGTTACGGCAAACACGTCGTCATTACCTGAAGAACCCATCATGAACGCGCCATAACCGGTGTTGGTAAAGTCGGGGTAGTAAATCATGCCCAATGGTTTGCCATCCTGGCTGGCGAAGGGGTCATTGCTGTCGTAAGCTGTGCCGCCGGCCACCCAACCAATAAAGAGCTCGCTTTTGAGGGTGTCAGGAATAACATAGTCGCAAACTACCGAAGTAGTCTGAGGCTGGTATACGGTCTTACCATTCTGCTTGACAGGGGTCGGCGTCTTGACAGTAACAGGTGCCGACCACAACACGTTGATGTCGCCATTACTGTTTGCCATTGTGCCTACAAACACCTTGGCGTCGGTATACCTACCCATCCATGCCACAAAGTTGATAAGGCCCACTTTGTTGCCTGCAAAGCGGTCGGTTACGATGGCGGGGAAAGCAGCGGCATAACCTATACCAGTGATGCCAGCTTTTTGAAGAGTTGAAAGCGACAAGCCAGTGCTGCCGATGCCCATATAGCTGTTAATTTCATTACCGGCCACCTGGTAGCTGAGCTCTTTGGGGTTGCGGGTAACGGTTTCATCGTCGGCCATGACGTGCATGCGGCCGGTGGCGTTTGCCAAGCCAATTTTGGCTGACGGTGTGGCCATGCCTGCGCGCTGGCTCATACGGGTTGCGGGCAATGTGCTCTTAAGACCACTAAGCGCCTTGGGAGTTGTTGCCACTTGTGCAACTGCGCTGCCAGCCACAAAAGCGGCAGAAAGCAGTGTGAGTACAAATTGCTTCATATATTATTAGTTATGTAATTAATTGTTCAACTATTGCCGTTTAAGATTGCAGCTTGTCAGATTTACTTTACCATGATTTTGACGCTGCTGCCCATGCCTGTTGTGGCAAGGTAGAGGCCGCGCTGCAAACCGGCCAGGCTGACAGTGCCATTGGCGGCAGTGGTAGCGGCGCGCTTTACAAGGCGTCCGTCGGTGGCGTAGAGGCTGATAGTGCGCGGTGCTGCCGAGCCAAAGGCATAGCTGAGCGTGCTGCCGTTCACCTGCAGTCCCTTGTTGTCGGCCTTTACCTGGCTGATGCCTGTGGGGGCGGCATAGACGTAGCGTAACACAAAGCTTGTTACATATTGATCGTCTGCCATTACAGTCACATTGGCATTAGCTGTCATGTAATTGCCGCTCTTAAAATTGGCATGCAAGGACATGTCTGTGCTTTGACCGGGAGCAAGTGGAGCTTCACGTGTTTCGGTAAAAGTGGACATTTCACCACATGAGCCTGTGATGCCGCACCACGAGAAAATGTTTTCCGACGCCAGCTTGCGGTCAATGACTACTGTCACTTTGAGGTCGACAGCCTCGTCGCCGGTGTTGACGATCATGGGCTCACGGACTAAAACCTCGCCAGAACCATCACCTTCGTCTACATCGGCATAGAATGTCACCACCTCGTTGGTGGCCACCTCCTTGCCGTTGCAAGTAACCTTAACTTGTGCTTTCATGCTTGCAGTGCAGGCAAGTACCAAAGCCGCAAGCGCTAATAACTTCTTCATAATGTGTGTATTGTTTGTTATATATATGTATTCGGATTTAACCAACGGCGTGGCGTCTGATTGGCTCATAAAGCCTAAGCCTGTTTATAAAGCAAACTTGCCCATCACAACGCTTACACCTATTGCAACTTGTGGTCAATCACCTGCATCACGCCCTGTTGGTCGTTGTAAAAGAACACCACCACACTCATGTTCTGCGTGTTCCACGGTGTGTTGTTCTTCAGTGCCGACACATCGGGCAGCGTGTAGGTGTAGTGCTTGGTGTCTGTGGCGTTGGCTGCCAATGTGAGTGGGTCGCCATAGGGGTCGTTTACCGAGGCACGCAGCACATGGTTGTGTACGTACTGGTTGTTTTTGGTGCCGTCGGGCATATACTGCTGCTGTACGACACCGCTCTCGGTGAGCCACACTTGCAGACGTCCCGTCACAGACTCGTTTGCCGTCACACTGACATCGAGGTTGAGTGTCTTGCTCGCTGCGTCATAGGCTATATTGGCAATATTCAACTCGGCAGCAGGCTGTTGAATGATGCGTGTAAGCACAGCGGCAGCCCATTTGTCCGGGCCTTGCAAGCCGTCTGTACGGTCTATCTTGCCCGAAGGCCATTGGCTCACGCCCCAATGTTCGTTGTACGCCTTGCTGGTGGCGTTAGCCAGGCCGAACTTGTCAGTAGCCTCATCGCGCGAGAGCGAACCGCCATGAATAGAGACGGCCACCACATGTTCGGCACCATAGAGTTGTTGCAGCGAGGCCACCATGTCGGCTGCAGATGGACAGTTGACGCACTTCTGCCCCGTAAAATCCTCGACGAGCACATTCTTGCGCGCCTCGGGGACAACAGGCCCAATAAAGCGTTTGTCGCTGTCTACCTCGTCGCAGGCTGTAAGGCAACCTGCGGCCATGGCCATGCCAAGTATGATATGATGGAGTTTCATTGTGTATGCTTTTGTTAAATAGGTGAGCGTGCTTGCCATGTCGGTGCATCGCTTAAAAGTTAAACGTGTAGCTGGCTTGCAAGCCCTTCGATGCGGGCACGTAGCGGCACACGCCACCCGAACAGTTGTAGCCGGCACGTGTCTTGCCGTAGCCCACTTGCAGGCGGTGGGCACCGTGGGTATAGGTTACGCTGCCCATGAGGTAGTGCACCTTGTTGGTGCCACCGGCCTCGTTTTCCGAACCATCGGCATTGTGCATGGGCACATGGGCATTGAACTGGTCGCTCACGGTGAACATGAAGTTGGGCAGCACGCTCAACTCGAGCAGGCCGAACCACCAGTCTTTCTGGTCCTGGCGTGTGTGCAAATATTGGGCCTCGCCACGCAGTGTCACCTTGGGGCTGAACTGATACTTGCCCTCGGCTATGAAGATGTGGCTCTTGATGGCGTCGTAGCCATGGCCTTCAACCACCTTCTGGTTGTAGCGCTGGTATGAATACATGAAATTGAGTTTGAGCGGTTTGCTCACCTTCTTTTCAATCTGCACATTCACATCGCGGAAGTAGACGGCATCGCCAAACTTAAAGAAGTGCGACTTGTAGCCGTCAGTGCCCATCAGCTCGCCGCCATTGAGGTTGTCAACGTGCTGGTCGATGGCACGAATGTTGGAGAAGTTGACCTTGACGTTGGTGCCATACTTGCCGCCCAGCGCGGTGTGGCGCTTGAAGTTGTAGCCCACTTCGCCCTGGAAAGCCCACTCGCCTGGTGTCATCTGTGTGGCATAGGGGTAGAGCGCGGCCAGCGTGTAGGTTTGCTGCATGGAGAAGGCCGGCAGGTGGTTGATGTAGCACGGGGTGATGGCATCGATGGTTGAACGCGAGCGGAAGGCCATGTCCTCGCTGCGCTTGGCCTGCAACAGCACGCTCATGCCGCGCTTTGAATAGGAGCCAGAGAGCAGGAGTGTTTTGCCACGCTTATATATATAGCTGTTGCGGCTTGAGGGGTCCTGACTCTTCCAGGCATACTCGGCCAAGAAATTGTAGTTGCCCTTTTGCAGATTGGCGCGCACGTCGAAGGCGGCCACGTCCTTGGGCATGTTCAGTTTGTAAGCCCCATTCACCTCGTTGCCCGTCACGGCATCGGTTTCGCCCGTCGGGCGTATGCTGTAAATGTCCTTTTCAGCCTTGCCCTTGTGGTTGCTCACTGCCGACAGGCCGAGGGTGAGGCGTGTGCCCGACTCGTCCATGCGGCGCACCCATTGGTCTACGCTCAGCTCGAGGTCGCCACCGTAGGTCCAGGGCGAGCAGCTGTCCATGTTGCGGTGGTGCCAGTAGTAGCGCTGCTGTCCGGCTATGAGCTTGAGGCTCACGCCCTTGAAGGGCTTGAGCGCCAAGCGCGCACCACGCAACGAGTTGTCTACGCCCAATGAGCGCTCTTCGTAAGCACGGAATATGAGTCCTGAGCCAAACTGGTCGTAGTAGTCGCCCAATGTGAGTTCGGCCCACTTGTAATTGCCTTTGATGTAAAAATATGGCACGCCCCAGCCCTTGAAGTCTTTTTCAAAACCGGGCAGGGGGTGGTCAAGGTATTCCAGGCGGGCTCCCGCTTGGAAATACTTGTTGAGCAAGTGCAACTCGGCATACGTGTTGGTCATAAACTTGTCATCGTACGTGCCGGTGCCTATTTTATTGTCTTCGCTGGCTGCTGTAAGGATATCGGTTTGCAGTGAGCCATGCAGCGTAAATTTCTTGGCGTCGTTGTCTTGTCCGTCTGCATTTTGTGCATGTAGCGGCATGGCAGCCGAGGCCAAAGCTAATGCCGTGATGGCGGCGTAATGTTTCATGTGATGATGCGTCGTGTTTGAGGGAGGCTTTTAGTTTGGAGGTTCGTTTGGAGTTTTGAGTTTTGAGGTTATGAGGTTATAAAGTAACCTCTGCGAGTTCAATAGCCAAAGGTAACTTTATAACCTTAGAACTCCAAACTAAACGTTACCTCTGCGAGTTCAATAGCCAAAGGTAACTTTATAACCTCATAACCTTAGAACTCCAAACTAAACGTTACCTCTGCGAGCTCAATAGCCAAAGGTTACTTTATAACCTTATAACCTCAAAACTCCAAACTTACCTCCCCCTTATTATTACTTCTTGCTGGCGGCAATGAGTTCCTTCACCTTGTCGATGAGGTGCTGTTCGCCACCCTCAGTGTAACCACTGCGGCTCTCGGCTATCTTGCCATTGCCGTCAATCACAAATACGTGGGGAATCATGTTCACGCCCATGGCACGGCGGAAGTCAGAGTTAGGGTCAAGCAGCACTTGGTACTCCCAGCCTGCAGCATCGACCATGGGTTTTACCTTCTGTGCGTTCTGTGCCTCGTCAATGCTCACAGCCACCACACGCACACCGGTTTCGTCCTGCCAGTCGGCATAAACCTCGTTTATGGCTTTAAGCTCGCGGTTGCAGGGCTTGCACCATGTGGCAAAGAAACTGATGATGAAGGGTTTGCCATCGTTGCTGAGCGTTGCAGTATCAATGGTTTTACCGTTAATATCCTTCAGTTTGACAGAAGGCAGCTGCGCAAAGGCGCTTGCCGTTACTCCTACAAAAAGGAGCAAGGCCAACAATAGCTTAGTTACTTTCATTTTGGTTGAATTTTGGTTGATGCCGTGGCAAGTAGACACTTGTCGGGGCATGATTGATTGCATTATCGCGGCAAAATTACGCCTTTTAGTTGTATTGGCAAATACTATGGCATTGAAAAAAGCTGAAACACAACGTTTAAGGGTATTTATGGGGTCATGTAAAGTGTTTTTGTGCGGTTTTGTCTACACCTTATTATATAATACACCATTTTAGGTCTGGTAGATTATTTTTTGCGTTTTTACTTGCATCTTGCACTTTTGCATGACAACACCTTGATAATCAACGAATAGGAGTGTGTAGGTAGCCTTTAATTTTACATGCACTACCATCTGCACGCATCAATTACGGCAGTGCGTTTTTTCAGCATAGGGAGGGCGATTACGGAGCATAGGGAGGGCGGATTTTCATTTGCTCCGACATTATTTTCGGGCTCCCTATACCGGTCACTCCCTACTTGCATGACGCATGTATGCTTGCCCGTGCAAGGCTGTGCAGGGAGTGCAGGTAGGAGTGCAGGTAGTGCAAGCAGTGCAGGCAGTGCAGGCAAAAGTGCAAGCAGATTTCAGCATTACCTACACTGCGTAACTTTGTGAGTATCAACACATTGCTATCAAAGAGTGCAAGATGCAAGTAAAATGGCAAAAAAGGTGTGTAGGGGAGTTATTGGAGCACAAAGCGCAAGCACTAATGGGGGCGACGCGTCTCGCGTCGGGGATAGTGCAGCTGTTATTTAGTAGAGTTTGTATTGTATTCTTTTCTTTCATTATCCCGACGCGAGACGCGTCGCCCCCATTAGAGCTTGCGTTTGATGGTAGTGCTTATCGCAGAATGGCATAATTAGACATTGGCTTGAAGTTGGGATAGCCGTCTGTCAGATATAAGCTGTATTCATTGCTATGTAATCCGCGTGGATTGCGTGCTATGTAGTCGACTACTTTCCAATAATGGTGTTCATTGCGAATTATACGGTCAAATGACTCTGATTGCCATACTTTGCCATTGACATTGAGCAACTCGTTAAGTTTATGTGCAGTGTATGATTTTAGTGAAGCTATTACAGACTGAATGCTAAAGTTATTGATGGTTTGCAGTATTAGATGTACGTGATTAGGCATTATCACATAATCGTGTATGTGATAACGGCTATGGTCAAAATGGTGAAACGCGTGTTCTACAAGTTTCCTCGCCTCTACTATTTTAAGCATGCAACAACCAAGGCATCTGTCAAGCAGACTGTTGATTGTTTGCAACTTCAGCCTTTCTAATTCATTTGCCTCTTCAGTAGTCAGTACATTACCATGTGCTTTTTGCCATGCGCTAACAGTTCTTTTGTACTCCATGGTGGCATCTGCGGGCATTGAATCTGCCAATCTGAATGTAACGAAGTATATTTTACCCTCTATATGCCAGTGAGGCAGGTCGCCACGTGTTATGTACATAGGTATTATATTTTAAGATTAAAAGTGGCGCAAGCACTTAACGCTAGCACAAAACGCTAGCTCTAATGGGGGCGACGCGTCTCGCGTCGGGGATAGTGCAGCTATTATTTAGTAGAGTTTGTATTGTATTCTTTTCTTTCATTTTCCCGACGCGAGACGCGTCGCCCCCATTAGAGCTTGCGTTTTGCGGTAGCCCTTGACGCTGGCTATTTTTGCTGTACTGTACCCAGTCTGAAGCCCTTGGGCACAGGTGTTTCAAAGCGTAGCGGCTCACCCGTCATGGGGTGGTAGAAGTTGAGACGGTAGGCGTGCAAGGCCAGGCGGCCTATGGGGTCGTCGCCATTGCCATACTTTATATCGCCGCACACGGGGTGTCCAAGGTCCTGCATGTGTACACGTATCTGGTTTTTGCGTCCCGTTTCGAGCTTGAGCTCTACAAGCGAGTGCTTGCCGTCAGTGCGCAACACGCGGTAGTGCGTCAGGGCATACTTTCCGCCATTGTCCACGGGCGAAGAGTAGGTGAAGTATGCCTTGTTGTCCTTGAGCCAGCTCTCTACACTACCCTGCTTTTGTGGCAGCTCGCCCGACACAAGGGCCAGATAACGGCGGTCGGTCACAATGTCGCGCCAGTTGTGCTCCAATATCTGCTCAGCCTGCAATGTTTTGGCATACACCAGTAAGCCCGAGGTGTCGCGGTCGAGACGGTGCACCACGTGGGCGGTACACTTTTGGTGTGTGCGGTGAAAGTAGTCGTCGAGCACCTGCTTCACACAAAAGGCGTGGTGCGAGGTGGCCATTGACAATATGCCGGGGGCCTTTTCTATCACAATTATCTGAGGGTCTTCGTACACAATCTTTACAAACTTTGATTGCAGTTCGCCCTTGGGCTTGCGCTTTGATATTTCGACCACCTGGCCGGGACGCAGCTCGAGGTCGAACTGTCGTGTGTTTTTGCGGTCGACGCGCACACCGCCTCCGCTCAGTATGGCTTTGGCGCGGCTGCGGCTCACGCCGTTGAGGGCGTGTTCTATAAACTGGAGCAGCTGCATGGGCTGCTTTACGTGGTATGTGGTATATTGCAGTTGCATGGGGATATGTATTTGGTATGGTTGATGGGGGGGGGACGGGGTTGACGGGTAAGTTTGTCAGGTTTGTACGTTTCCTTTTGTCTTTAATTATATAATACAGAACATACTTACCTGTTAACCCGTTAATTATCTTCGTTTTGGCCTCAGCGTGATGAGCGGCACCAGCATCTCCTCCATGGATATGCCGCCATGCTGGAAGGTGTCGGTGTAGTACTGCACGTAGTGGTTGTAGTTGTTGGGGTAAGCAAAGAAGCGGTTGCCCGTGGCAAATATGTACGCTGTGCTGAGGTTGGGCTGTGGCAGGAGAAGGGCCTTTGGCTCGCGCACCTCGTACACGTCCTTGGCGTTGTACGACAGGTTGCGGCCTAACTTGTAGCGCAGGTTGGTGTTGACGTTGCGGTCGCCCACCACTTTGGAAGGTTGGTCCACCTTGATGCTGCCGTGGTCGGTGGTGATGATGAGGTCGTAGTCGAGTTCGGCCAGTTGTCTGAAGAGTTGGCGTATGGGGGTATGCTTGAACCACGACTGGGTGATGCCGCGGTAGGCACCCTCGCTGCCGGCCAACTCGCGCACCATGCGGCTTTCGGTGCGTGCATGGCTCAGTATGTCGATAAAGTTGATTACGAGCACGTTGAGGGGCATGGCGGCAAACTGCTTTATCTGCGTCAGCAACTGGCTCACGGCTTGCGAGTCGTTGAGTTTGTGGTAGGTAAACTGCTCGCGACGGCGGAAGCGTTCGAGTTGATGGGCTATCAGTGCCTTCTCGTTAAGGTTTTTGCCTTCGTCCTCCTCCTCGTCCACCCACAGGTCGGGGTACATCTGCTTTATTTGCAGCGGCATGAGTCCGGCAAATATGGCATTGCGCGCATACTGTGTGGCTGTGGGCAGTATGGTGTAATAGAGGTCTTCGTCGATGTCGAAATCGTCGGCCAGCTCGCCCGATATGGCGCGCCATTGGTCGTAGCGCAGGTTGTCGAGCACGAGCAGGAACACCTTGCGGCCGGCTGTGAGGCGTGGGAATATGCAGCGCTTGAACAGGTCGGGACTCATGAGCGGACGCTCGTCGGGGTGTTGCACCCAATGCTCGTAATGCCGTTTTATAAACTTGGCAAAGGTGGCATTGGCCTCTTCCTTCTGCATGCGCAGCAAGTCGTCCATGGCACTGCCCGTCGAGGCCAGTTCGAGTTCCCAATGCACCAGCCGGCGGTAGAGTTCCTTCCACTCGTCGGGGGTAAGCTGTTCGCTCAGCTGCATGCCGATGCGCCCGAAGTCCTGGCGGTAGCCGGTTTGTGTCACCTCTTGCACAATCTCGCGTTGGTGTATATTCTTTTTGAGTGTGAGCAGTATCTGCTTGGGGTTGACGGGCTTTATCAGGTAGTCGGCTATTTTTGAGCCGATGGCCTGGTCCATGATGTCCTCCTCCTCGTTCTTGGTCACCATCACTACGGGCAGGTTGGGCGCGATGTCCTTCAGCTGCATGAGCGTTTCGAGCCCCGAGAGTCCGGGCATGTTCTCGTCGAGCAGCACCAAGTCGAAGCGCTGCTCGCGACAAAGGTCTATGGCGTCGGGGCCATTGCTGGCCGTCACCACCTCATAGTCTTTTTTCTGTAAAAAGATGATGTGGGCGCGGAGCATATCTATCTCGTCGTCCACCCAAAGCAAACGTGCGGTCATTGTGTGTGTGATTAAAAAGAAAATTAGCTCGCGATGCGGGCTGATACACAGGATATAATATATATAAGGTACTGTCCAGATATAATAAGGGCGGGCTGAAAGCCCAATGGAGCACATAGCCCAGGGCAAGCGAAGCGACACCCTGG
>ERZ1034901.2632-NODE-2632-length-11235-cov-24.395975_pt1 | contig 11235 bp, 9 predicted proteins | sample MGYA00520628_ERZ1034901 | MGnify/ENA primary metagenome ERZ1034901 (study PRJEB33766, sample SAMN09781783) | gut metagenome | biome: gut microbiome | host: Homo sapiens | place: Madagascar | study: EMG produced TPA metagenomics assembly of the PRJNA485056 data... | reverse complement strand
TGGACTTGTCCAGACCGCGCTCCTCGTAAGCCTTGATGGTCTCGCCGAAGCGGATGGCCAGCTTCTGGGAGGTATCGGTAGCGATACGCTGCGGAGCATCGGGCATGAAGGGGTTGGGCAGACGGCGGTTGATGACAGCGCCGATGAACTCGTAGGGGTTCAGCACGCCGGGATCAACGACCACGGGCATAGCCTCGATATAGCCGATCTTCTGGATGAAGGAGCGCAGATCCTCGTCTGCCATCTCGGCAGAGATGAGGTTGTAGCCCAGCATGCAGCCATAGATGGACATGGCAGTGTGCAGGGGGTTCAGGCAGGTGCAGACCTTCATCTTCTCGATCTTGTCCACGGTCTCGCGGTCGCAGTACAGCACACCGCCCAGCTCCAGCGGAGGACGACCGTTGGTGTAGTGGTCCTCGATGCACAGGTACTGGGTCTCCTCGGCGTTGACGAAGGGAGCGGTGAAGGTGTGCTTCTCGGTAACGATGGTGTAGTTATCCTCAAAGCCGTCCTTTGCCAGCATCTCCTGCACCTTTGCGTCCGGGCGCGGGGTGATCTTGTCGATCATGCTCCAGGGGAAGGTGATCTTGGTCTCGTCCTGCACATAAGCCAGGAACTCGGCAGGCACCAGACCCTGCTCCACCCACTTTGCGGCGTAGGCGTGGACGGCAGTCTTGACCTTATCGCCGTTGTGAGAGCAGTTATCCATGCTCTGCACAGTCAGGGGCAGCTTGCCGGCCTTGAAGCGCTCGTACAACAGAGCGGTGACCTTGCCCATGGCCAGCACGGGGGTCAGGCCGCGCTCCAGATCAGCGGGAGCAACGCCGTAGCCCTTCTCGGTGATGGTGAAGGAGATCATCTGCAGGCTGGGGTTCTGGAAGATCTCCACCAGACGTGCCCAGTCCTCAGTGAAGGAAGGATCAGCCTTCAGGCTCTCAGTAACGGAAGCCACGACCTTCTTCTCGATCTCGCCGGTGGACTTCAGGCAGACCAGCAGGCTCAGGTTATCGTAGGGCTGGTAAGCCTTGTCGATGATCTCGTAGTCGAAGCTCTCGGCCACGATGACGCCGCGGTCGTACTTGCCGCTGTTCAGTGCATCGTTCAGCACGGCAGCGGGGAAAGCGCGGAAAATGTTGCCGGCGCCGAAGTGCACCCAAGTGGGCTCGGCGTGGGTCTTGGCCTTGACGGCCTCAATGTCGAATTTGGGCAGCTCGTAGCCCTTTTCTGCCCACTCGGCGGACAGATTGCCGTTTTTGATATCAGACAGCTTCATAATCATCAGCCCTTCTTTTCTTCATCCAGACGGTCCAGCAGATCCCAGATACCCAGCATATACTGGATGCCCAGTGCACGGTCATACTTGCCATAGCCGGGGCGGCAGACGCCGGGGCCTTCCTCCCACAGCTGACGGCCGTGGTCAGGGCGGATATAGCCCTCAAAGCCGCAGTCATGGTAAGCGCGCATCACCTCAATGATGCCGGTCTCGCCGCAGCAGTCGCGGTGAGCAGCCTCAGAGAAGTCGCCGTTGGGGAAGTGGTGGATGTTGCGGACGTGGCCGAAAGCAATGCGGTCGCAGTGCTTTCGGATGATCTCGGCGCAGTTGTTGTTGGGGTTTGCGTTCAGGCTGCCGGTGCACAGGGTCAGGCAGTTGTACGGATCGTCCACCATCTTCAGGAAGCGGTCGATGCTGGGCTCATCCACCAGCAGACGGGGCAGGCCGAAGATATCCCAAGGAGGATCGTCCATGTGGATGGCCATCTTGATGTCGCACTCGTGGCAGGTGGGCATCAGAGCTTCCAGGAAGTACTTCAGGTTCTCCCACAGCTTCTCCTTGGTGACAGGGGCGTAGGCCTTGAACAGCTCGTCCAGCTTTGCCATGCGCTCCGGCTCCCAGCCGGGGAAGGTCATGTTGTACTTCTCGGTGAAGGACATGATATACTCAGCCATAGCCTTGTAATCGCCCTTGATCTTGTCCTTCTCGTAGAACAGTGCGGTGGAGCCGTCGCCTACCGGATGGAACAGGTCGGTGCGGGTCCAGTCGAAGATGGGCATGAAGTTGTAGCAGATGACCTTAACGCCGAACTTGGACAGGTTGCGGATGCACTGCTTGTAGTTCTCGATATACTGGTCGCGGGTGGGCAGACCGATCTTGATATCGTCGTGCACGTTGACGGACTCGACAACATCCATATCAAAGCCGTAGGCGTGGATCTGGTCTGCAACCTTCTGGATCTCGTCGATTTCCCAGATCTCGCCGGGCATCTTGTTGTGCAGTGCCCAGACGATGCTGGTCACGCCGGGGATCTGCTTGATGTCGCTCAGGGTGACGGGGTCGTTGCCCTCGCCATACCAGCGCCAACCCATTTTCATAGGCATAGAGAAGTTCCTCCTGTCGTTTTTTATCATGTGACACGCGCAGTACGCCTGCACGCTCTTCTTGGTTATATTCTAATATATCAGTTATAAAATAGCAATACGCACAATGCCATTTTTTTGTGTTTATTCTTGTATACTTTACACAAAAACGGCAAAATGCCAGTTTTTTAACAAGGTTTTTGGGCAGTGTGCTGCTCTCCTGCCAAGCTTCTCCTGTTTTTGCAGTCAGCACAGCTTTTCGACCGGTTTGCGTAAAAATATGCCCACCTCCGTTAAAAGTCCATTCTGTGGGACATTTACCCTGTTATACTGCAACTGCATCGAGGGACGGCTGTCCCCCATCATCCGGAAAAAGAGAGGCACACTATGAACGAAAGCAACTTTGTGGTAAAGACCATCTTCCACGCCCGCGGCAGCTCCGAGGTACTTACCGAGAACTATTTTGCCACCCGGAAGGAGGTCGAGGAATTCTGCGCCCTGACCGACTACGCCATGAAGCTGAACTACGGCGCAGAGCAGCAGCTGGTGACCACCGAGATCGTGGCGCTCTGACCCGCCCGCGCAAAGCGCAGCCGGTTGACAATTCCTCTAAAAACCTTTATATTCAAGACACGCAGCGCTCCGCGAAAAACGCCGGGCGCACCATCTGCTTTTACTTTTATATATAAAGGAGGATCCGCTATGGTTTCACCTGCCAAGTGCATTGCCGGGCGTTCCGTTGCCGATTGGGTCGCGGCATACCCCGTGGTCTCTGACCTCTGCGCCCTGAAGGAGACTGCATGGGTAAACCCGGACAAACTGCCCTTTGCACAGGCTGCGGCTGCCTGCCCGCTGACCCTTGCCGACATTGAGGACGCCGCCGCACGGCTGGAGCGGTTTGCGCCCTACCTTGCCGCCGTCTTTCCCGAGACCGCTGCGGCGGGCGGCATCATCGAGTCCCCTGTTCAGCCCATTCCCCGGATGCAAAAAGTGCTGGAAGAGCGCAGCGGCACCCGCATTGCCGGGCAGGTATGGGTCAAGCTGGACAGTCATCTGCCCATTTCCGGCTCCATCAAGGCGCGGGGCGGCATTTACGAGGTGCTGAAAACCGCCGAGGACATTGCCCTGCACAGTGGAATGCTGCACCTGACCGACAACTACGCCGTTCTGGCAGAGGAGCGCTTCCGCAAGCTGTTCTCGCAGTATTCCATCGCGGTGGGTTCCACCGGCAATCTGGGGCTTTCCATTGGCATCATGAGCGCAAAGCTGGGTTTTCAGGTCACTGTGCATATGTCTGCCGATGCGCGGCAGTGGAAAAAAGACCTGCTCCGCAGCCGGGGCGTCAAGGTGGTGGAGTACGCCTCTGATTACAGCATCGCCGTGACCGAGGGGCGCAAGCTGGCGGCGGGCGACCCCTACTGCCATTTTGTGGATGACGAAAACTCCAAGACCCTCTTTCTGGGCTATGCCGTGGCTGCGCTGCGGCTGAAAAAGCAGCTGGATGCGCAGGGCGTCACCGTGGATTCGGAGCATCCCCTCTTTGCCTATCTGCCCTGCGGCGTGGGCGGCGGCCCCGGCGGCGTGGCCTTTGGCCTGAAGCTGCTGTTCGGCGATGCCGCACATTGCTTTTTTGCCGAGCCAACCCACTCCCCCTGCATGATGCTGGGCATGGCTACCGGCGAAAACAGCCGTGTTTGCGTGCAGGATTTTGGCATCGACAACCGCACCGCCGCCGATGGCCTTGCCGTAGGACGCGCCTCCGGCTTTGTGGGCGGGCTGATGCGTCCCTTTATGAGCGGCTGCTACACCTTGCAGGACGAGCGGATGTACACCCTTCTGGCACAGCTGGCTGACGCCGAGACTCTGTACCTTGAGCCCAGCGCTCTGGCGGGAATGTACGGCCCGGTGCTCACCCAGCCCGGGCAGCTGCTTGGTACATACACCGACGCAACTCTACCTGTCGGCGCTCTGGCAAACGCCACCCATCTTGTCTGGGCCACCGGCGGAAACATGGTCCCCCGGGAAGAAATGCAGCGCTACTACGCAAAAGGTAAGGCGCTGGCACAGCAATAACAAACAAAAGCCGCCTTTCGTGCCAAACAGCACAAAAAGCGGCTTTTTATCGTCTTATTTCAGGAGCAAAGAGCCTTACGGAAGCTTATTCCGGCAGGTCCTCTTCGTTCTCCAGACTGTGCCAGACGTTCTGGACTGCTGTGCACTGAATCCATACGAGCCACTTTTGATTGTCTGAGCACAGTATACCACATTTTGAAATTCTCGCAAGTACGATATTATTTTATAAGTGCACTTTCGATTTCGGCTTAATTCCTCTCAGCTATTTGGGTCTTTTCATGTAACCGTCTATCCTTTCTTTTCAGGTCAAAAAGGCTTCGTCCCCTGCTATTTCTCTGCCGAATGTCACTGTTCCAGTCAAAACACTCTTCCATCTGCATCTTTATTTCTTACCGATAAAACCGCCCTTTTAAATAAGTATCATTTCTTCATCGTTTCCTGCTATTTTGGGGTTATTCTAAGCTGCTCTGCAAGGTTTTCTCTGTTTTTGGTGTAGTTTACCACCATTTTGCAAAGACTGTTGTAGGGCTTATCTGGCGGCTCTGGGGAGGTGCTATTTTCGAAAGTTCACTTCAATCCTCTTTGTGCTTCATCAACAAAACAATCTTTCTATATTTCTACGAATTTATCACTTTTACTTGACACCTTCTTAGAACGGTGGTAGTTTTAATATGGTATTTTGCTCTACCCTACGCAAAGTCACAAAATGGAGGAATTATCGTGAAAAATAGGATTCTTGCGCTCTTGCTTGTTGCAGTTGCTGTCTTGATATGCGGATGCTCTGCTAAAAAGGACACCTGTTCCGTGGACGGATGTTCTCAGGAAGTCTATAAGAATGGCCTGTGTGCCGATCACTATGTTGATGTTGCACTATCTGAAGCTGCTGCATCTTCCGAGGATTCCAGCGAATCCATTGACCCTGCTATTGCTGCTGTACAGGAAAAATATCAGGAATACGTTGACGAGGCCGTTCAGACCTTGCGAAATTCTCTAAAAAATCCTAAGAGCCTAGACATCTATCAAATCTATCTGTCGGATGAATCTGTCGGACAATATTATAACAAAAATATTGAGATTTGTATTGATGCAGCTGCTGAAAACAGCTATGGAGGAACTGTCCGATCTGAATTTTACTACCAAAACAATGACTTCGGAAAAAAGTTCTATGAATGTACATCTGATGCCGAAAAGAGCATCTTTAACAGCCTTATGGAATTTTGTACTGGACAGCGTACATCTGACAAGGTAATTGAAGAAGTCCCCGGATATTATCATAGATTTGTCACTTCAAAGGATACGGGCGAATCCGTACCATTCGCCGATTATCTTCTTATCCCTGAATCTTGGTACGAAAACTCTTAAATGCGCTTCAAGCCCTTTCTTCACAGCCGGAGAAAGGGCTTTTCCCTTACCATATTTTGATGATGATTTAACATTGTTCGAGCGTGAAAAGTTCTAGTGTATTTACGGTAGAGATGTAATACTTTTCCACTTTTCAGCCGTTCCAGACACACTTTTTCCTGAAACGCATTCAAGCTTCCCCAATTTGATGGGGAAACCGCCCCTAAACGACACCAAAACAGGGCTAAAATACCACTTCGGTAATCTATTCGGTGCTGCAATCGGTGGAGGTTTTTTGCCATTTTTGGCAATAGGTCTATGCTCCTGGAAAAGTCGAACAACTACAGTGGTACACTTCTGTTCCATGTCGCCGGGATAGTCGATTTGTGGTACCCCCCTTCAGGCTATCCATTTTGCCAGGCATCCTTACAGCGATACTACAATGCCGATAAATACCACCGCCACAATCACGAGCATTGCCATGTCACAATCCAAAAGTGCCCGTATGTCACAGCAAAACAACGTTTTTGCACTTTCCTGCCTAACAAACAAAAGCCGCCTTTCGTGCCTTGCAGCACAAAAAGCGGCTTTTTATCGTCTTATTTCAGGAGCAAAGAGCCTTACGGAAGCTTATTCCGGCAGGTCCTCTTCGTTCTCCAGACTGTGCCAGACGTTCTGGACGTCGTCGTTATCCTCCAGAGAATCCAGCAGCTTGCCCATCAGCTTCAGCTGATCGGGGTCGGTCAGGCGGGTGGTGGTCATGGGCACCATGGCCAGATCGTCGGACAGGATCTCGTAGCCCTTCTCTTCCAGAGCCTTGACCACAGCGGAGTAGTTCTCGGGATCAGTGGTGACCTCGGCTGCGTCCTCGCTGGCATCAAAGTCCTCGGCACCGGCATCCAGAGCGTCCATCATGGCCTCGTCGGCGTCCTTATCCTCCAGAGAGATGTCGATGACGCCCTTCTGGTTGAACAGGAAAGCCACGCAGCCCATAGCGCCCAGATTGCCGCCATTCTTATCGAAGTAGTGGCGCAGGTCGGCAGCGGTACGGTTGCGGTTGTCGGTCAGGGTCTCCACCATGACTGCCACGCCGCCGGGGCCGTAGCCCTCGTAGGTGATGGCCTCGAACTCGGTCTTGTCGCCGCCCTCGGCCTTCTTGATGATACGCTGGATGTTATCGTTGGGCACGCTCATGCGCTTTGCCTTGGCGATCAGATCTGCCAGCTTGCTGTTGGAAGCCGGGTTGGGGCCACCGTCACGGACGGCAACGCTGATCTCGCGGCCGATCTTGGTAAAGACCTTGGCGCGGGCGCCGTCAGTCTTTTCCTTCTTGCGCTTAATGTTGTTCCATTTGCTATGTCCAGACATGGGAAAGAGCCTCCTAAATTTATCGGTATCTCCGCCTGCGGGCAGACGGGCTGTGGTCGCCCGCTTGTGGCAGCACACAAAATCTAACTCTATTATTTTATCACAATCCACCGGCGCGTTCAAGCCTGAAAAGCCCGATTTTCGCCCGGATGCGTGTAAATCTGCGGTTTATAGCAGCCGCAGCGCCTTGGGGTAGTGGTTTTTCACCCGCCCGCCGGACACCTTGCCGCCGCCCAGCGGCCAGCCGTCCACGGTCACGCAGCACCAGCCGTCCGCTGCTGTGCGGGCTTCCACCTCGCGGCCGGAGAGGTACTCGGTGCAGCGGCAGTCAGCAAGGGTCAGCTGCTCGCAGTTTGTGCACAGGCTGCCAAAGGCCGTAAACAGATGATGCTCCGGCACAAAGCGGCCCTTCTGCACGCTGCCCACGAACACCCCCGCCCGCAGCACATGGAGCCCCGTCTGCGGAAAAGCAACCGGCAGCAGCACACCGCCGCCGTGCACCACGGCCGGGCGCTGCGCCAGCGCGGGGAAATACTGTCGGGCAAACTCCTGCCATGCGGCAAGGCTCTGCGCCGGGGTGGCCTCCCCCGCCCCGGTATCCCGGGTGCGGCGGCTCGTGCCCTGCACGGCGTCCCGGCAGGCGCGACTGTCCGCGCGGCGTGCGCTGCGGGCATCTGCGGCCTTGGCAGGCTTCGCCTTGCCCTTGCCCTTTTTGCCCGCCTCGGCAGCGGCGGCAAGCCAGAGCTGCTCCTCCGGGGTGTATTCCCCCTCCGGCGGCAGGGTGCGGGGCGTGCCCGCCTTGACCAGCCGGGCCATAAAATGCCCCTCGCCGCCCTGACAGGGCCAGATGCGGCGCACCTTGCTCACGTCCAGCGGCAGGCCGCCGGTGCGGTTTTCCTCACCTGCGCTGCCAAAGGTGTAGTCCACGTTGCCCAGCACATCGGCCAGCGCAAACTCCGGATGGCGCTGCAAAAAGGCCGCCACCTGTCCTTCGTCCTCCTCCGGCGCAAAGGTGCAGGTGGAGTACACCAGCTGCCCGCCGGGGGCCAGTGCCGCTGCGGCGCAGTCCAGAATCTGCGCGCCCAGCTCTGCGCACTGCTTTACCAGTGCCTCGCAGTGCTGCTGCAGCGCTACCGGCTCCTTGCGGAACATCCCCTCGCCGGAGCAGGGCGCGTCCACCAGCACCCGGTCGAAAAACTCCGGCAGCGCCTCGGCAATGCGGGCGGGGGTCTCGTTGAGCACCACGGCGTTGGAAACGCCCATGCGCTCAAGGTTGCTTTTTAAAATTTCGGCGCGCGCAGCCACATACTCGTTGCTCACCAGCACACCGCGCCCCTGCAATGCCGCCGCCAGCTGGCTGCTTTTGCCGCCGGGTGCGGCGCACAGGTCCAACACCCGCATCCCCGGCTGTACCCCCAGCAGCGGCGCTGCCGAGGAGGCCGAGGGCTCCTGCGAGTAGAACACCCCCGCATGGTGGTACGGATGCCGCCCGGGCTTAAAGTCCGGCTGATGCACCACAAAAGCCGCCTTGCAGAAGGGCGAGGGTTCCAGCGGGAAATCTGCCCTCTGTGCAAACTGCTCCGGCGTGGTGCGCAGCGCCGACACGGTTACACCGCGCTCTGCCGTCTGCTGCGGGGCGGCATACAGCTGCTCGTACCGCGGGCCCAGCAGGGCACGTTCCCGCTGCTCAAAATATTCCGTAGGCATATTCTTTTCCTCCCATGGGATGTATAAAGCCGCCGGCTGCGGCCACACTATGGACTGTGAGGGCGGTCCCGCCCCCACAGCAACGACCGAAAGGAGCATTCACACCATGGAAAACCGCAGTGAGAACCGCAGTACCAATTGCAAGAACCAGACCTCTAACCGTACCAGCAGCAAGACCACCAACAGCACCACCAACGAGCACAAGCACCCCAACCAGTACACCAAGGGTGCCGATGACGAGAGCGCCAAGAACTCCACCAACAGCCGTTCCACCAACGCAAAGAACAGCCGCTGATGGCGTAAGCGGCATCTGACGGACCGCAGATGCCAACAAGCAAAGCCCGCTGCCCTCCACCACTGGTTTCCAGTGCGGAAAGCAGCGGGCTTTCGCATTCTTATTTCTGGTCAGGGTCAAACTGCTGCCACAGCACCTCAAACAGCTGGTGCACGCGCTCCAGCTGTCCGTTCAGGTACAGCCAGCCCAGCAGGCACTCGAAGCCGGTAGAGGCACGGTATTCCTCCGGGGAGGCGTGCTTGGCAACGCTGGCCTTGCTGGCATTGCGGCCGCGCTTGAACACAGCCAGCTCGTCCTCGGTGAACAGCGGCTCCAGCAGCTGCTCTTCCCGGAACTGCGCCTTGGCAGAGACATACTTGACCTTTTCGGCGTTCAGCTTTCCGGCTGAAAGGCGGTGGTGCTCCACCAGACGCTGACGCACCAGCAGCTCCAGCACGCTGTCCCCTACAAAGGCCAGCGCCAGCGGGCTGAGCTCCCGCGAGTCGATCTTTTCTGATTCGTTCATGATGCTTTATCCTTAGAAGATATAGTCGAACTGATACTCGCCGATGAGGATGGTATCGTTCTCTTCCACGCCCTTCTGCACCAGCGCGTCCAGAATGCCGCTCTCGCCCAGCTGACGCTGGAAGAACTGCAGGCTCTCGTAGTCGTCCACGTTGCTGCCGGCCAGAATATACTCCAGCCACGGGGCATCCACGCTCCACACATGGGCTTCCATGCGCTGGATGGTGAAGTCGCGGCCATTCTTCTTAGCCTCCGGCTTTTTGTACTCGGGGGTGAACACCGGCACCTGCGGGATATCCTTGAGGCGGTTGTACACGAGCCCCGGCAGCTGCTTGACGCCCTGCATAGTGGCGGCAGAGATGGGCACAAAGGTCAGGCCCTTGCCCTCCACATACTGGCGGAAGGTCTCGATCTGCTCCTCGGTGGCAAGGTCGCACTTGTTGCCCACAACGATCTGCGGGCGCTCGGCCAGCACAGGGCTGAACTTGGCCAGCTCCTCGTTGATCTTCTCAAAGTCCTCGATGGGGTCGCGGCACTCGCTGCCGGAAACGTCCACAACGTGCAGCAGCAGACGGCAGCGCTCCACATGGCGCAGGAAATCGTGTCCCAGACCGATACCCTCGCTGGCACCCTCGATCAGGCCGGGGATGTCGGCGCAGACAAAGCTTGCGCCCTCGCCCACCGACACAACGCCCAGCGTGGGCACAAGGGTGGTAAAGTGGTAGTTAGCGATCTTGGGCTTAGCCGCGCTGATGGTGGAGATGAGGGTGGACTTGCCCACATTGGGGAAGCCGATCAGACCCACATCTGCGATCAGCTTCAGCTCCAAAGTCACCTGCAGATCCTCGCCGGGCATACCGGGCTTTGCAAACTTGGGGATCTGGCGGGTGGGGGTGGCAAAGTGTGCGTTGCCGTAGCCGCCGCGACCGCCCTTAGCAATGGTGACCGGGGTGTGGTCGGACAGGTCTGCGATGACAAGGCCGCTCTCTGCGTCCTTGATCACGGTGCCCAGCGGCACCTTGATGACCAGATTCTCGGCATTTTTGCCGTGGCACAGGCTTGCGCCGCCCTTGCCGCCCTCCGGGGCCACATACTTGCGCTTATAGCGGAAATCCATCAGGGTGGACAGATGATCGTCCGCCACAAAGATGATGTCGCCGCCCCGGCCGCCGTCGCCGCCGTCCGGGCCGCCCGCGGCCACGAATTTTTCGCGGTGGAAGCTCACCGCACCATCGCCGCCCTTGCCCGCATGGAGCCATATCGTGGCGATGTCGATAAAGTTAGTCTGTGCTGCCATACAGCCCCTCCTTAGCTTTATAGGCCTTTGCGTTTCAGCGCCCTCATCCGGCGCTTCGTGCCACCTTCCCCCGACCGGGGGAAGGCTTGCAAACAGCGCTACACGAACGCATAGCCTTATTTCATCAAAAAGAGCCGGGCCACGAGGGTCCGGCTCTACGATTGCAGTTATTCAGAAAGAAGTTACTGCTTAACGCTGCACTTCTTGCCGCTCTTGCCCACGCGCTCGAAACGGACGGTGCCGTCCACCAGAGCAAACAGGGTATCATCGCTGCCCTTGCCAACGTTCTCACCCG
>ERZ1034901.2630-NODE-2630-length-11237-cov-5.311572_pt1 | contig 11237 bp, 7 predicted proteins | sample MGYA00520628_ERZ1034901 | MGnify/ENA primary metagenome ERZ1034901 (study PRJEB33766, sample SAMN09781783) | gut metagenome | biome: gut microbiome | host: Homo sapiens | place: Madagascar | study: EMG produced TPA metagenomics assembly of the PRJNA485056 data... | reverse complement strand
GTGGGATTCCGTAAGGAACATAAAACAAGTTATCAGTCTGTCTGTAAAGATTGCAGGAATGAGAAAAGACAAAACACATTAAAAGAAAAAGGTATGAGCTTATATGATAATGGAAAACTTGTACAGATAAGAAGGGAATACAAGAAAATAAATCTCAACCGCTTCTTAAAACAGACAGAAGCTAAACTAGAATATTTAGATAGACATGAGAGATTTGTAAAATTATTATATTATGATAACACTTGGATTTCCAACTATGGACGTCCTGTAATAAAAAAGGAAGATGGAACATACGAATTTGTAAAAGGGAAGAGGAATAAAATTACACAAGAAATAGAGTATAGTTTACGGAAAAATATTTATATTAAGACGAAAAAAGCATGGGGGTACAAGCAGGAGCGTGTCAGTGCAAGTTCTCTTTTTATGATGATTATAGGAGAAGAGCATGATTTAGGTGTATTTGATACAAAAGAAGAATGCTATGAAGCATTTGAAAAAAGAAAGAAGGAGTTTATTATAAAGCTGGCTGAGAAAACAAAGAAAAAAGATAAGATACCAGAATGTCAGTATCAGGCGATGATTAACTGGGAAGTAAAGGCTAAAGAATAAAAATAGCTGTTGAAAATATGACAAAAGTGCTTTATAATAAACGGCACAAAAATAAATGTTCAGAAGTATTGATATAAATTTGAGATTATGTTATTATTAAAATGTAACAAATGTTTAAATATTGCATATAAATATAATAGGCATCATGCCTGATATTATTGGTGTGTAATGAATAGCCATGCCATCCCTTTCTGCTGGGGAATTAAAAGATACACAGAAGTTGACCTGATTGGGGTAGGAGAACCAATCTGCTATTCGATTAATAGGCTGTGGATTTCCATAGCCTATTAGTTTTTATGGAGAAATAAATGAGTGCAAGAGAAAAGGATTTAAAAGAGCTTTTAGAATATTATGAACAGAATTTGTGTCATAAAATTTTTAAATATGAACTTAATAATAAGATAAATATAGAGGTTATTTTCTACATAGAAGGATTATGTCATTTGCTAGGAATTCAGCATGTATATGATAATGATAAGCGTTATCAGCCTCTTAGATGATTTTTATGTATTTGACGAGGAAAGTTATAAATTAACCGGAGAGCATACCGGACGAATCTTTACATTAGGTCAGAAGGCAGAAATTGTCGTTCATTCTGCCAATAAAATGGAGCGAACCATCGACTTTATATTAAAAGAATTCTCTCAGTATAGCGACTATCCAGACCCAGATGATTACTATGGAGACGGAATGCCGTCAAGAAAGAATGAGGATGCAGAAGCCGGAAAATTTGAAAATTTTGAATCTGCGGATGGAGAATATCCGGTAGAGCAGGAAGAATTTGAATTTGACGAAACAGGTGAGAGCCTTCCCGACAAAGACGGCATTCTTTTGAATGACTGGATTGACGACGAGGAAGCAGACAGGTTACTGCATTTATATAATAAAAAGAAGATTGACGAAATCTAATTCAGAATTTAAAAAAGAGAAGCAAAGAATATAATAAAAGTCTAAAAGAAAAAAGAATGAATTTAACAGGCTTAGGAATATAGCATCTATAGTGGTGATAGCCAGAATTTACGATTCATACAGTTTTATTCATATATTGAGTGAGTGGTTATCCACCGAAAAGACAGGAAAGGGGAATTGATATAGCAAAATCAGAAGGTATTAAATTAATTGCCAATAACAAAAAGGCATATCACGATTATTTTATTGATGAAAAATATGAGGCAGGCATCGCCCTTCATGGAACAGAAGTAAAATCTCTTCGCATGGGAAGATGCAGTATCAAAGAATCTTTTGTAACAATAAGCAACAAAGGGGAAATCCTCATTAACCATATGCATATCAGCCCTTACGAAAAGGGAAATATTTTTAATAAAGATCCACTTCGCGTAAGAAAGCTCCTGCTTCACAAGTCAGAGATTAATAAGCTTGCCGGTCAGATTAAGATGAAGGGATACACATTGATGCCATTAAAAGTTTATTTCAAAGGCAGCCTTGTAAAGGTAGAAATCGGTCTTGCCCGTGGTAAAAAAATATATGATAAGCGTCAGGACATTGCAAAGAAGGATGCAAAGCGAGAGGCAGAAAGAGACTTTAAAATTCGTAATTTGGGATAAAATAATTTTTTGGAAATATATTCAAGATGTACTTGAATATATATGAAAAAAATGGTATGATGCTCAAGAGATAGATTTGTCAGGTGTTTGTCACATAATAAGAAAAATGTAATAAGATTTTGGAAATTTTAAAAATTATACGCTCTGCTACTTACCATTGGCAGGTTACAGCGTTTAATATAGATGTATTGATTTATATTAGGGGATGCAGATGATTTCTATGCTGGATGCATTCGGAAATATAAAATAATGAAGGGAGAGAAAAAACGTATGAAAAAACAGGTGAAGAATTTATTTGCACTTTTTCTGACTGCTTCTATGGCAGTAAGCCTGGTTCCTGCGGATGCTTTTGCAGCTGTTCATGATGCGGTAAAAGATGCCACAACTACAACAGCTTACGAAAAGGTAGAAGCAGAGAAGAAGGCAGCTCAGCCAAAGGCTGGAAGTGCAGAAGCAGCAATTCAGGAAGCACTTTACACTAACACAGATGAGGTGGATTTATCCAAGTATAATCTGACAGAGCGTAAGGCAGAAAAGCTGACAGATAAATCTTTAGGAGAGAATAAAGACACTAATTTAGTAGATGTTACTTATGAAACAGATGCGAATGGTAAAGTAACTACTATGAGCGTAGAGAAAGATGATACATACGCTTATGCACTTGAAGAGATTGATGAGTTAGCAGCAGATGATGCTGGTGAGGATGATGGATCTGGTAAGACAAAGACAGAAGTCGGACAAGCTTATAAGGACTTAATGGCTTTCTATGAATCACCAGATAATCAGGAGTATTTAGGTATTGCTACTCCTTACTTTACAAGTAAGGATTCTAAAGGTGGTCCAGTATCTTCCCTGTTATCTCTGATGCAGCAGAAGATTTATAAAGAAGGGGATCCCGAAGAGGAGAATCCGGCGAATGCTAAGGTTACATATAAAGATATGTATGATGTCATTCAGGGATATCAGACGACTCTGCAGTATGGTATTCAGCTCTTTGGACAGCAGTTACTTGCAGCAAGAGATGAAGCTTTAGCTCAGATTGATGATTCCATGACGAGAGAGCAGAAGTTACTTGTCTTAAATGACTGGCTTGGTAAGTACTGTACTTTTGATATGGGTGCTATTCAGGAAGAACAGGATAAGAAGAATGATACAGAAACAACAGAGGAAGCAATTCAGGCTATGGGAGAGACAGCAGCTGTCGCATTAGCAGATGATGGTCAGCAGCAACCTACAGAAGAGCAGATTGCATATCTGAGAAATATGTTATTAAATGGCGATCTTAAGACAGCCTTTGAAAGTACAGCCTTTGGTGCATTAGTAAGAAGAAACACTATCTGTGCTGGATATACTTCTGCATATACATACCTTGTTCAGTGTGCATTCCCAGAAATTTATAAAGAAGCAGATGGAAAGACATGGAAAAAGGCAAGCGAAGTAAATGGAACTGACAGCAGTCAGGATAAGAAAGATGATAACTCATCTTCAGAGAATAAAGGAGATACATCCGAGACAGATAAGGAAGAAAACTCTTCAGCAGCTGAAACAGAAACACAGGCTGCAGATGGAGAAGATTCCTCAGGAGATGCTTCCAGTGAGAAAAAAGATGAAACTACAACAGAAACAAAACCAACATATATTGTTGACTTTGTAAAGATTTTCTGGCGTTCTAATGTACAGATGTTAGGTCAAAGCCAGACATTTAGAAACAGCCATTATTTTAATGCTGTTAAGACCGATGATTCTGTAGATAACTGGTATTATGTAGATTCCTGTTATAATGATATTTATGTAGAATGTATGGGACGTAACCGTGTAGAGACAGACGGTAATATGACACATTCCTATTTCTTAATTAGCCATACAAGTTTAGCAAAACAGTTTGATGGCAACTTTGATGAGATTGATACTTTATACACAGATAAGGCAACAGATACTAAGTATGAAGATGCTTGGTTTACAGATGCACAGGGACCAATCAGTTTTGATAAAGATAACTGGTATTATGTGCAGAATACAACTTCATACAGTTCTGGTATGAGTACAAGTAATCAGAAGCCAGACCAGTTAGTATCCTTGCCAAGAACAGCAGCAGCGACAGCTACATCTGACAGTGCTACAGTTTTAGTTGATTACGAAAAAGGTACTGGAGCAGTAAAAGAAGGTGGAGATTTTCTTAAAGAAAGTGCAACAAAGGATGAAGATGTAAACGATAAGATTTATCCAGGTCTTACACATACATCTGCTTACTATGGCGGAGCATTATATCTTAATGCAGATAATCAGATTTTAAAATATGATTTAAGCACAAATGCTATTACAAAAGTAAAAGAATATAATGAAGTTACAGCAAAATCTGTTGCAGATAACATGGGAACCGGCATTGAGAATAACTTTACAGGAATGACCTTTAAAGTAACAACAAAGGATGATAAAGATGCTATTCATACAGTAGAGAATCATCCAATTGCAGGTTTATCTATTGATTCTCAGGGCAACCTGAATGTAGATATTGCAACAAACTACTGTTATGTCGATAAGTATCAGACAGAGCAGACAAACTACAATAGTGGGTATAGCAATTATAAGTTCCAGGGCACTACTATTAAACGTGGTGGAAGTAACGATAACCAGGAATTCATGTGGAGTGCAGATTTTGTAGAGTCTCAGAAGATGTCAGATGTAACTGGTGAGTCTCATACTCATGAATATGAGACAGTAACTGTGGAGCCTACTTGTGAGAATGTAGGATTCACAGAAGAACGTTGTAAGACATGTGGTGTTGTAAAAGCAGATTCCAAGAAGGAATCCGAGGCAGAAGATGCTAAGGCAACTGGACATCATTATATTCAGTACAAAGATGAAACTTATACAAAAGAAAGTGACGCAGACGATGCTAAGAACATTGTTGTAGATGCAATCGTATGTACAAAATGTATGAAGGCTATTCCACGTAAGAGCAGTGGTAACAGTGGAAATATGTTTGGTTCCGGCGATGATAGTGATGAGTTAGATATCCCAGAAGGACTGAAGACTGGTCACGAATATACTGGAAAGATTACATCTTTATCTGATGATAAGAAGACAGGTGACGTAACTGTTAGTTGTGATTCCTGTGTTGGAAAAGAATTAGATTTCTTAGATGAGAAGGATGTAACATTAGAAACAAAGAAGGATGTAGAAGTAACTTCTAAGAAGGAAGCAGAAGACTGTGAAAAGGGTGGAAAGATTATCTACACAGCTAAAGTAACAGTTGGAGATAACGAGTACGAAGCTACTACTACAGAAGAAGCAGCAGCTGAAAAGCATGTTTACAAACCAAAGTTTACGTGGGCAGATGACAATACATGTACAGTAACTTACACATGTGAGAATTGTAAGATTCCAGAAACAGAAGCAGAAAAGTGTGTAGTAACATCTGAAGTAACAGAGCCAACATGTACAGAAGCTGGTAAGACAGTTTATACAGCAACAGCAACAGATAAGAATAATACAAAGCATACAGATACAAAAGAAGTACCTATTGCAGCAACAGGTCACAAGTATGGTAAACCAGAATTCAAATGGTCAGATGATAACAAGTGTACAGCAACATTCACATGTGAAAATGATAAGACACATACAAAAGATGTAGAATGTACAATCACATCTGAAACAACAGATGCAAAATGTGAAGAAGCTGGAAAGACTGTTTATACAGCAACAGTTAAAGATCCTGCTGGAGATACAGGGTACACAGATAAAAAAGAAGTAGAAATCGTAGCAACAGGTCACAAGTATGGTAAACCAGAATTCAAATGGTCAGATGATAACAAGTGTACAGCAACATTCACATGTGAAAATGATAAGACACATACAAAAGATGTAGAATGTACAATCACATCTAAGACAACAAATGCAACATGTACAACAGAGGGAGATGTTGTCTACACAGCAACAGTAAAAGATCCTAATGGAAGTGATGAGTATGAGTACACAGATACAAAGAAAGTAAAGACAACAAATGCACTTGGTCATGATTATGGCGAACCAACATTTGGTGAGTGGACTGAAAAAGATGGTAAGATGACATGTGAAGCAACATTTACATGTAAAAATGATGCAAATCATGTTGAAACAGTATCTTGTGAAGTAACATCTGAAGGAAAAGATGCAACATATACAGAAGCAGGAAGTGTAACATATACAGCGAAAGCAACAGTTCCAGAAGGAACAAAGACATATATAAATCCTGTGAAGAAAGAAGTAAAAGTTGCTCAGAAAGATTCTAAAGCAAAATTTGCAAAAACTTCTTATAACCTTTACTCAACACAGTCTGGTAAAGTAAGTCTTGTTTCTGACTACAAACAGGATGGCATTGTTTCCATCAAATCTTCAAATCCATCTAAGGTATCTGTTAACACAGCTGGTGTTATTAAAGCTGGTGTTGTAAAGGGTAAAGCTGTAAAAGTAACGATCACAGCCGTTGTTAAGAGTGGCAAGACAATTAAGACAGTTGTTACAGTAGCTCCAACAAAGATTACTTTAAATGCAACATCTGTTCCGTTACAGCTTAAGAAGTCTACAAGCGTAATTAAGGTTGCTAAAGCAACATTACCAGGAGATCAGATTGCTTCATGGAGTACATCTAATAAGAAGGTTGTAACTGTAAGTAAGTCTGGAAAGATTACAGCGAAGAAAGTTGGTACAGCAGTAGTAACAATCACAATGAAGAGTGGTGCTACAGCAAAATGTAAAGTAAAAGTTCAGAAGGCAGCAGTAAAACTTACAAAGATTGCTGTTAATTCTAAGAAGGTTAACTTAAACCTTAAGAAGGGTCCTAAGACATACAAGCTTACTGCAACAAAGGCTCCAATCACTGTAGTTAATAAAGTTACATTTACAACATCTAACAAGAAGGTTGCTGTTGTAAGTAAATCTGGAAAGATTACAGCAAAGAAGGCTGGAAAAGCAGTTATTACCGTAAAATGTGCTAAGAAAGTTCAGAAAGTAACTGTTGTTGTAAAAGCAAAATAGTTAGGATATATGAGCACTTTTAAAGTACGAATATAATGAAAAAGTGATGTTGAAATTTTTATTTCAGCATCACTTTTTAGTGTAAGGAAAGAGTTAGTCTAAGTGAAATTGTGTACTGGATTAACGTGTGGTGGAAAAATGGAAAAGAAAAATAGGTTTAGCATTTTATTAGAACGCTTGATGGGAACAGTGAATTTAAAGAATGCAACTCTAGCTGCCGAACTTCAATATGATGTATCTTACATAAGTAAGTGGATTAATGGAAAAACATTGCCATCAGAAAAAAGTGTAGCGCAGATTCTTCATGTAATCAGTGATTGTATTGTGGAATCGGCGACATCGGCTGCACTAAAAACTTTATATATTGAATATCAGGTTGATGTGCCAGAAGATTTGAAGCAGGCAATCTATGATAATCTTGAGGCGGAATATTTTTACGTAAAAGGCCTGACAAAAACAATAGGAGCCGATGTTGCTCCGGAAACGCAAAATTATGCGAAACTGACATTATATCAATTCCTTAAAAAAATGTCACATCCGGCATTACGTCAGGTAAAGTCGTTGAATGTAATTGCTGCGATTGATTTATTAAATATGGAGCATGATGTGCGACTTCAGATTGCACAGATAGACACGGCATCACAGATTCTTCAGAGAGATTTTCCAGAAGTACATTTTTCATTACTGATTAATTTTGACATAGGGGAGAAAGATTATATTTATGATTGTATTTTTATCATTAATATGCTGACGAACTATACGCATATTAATTTTAAGATATACAACTGTATTCATTCCTATGATAAGATTGTATTTTGTGCAAAAGATGCTTACTGTATTACGAGTATGCTTTTGGGGAGCAATTTGTGTTATCAGGTAACGATTAGTGAAGATAAAAAAATGTGTAAAACGGTTTATCAACGATTAGCAACACTTTGTACAAGAGAAGAATTAATGTTTCGAAAATGTACAATGAGGAATCTTTTGCAGGGGTCAGACTATATCTCCCAGATGTTATCTGAGAATCTTTGTTGGCTTCTTGGACATATGACAGAACATTTCCTTCCAGAAGAATTACATAAAGAGCTGTTGGAATACCTGGATATTTCGGATGCGGAAAGAGAAAAGATGCAGAATATTCATCTTTTGGTTGAAGAAGTACTTAAGAAATCTCATGTCAGAATTTTATTATATGAAACAGCACTCAGTCAGTTTGCGATAAGTGGAGAACTTGACTTTTATAATAATAAAATTTTATTAGATACAAGACAGCGCGAACAATGTCTTTCTTATATACAAAATATTATTCATGAAGAAAATGCGATGGAGCTGCGAATCATACATGGGCATTTTGTGATGGATTTTCAATTCAACGCCAATCCAAGCCTGTTTTTATCAAATAACTTGTGTTATTTAAGATTAGATTCGAAAAACATACAAAATAACGTGACATTGCTTAATATAAATATAGCGAAAAAAATGTTTCGTTGTTTTTTTGAGGAAATATGGAGTCATTTGGAAGAAGATGTAGTTATTTCTGATTGGAGAAAGATAGAAAGTATACTAAAACATATGAAACAGTCAGTGGCACTTCTTAAAAAAGTAGATAAAGAAATTTAAAGTGTGAAAAACGTGATTTTATTTAATCACGTTTTTCGTTTTTTTTGCCATTTTTATCACTCGATATCTTTCATAAAGTATGCTAACCTTAAATACGATAAAGTGTAAGAAAAATACTATTTGATAAGGAGAATATATAAAATGGAAAAAAATCATAAAGTAGAACTTATTGGAAGACCAAGTATTGACCGCCCTTGGATGAAGTATTATCCAGAAAGTATTTCAAGGTTACAAGTTCCAGAGCTGTCTTTGAATGAGTATTTAAAAGCGAACTGTCCAGGTATGGATATGGTAGCAATGCATTATTATGGAAGAGATGTTTCCTGGGAACGCTTCTTCGTGAAGGTAGATATGGTAGCAAAATCTATGAGTGCCATGGGAATCAAAGAGGGAGATCAGATTCCTGTATTTTACCGTTCTGTTCCTGAATTTATTGTGTTGCTTTTAGCAGCAGAGAAGATAGGTGCATCTTTAGTTTGCCGTGATAATACATTACAGGAGAACGTTGATGCAGTAAAGGAAGCTGGCGCTAAGATTATTTTTGTACATGACTTCCTTCCAAAGGCAGAGGTTGAGGAATATAAAAAGCAGGCAGGGGTAGAAACGATTATTTCATTAAGCCCTTATCATGCAGCTGAAAAAGATAAGATGCCAGAACATATCATTCATGAAATTGATTCTTTCTATACAGATGGAATTCTTTCCGGGGACGGAGTTATGACATGGGAAGAATTTTTAGAAAAAGGAAAGAATTATACAGGAAAGGTTGAGGTTGAGAAAGATGTTAATCGTCCGCTTTTCCGTGCTTATACAAGTGGATCAACAGGAACTTCTAAGCAGGTTATCCATTCTGCATACACAATGATTGGTATTATTGCTCAGATGTCTTTTTATGGTTCTGCTGGAGACTTCCGTCCAACATGGTTACTTACGAATCTGCCACCTTGTCTTATTGCAGTAGTGGTTTCCATGATTTTAGTACCATTATGCTCTAATAAGTTATTAATTTTAGATCCGTTCTGTAATGTGAACGATCTCGATTTAGAGATGATGAGATATCGTCCAAACTGCTGGCCTTTAATCCCTATGTTTATTGAGCTTCTTATGAGAAGTGACAGAATTCCAGAAGATTATGATATGTCCCATCTTTTTGCAGCAGGTGTTGGTTGTGAAGCATTCAATAATGGACAGATTCGTCGTGCACAGGAATTCTTAAAAGCACATAATTGTAAGGCAGTACTTTCAATTGGATATGGACAGAGCGAGGCAGGTTCTAATTGTACTCTTCCATGTTTAGAGCATCCGATTGGTAATGGAAACAGTGGAATTCCAATGCCATTAACAGTAATGAGTATTTTTGAGCCAGGTACACATAAAGAAGTTGGTTATAATAAGCTCGGAGAGATTTGTAAGACAGGTCTTGGAAATATGCTTGGTTATGATAGAGAGGAAGCAACGGAAAAGGCTCTTCAGAAGCATGAAGATGGTAATATATGGTTGCATACAGGAGACATTGGATATATGACAGAGGATGGTATTGTGTTTGCACTTACCAGAGGAGATGTCCGCAGAGTTGGTGGAGGTCGACTGATTGATCTTAATATGGAGAACAAGATTATCGATGCCGAAATTGATGGAATCATTGATGCATTCTTTGTTGTAGATGAAGATTTTGAGAATAAAGGATATTTCCTTCCATATTTATATGTTGTATTAGAGGATGGCTATACAATTGATGATATTCGTGAAGATGTGGCAGATGCCCTTGAGGATTTTGAGTACCCAGCACAGATTATTCAGCTTCCAGAAAGACCATTCTTCCATTATAAGACAAACCGTGTTGGATTAAAAGCACAGCTTCGCGCAACAACAAACTAGAGCATGTTTAAAAACAGAATAATTAGATAGATTTTGTAGAAAAAAGACAGTCTTTGAAAGTAAAAGTCAAAGGCTGTCTTTTTTTGCTTTTTTTGCCTTTTCTTATAATCATAAATTTTGCATATTTGAATAATTAGTATTATGGGAACTAGTCAGGTTGCGAAGATGGTCGAAAAAGATGGCTGTTTTTGGAGAAAAGAAAGTAAGGAGAGTGCAAAATGTGGAAAAAGTCAAAAAGGATTTTATTGTGTATCCTTGCACTAATGTTGTTGTTGTCAATGGCAAAAAGTGAGCAGCTTTTCGTACAGGCAGATATGGAATCTACCGAGAAGGTGCAGACAAAGGATGTAAAAAATAGGAGCCAAAGACAGGAAGAAAACTCGGATGAAAAAGGACAGGAAGAAAGTACAGATAAGAAAGAAGAAGCATCAACGAAAGCTACACAAAAAACAGAAGAGACAATAAAAGAAGATAAAAAGAATCTGGAAGCTACTACACAAAAAGAGAAGGATGCGTCAAAAAATGATGAGGCAAAAGAGGAAACAGAAG
>ERZ1034901.2618-NODE-2618-length-11265-cov-5.694558_pt1 | contig 11265 bp, 6 predicted proteins | sample MGYA00520628_ERZ1034901 | MGnify/ENA primary metagenome ERZ1034901 (study PRJEB33766, sample SAMN09781783) | gut metagenome | biome: gut microbiome | host: Homo sapiens | place: Madagascar | study: EMG produced TPA metagenomics assembly of the PRJNA485056 data... | reverse complement strand
GTATGGGACAGAGTTTGAACTAAAACTTCGTAACGAGATGACGCAAAAAGCCATCGCAAAGGAATGCACGGACTGGATTAAAAGAAAAGCAACATTTAAATCCAATACTACTTGTGAAAAAATGGGTGGCTTCTTTACGGTTGCTAATGAAGAAAAACAGGTTGCCTATATGCCTATGAATGGATTTACGACGATTGATATAGGCTGTGAACGAGGAAACAATAGCTACAATATGGTTAATCGTTTTGAAGCACCGTTTTCATCGCAATACATCCAGTTATTTGAAACCTTGTGGAATGACAAAGAAAAATTACAAGACGTTACCGATGTTGTCAGTGAAAATATAACAACCGCCTATAATGAAAATTCACCGGAATTTATCTATTTTATGACGTTATATCATGTGTTTGGTGAATTTTTAGAGGATATATCAGAAGATGAACTTCCAAACGAAGCGACAGGCTTCAAGGATAGTAAAGTTTGGAATCTACTTTATGATTTTCAACGAGATGCGGTTCTGGCAATTATCAATAAGTTAGAGAGATACAATGGATGCATTCTGGCTGATAGCGTTGGCCTTGGGAAGACATTTACAGCACTTGCTGTCATAAAGTATTACGAAAATAGAAATAAAAGTGTCCTGGTGCTGTGCCCTAAAAAATTGGCAGAGAATTGGAATACATATAAAGATAACTATGTGAACAATCCGATTGCAGCAGATAGATTGAATTATGATGTATTGTTTCACACGGATTTATCCAGAACACGCGGTTTTTCAAATGGCTTGGATTTGGAGCGTTTGAACTGGGGCAATTATGACCTTGTGGTCATTGATGAATCTCATAACTTCCGTAACGGTGCCGGTTCCCATGCGAATACCTACGAAAACAGATATATGAAGCTGATGAATAAAGTGGTTAAAGCAGGGGTGAAAACCAAAGTCCTGATGTTGTCTGCAACCCCTGTTAATAACAGATTTATTGACCTCAAAAATCAGCTCGCACTTGCTTATGAAGGAAACGCCGAAGAAATAAACAAAAAGCTCGATACCAATAAATCGATTGATGACATTTTTAAGCAAGCACAGAAAGCGTTTAATGACTGGAATAAGTTAGAGCCGGAAGATAGAACCACTGATGAGCTGCTTCGTATGTTGGACTTTGATTTTTTTGAATTACTTGACAATGTAACCATCGCACGTTCAAGAAAACATATAGAAACCTATTACAATACCGCAAAAATTGGTAAGTTTCCGGAGAGAAACAAGCCAATATCACGTCGCCCACAGTTAACGGATCTAAATGAGGCGATTAACTACAATGAAATATATGAACAACTCATGCTATTGAACCTGTGTGTCTATACACCGTCAAACTATATTTTTCCAAGCAAAATGCAGAAATATATTGAACTAACGCACAATAAAGGCGAAAACCTGACACAGACAGGACGTGAAGAAGGGATTCGCAGATTGATGCGTATCAATCTCTTGAAGCGTTTGGAAAGCTCGGTGAATTCGTTTCAATTGACGCTCAATAGAATGAAGGCCTTTATCGAAAGCACCATTACATCCATTGATCAATTTGAAATGTACGGGGCAGCCGAGATTGATATGTATGAAGCGTCTGATTCTGAATTTGATATGGATGATGGCAATACGGAATATTTCACCGTGGGCAAGAAAGTAAAGATTGAGCTTGCAGACATGGACTACAAGACATGGCGTACAGAATTACAAGCGGATGCGGATGTTCTTGAACTGCTGACCTTGATGATTGCGGATATCACACCGGAACATGACAGCAAATTGCAGGAATTGTTGCAACTGATATCCGAAAAAATTGAGTATCCAATCAATCCGGGCAATAAGAAAGTATTGATATTCTCAGCATTTTCGGATACGGCAGAGTACCTATATGACAACGTCAGCACATACATCAAAAAGAAATACGGTTTAAACACCGCCGTTATTACCGGTACCATCGATGGGCGAACAACGGTCAAGGGCTTTAGGGCAACATTAAATAACGTGCTGACGTGTTTTTCACCTATTTCAAAAGGGCGAGATGTATTAATGCCCGGCAGTGATACAACGATTGACATTTTGATTGCGACGGATTGTATTTCTGAAGGTCAAAACTTACAGGACTGCGATTATCTTGTAAACTACGATATTCACTGGAATCCGGTACGAATCATTCAGCGATTTGGGCGCGTTGACCGTATCGGAAGTAAGAATGAGTGCATCCAATTGGTCAACTTCTGGCCGGATATGAATTTGGATGAATATATCAACCTCAAGAGCCGCGTTGAAACAAGAATGAAGATTTCAATTATGACTTCCACTGGCGATGACGACTTAATCAATCCAGAAGAAAAAGGCGACCTTGCATATCGCAAGCAACAACTGAAGCGTCTACAAGAAGAGGTTGTAGATATTGAAGAGATGTCGACAGGACTTTCAATTATGGACTTAGGCTTAAATGAATTTAGATTGGATCTTTTAGAATATGTGAAAACACATGGCGATATGGGAAAAAAGCCGAAAGGTATGCATGCAGTTGTTCAAGCAACTGAAGGCCTTCCGGAAGGCATTATGTTTGTACTGAAAAATATTAACAACAACGTCAATATAGATAATCAGAATCGTATTCATCCGTTTTATATGGTTTACATCGGATTTGATGGTGAAATCGTTTGTGACTATTTAAACCCAAAGAAATTGTTAGATGATATCAGACTGCTTTGTCGTGGTAAAAAAGAACCTATTAAGGTGCTGTGTCAGCAATTTAATGAAGAAACCGATGATGGTAGAGATATGACGGAGGTATCAGCGCTTCTTAGCGATGCAATCAATTCAATCATGGACTGTAAAGAAGAAAGTGATATTGACAGTTTATTCTCTGCCGGTGGGACATCGGCACTGATGTCGGCTATTTCAGGATTGGATGATTTTGAACTGATTTGTTTCTTAGTTGTGAAATAGGCGGAGGGCGAACGATGCTAGGATTGCCAAAAACAACGGAATTTAATAAAAGAATTCCTAAACAGAAATTTTACGAAAATATGGACATCTCCCCTGCATTAAAAAAGATCTTTGTCGAGCAGGTAAAGACCATATATTGGAAAAATAAAATTGCGCCTACTACAACGAATCTGGCATCAGGAAATGATGTCACTGAGTTGGAAGTTTTTGAAATTCGTTTAAATACGAAAATTCTTGATGATGCGTTGCTTCGTCAGATTGATCGGGAAATACCATATCACATTCTTTTTCTGCTGGAATATCAGGGAAACTATCAGGCTTGGATTGGATATAAAGAAGCCACTTTGTCAGGCACAAAAGCCTTTAAGGTGAACAGATACTATCACACAGACTGGCTGAACGTAGAGCATCTTCCGTTAAAAATGGAAGGGTTCACTGTAGATGAAGTCTATGAAAATTTTGTGCGACAGATTGCCGGAGATAAGCTAAAAACGGACACTAACGATGAATCTCTAAAGGAAGCTGTTGCACGAGATGAACAGAGGCAGGTGCTACAAAAGAAGATGGCATCACTACAAGCTAAAATTCGAAAAGAAAAACAGCTCAATAAACAGATGCAGCTGAATGCGGAATTAAAGAAGCTGAAGAGGGAGCTGGAGGTATTGTAATAATTGAAAAAAATAGACAAATGGTGGATATGGGCTATTGGAGCGTTCTCCTTTCTAATAATTGTCCAAATTTTATTTTCTATTCCGGCACCATGTAAATATTTGGATGCTGTATGGGAAGCTGGAGACTTAATATCTTTTGCAGGAACAATAGTGTTGGGATTTGTAGCAATTCATCAAACACAACAAGCAAATGAAATGTCTAAGCGGCTTATGGAAATTGAAAATAATCGGTATATGTTGGAAATGCGACCGTTTTTCATGGTAACAGACTGGAAAGCTTATGAATTGGATTACGATAAACACTTTATTTCACCAGACAAACTGTACATTCAAATAGGGGATTGTAAAAACTGTGAAAAGGCATTAGGTATTGGTTTGAAATTACACAATACCACTAACTCATATATGACAGCGGAATATTTCTATGATGGTACAGTTCCATGGAAAAATATTACAACTAATCAACCAAACAGAAAAATACGTCTTTATGCAGACGAGAGCAAAGAAATTGTATTTTTTGCAGATCCTGAATATATGAAATCATTTGAAAAACAATGGATTACAGTCAAATTTATTCTTGAGAATAGATTTGCACAAAGATATCAAGAATCGTTTTGCTTGCTTATAAATGTATTATCAAAAGACTGCTTACATAACGAGGGCGAATGGTACTGCGATGTTATCGTTCAATCGTTTAAGATTGGTAAATTTGAAAAAAATAGTCGTGGAAAAATAGAGTTAATCATGGAGGAATAAATGTGGACAAAATGAGAATGGAATCCATTGATATGACCGAACAAAATATAGAGAAAATCGGGGCTTTATTCCCGAACTGTATTACTGAGACGAAGGATGTGGACGGTAAACCCAAGAAGGCGATTAACTTTGAAATTTTAAAGCAGATGTTGTCAGACGATGTGATTGAGGGCGGTGAAGCATATGAATTTACCTGGGTAGGCAAAAAGGCGGCGATTGTAGAAGCAAACAGAGCGATTCGCAAGACATTGCGTCCGTGCCCAGAAGAAAGTGTGGACTGGGACAATACAGAAAACCTGTATATTGAAGGCGATAATCTAGAAGTGCTGAAACTATTACAGGAAAGCTATCTTGGTCAGGTGAAGATGATTTACATTGATCCACCGTATAATACCGGGCATGATTTTGTATATCCAGATAACTATAAAATAACTCAGGATGAGCAAAAAGAAGGTGAAGGCTATTATGATGAGAATGGAAATATAAATTTTTCAAAAGAAAATTTAAAAATGGATAGTCGCTATCATTCTAAATGGTGTACGATGATTTATTCAAGATTGCTTTTATCAAGAAATCTATTATCTGATGATGGGGTAATATTCGTAAGTATTGATTATAACGAGAACTATAACTTGAGAAGCATTATGAATGAAGTGTTTGGGGAATCATGCTTTATAGGGGAAATTTACTGGGAATCAAAGACAAAATCACAAAATACAGTTACCTCGTATAATAAGTTGCAGCCTAAAGCCGAGATGATTTTAGTATATTCAAAAACTCCAAAAAGAAGATTTAATTTAGTAGTAAAAGGCTCAAAGGAATATCCTTTTAAGGATGAAAGAGGGGACTATAGAGAGCAAGTGCAGGAATATATGAATGCGGAAGGTATCCGTGGTCGTGAAAGCATGATATTCCCAATCTCTGTTGGAATAGATACTATCGTCCCACCAAAAGGTAAGCAGTGGCAAATTGGAAAAGAGCAGGTACAGAAGTATATTGATAATAATGAGCTGTATATTCGAGATGGCAAGGTGGTAATAAAGATAAGACCTGGAGATGAACGCAATGAAAAAACTGAGCCATTTTGGGGGTTCTTTGATAAGTCGATAGGGACCGCAGAAAGTGCAAAAAAAGAACTAGAAAAATTGATTCCTCATCATGGTTTTGAGACTGTTAAGCCAGTTGAGTTAATTAAACGTTTAATTTACCATGCGACTGAAAATGGCGATATTGTTATGGATTTCTTCTCTGGCTCCGGCACAACAGCGCAAGCTGTTTTAGAGTTGAACAAGGAACAGGGGTCTAATAGGAAGTTTATTTTGGTACAAGAGAGAGAAATTATTCCGGAAGATAAACAGACCTATAAGGCAGGTTATAAGACGATATGTGAATTAGCTAGGGACAGAATTAATCAATATATTTCTGGAAATGAATTAGATGAAAATAATTGTGGCTTTAGAAATTTTGTGCTTGATGATAGCAATATGAAGGATGTGTATTATTCTCCTGAAACGTTGACACAGGACCAACTGTTTAATATGGAAAGCAATATCAAGGAAGATCGCAATGATTTAGATTTGCTCTTTGGCTGTGTGTTGGATTGGGGGTTGCCACTTTCGATGCTATACCATTCCGAAACCATTGATGGCTGTACGGTGCATACCTATAACGATGGTGACCTTATTGCTTGCTTTGATGAGAACGTGCCGGATAGCGTTATCAAAGAAATTGCAAAGAGACAGCCGCTTCGTGCGGTTTTCCGTGATAGTAGTTTTGCAGACAGTCCTTCAAAGATTAATGTTGGAGAAATCTTCAAATTGCTGGCACCGGATACACGCATAAAGGTTATTTAAAGGAGGGGCTGTGATGAAACTCCAATTTAAGCATCAGACATTTCAAGCGGATGCTGCCAAAGCGGTTGTGGATGTGTTTGCAGGGCAGCCTTATATGACGCCTTCCTTTATGATGGATAAAGGTTCCGGATTCTATCAACAGAAATATACAAGCAATGATGATTTTACCGGTTGGAGCAATCAAAAGATTGTTCCGGCATTAAATGATCGGTTGATTTTGGAACATATCAATGCCATACAAAGAGCCAATCAGATTAAGCCGTCTGAGCACCTTGAAGGACGATATAATCTGACGATTGAGATGGAAACAGGGGTAGGGAAAACTTATACCTACATCAAGACCATGTATGAGCTCAACAAGCATTACGGATGGAGCAAGTTTATTGTTGTTGTGCCGAGCATTGCGATTCGTGAAGGGGTGTACAAATCCTTTCAGGTAACGCAGGAACACTTTGCGGAAGAGTATGGCAAGAAGATTCGCTTTTTTATCTATAATTCTACTCAGCTTACTGAAATTGACCGTTTTGCATCAGATAGCTCTATTAATGTAATGATTATCAATTCTCAGGCATTTAATGCGAGGGGGAAGGATGCGAGACGTATTTACATGAAATTGGATGAGTTTCGCTCTCGTCGTCCCATTGATATTATTGCAAAAACTAATCCAATACTGATTATAGATGAGCCACAATCTGTAGAAGGAAAGCAGACAAAAGAAAATTTGAAGCAATTCAATCCTTTGATGACGCTTCGTTATTCCGCGACCCATAAGAGTGACAGCATTTATAACATGGTTTACCGTCTGGATGCGATGGAGGCATATAACAAGCGTCTTGTAAAAAAGATTGCGGTGAAGGGGATTACAGAGTCTGGGACAACGGCAACAGAAAGTTATATTTATCTGGAGGGAATCAATCTTTCCAAGGCTGCACCGACGGCAACCATTCAGTTTGAAACGAAGGGTGCCAAGGGAATTAGAAAGATTACTCGAACTGTTTCGGAAGGTTACAATCTGTATGACAATTCCGGTCAGATGGAGGAGTACAAGCAGGGATTTGTGGTATCTAAAATTGACGGGCGTGACGATTCTGTGGCATTTCTTAATGGGCTCAAGCTTTATGCAGGGGATGTCGTAGGCAAGGTGTCCGAAGAGCAGCTGCGTCGTATTCAGATTAGAGAGACCATTCTTTCGCATCTTCAAAGAGAAAGAGAACTATTTCACAAAGGAATCAAAGTCTTGTCCTTGTTTTTTATCGATGAGGTTGCAAAGTATAAGCAGTATGATGAAAGCGGTCAAGCAATCAATGGCAGTTATGCGGAGAACTTTGAAGAGGAATACAATGATATCGTCAGTCATCTTCAAATTGGCATAGGAGAGGACGACTATATGAAGTACCTTTCTGAAATTCCTGCCGAAAAAACCCATGCTGGATACTTTTCGATTGATAAGAAAGGCAAACTGATTGACAGTAAGGCGAATGAAAAACGTGAAAATTCAAAAGAAAAGATGTCAAATGACGTGGATGCCTATGATTTGATTATGAAAAACAAAGAGCTGCTTCTTGATAGAAATCCGCAAAAATCCCCTGTGCGGTTTATATTTTCACATTCCGCCCTTCGTGAAGGCTGGGACAATCCAAATGTCTTCCAGATTTGTACGTTAAAGCAAAGCAGTAGTGATGTTCGTAAGCGTCAGGAAGTGGGGCGTGGGCTTCGCCTGTGCGTGAATCAGGATGGGGAACGCATGGATGCGAATGTACTTGGTAACGACGTTCATAGTGTGAATGTGCTTACTGTGATAGCAAGCGAAAGTTATGACAGCTTTGCCAAAGGGCTTCAAAGTGAACTTGCTGAAGCCGTCGCCGATAGACCGCAGGCGGTAACAGCCGAGTTGTTTATTGGTAAAGTCCTCAAAGATGAACATGGCAATGAGCAGATTATTGATGATGCTATAGGTCGAGCGATTCATTTTGACTTGGTTGAGAAGGCTTATATCGACAAAAAAGGTGTTCTTACAGATAAATACTATGAAGATAAGGCAAACGGTGAATTGGTGTTTGCAGAGGAGGTGGCTGATTCAGCTGCATCCATTATCGAGATTATCGATTCAATCTATGACAGTAGGGTCATGCAGCCTGAAAATGCACGCAGTAATAATGTGGAGCTTCAAATTGATGAGGAAAAGATGGCCATGCCGGAATTTAAGGCGTTGTGGTCAAAGATTAATTCAAAATCGGTCTATGTTGTTGATTTTGATACAGATGAATTGGTACAAAAATCTATTGACGCTTTAAATAATAAACTCCATGTTGCAAAAATATATTTCAAAGTGGAATCCGGCACAATGAATGACATTCAGTCGAAAGAGGACTTGGCTAATGGAACCGTGTTTGAAAAAGAAAAAGCCGCAAGCTACGGAACAACAGTAGCGATCAATTCAAACATCAAATATGATTTGGTGGGTAAATTAGTGGATGAAACAGGGCTGACCAGAAAAGCGATTATCCAAATTCTTCAAGGCATAGAGGAGGCTGTGTTTAATCAATTTAAGGACAATCCGGAGCAATTTATTATCCAAGCAGCTTCTTTGATTAATGATGAGAAAGCAACAGCTATTATTGAACATATTACCTATGATGTATTGGATGAAAAGTACGATACGGATGTCTTTACCGATTCAACTATTAAGGGGCGTTTAGATGTCAATGCTGTGAAAACAGAAAAACATTTGTATGACCATGTCGTATATGATTCAACAAATGAGAAGAAATTTGCGTCTGAACTTGATAAAAATAGTAATGTTGCGGTGTATGTGAAGTTGCCGGATGGATTTTATATTTCAACGCCTGTGGGGCGGTATAACCCTGATTGGGCAATTGCTTTTTATGAAGGGTTAGTAAAACATATTTATTTTGTTGCAGAGACAAAAGGTTCTATGAATTCTATGCAGTTAAGACTTATTGAAGAATCAAAAATTCACTGTGCAAGGGAACATTTTAAGGCAATCAGTAATGGTGAAGTCGTTTACGATGTGGTAGATAGTTACAAATCTTTACTTGATTTAGTGACGAAATAGAATAGTCAATTTCCAAGAGCTTTTTTTCAAGGGTTTTTGAGTATTTTTGATTAAGAACGATGTATTGAAAAGGAGGAATGGTTATGTATGAACCATGGGAATTAGGTGTCATCGATGAAGCCGGTTACAATGGCATCACGGATGAACACATTGAAAGAGTCGCGGAATCGTTATTACATTCTGTATTAACGGATATTGATTATGCGACATTTGCACATCATTGTCGCTTGTGCAATGTTGATCCGGATTTATTTGATGACACAGATTTGGAACGTCTTCAAGAAATGTTGAACGAATAGTAGTGGGGTACTTAGGCGCTGATGGCAGCGAGGTGGTTAGTGATGAGGGGTGCCATATCGAATAAAAAGTATCATTGAAAAAATGGCGACAATAGGCTTGCAATTCAACGATTTTGATGAATGTACTAAGTAGTAAATGTGACAAAAAGTTCAATTTTGAGTGACAGAGGCGGCTAGCCGCCTCTTTTATAGCATTGTGATATATTTTTTGTAGATGATGGTTTGAGGCTTAGAATAATCGTGGTAAAAAGAATGTGAAGTTTAGTGTATATATACGTTGTACAAGTTAGTAGCATAATGGTGTGATGCTTTTATAAAGATGATTAAAAAGATATATTCCTCAAAGCAGGCAAGTTCGTATTAAAAATGATAATTTAGGGAGAGCCTATATGCCGTAGAAAAGAAAGAGGTTAAACATGATAGCAAATAATGTATCGGTATACGATTTGTTTACAATGGATAGAGTGGAGGAATATCGTTATGTAGATGTTGACGGTGGTATCAAAATCATTGGATATTCTGGCTTAAGAGAGTATATAGAAATTCCTGAATCAATAGATGGAAAAACGGTTGTGGCAATAGGGTGCGAAGATGTCGTTTATCCTGGAGCTAGAAATTTTATACTATTGATTCCAAATACAGTACATACAATAGACCCAAAAACGAATCCGACTTATGAATACTCTTGGTATGGTGGGATTTATCTCAAACCTGGCAATGAAAATCTGTGTATTGAAAATAATGCACTATACAGTAGTGATAAGAAAACGTTGCTTATGTATTTATCAGATGATGACCATGAAGTGGTTATTCCGGAAGGCGTTGAAAGCATCGGGGGGTATGCTTTTTTTAAACAGAGGAAGAATGTTAAATTGCCAACTACACTAAAAAGAATTGGCGATCATGCTTTTGGAGATACAAACTATATTATTAAAATACCAGAATCAGTTGAATGGATAGGCGATTATATCGCGGAAAAATATGAATTATCCGAAAATAATAAAAATTACACTGTCGTAGATAGCTGCGTGTATACGATGGACAAAAAAGTCCTTGTACAGTGCTTTGACAGCAGAAGAAATGAGATTGTTATTCCTGATACAGTTGAAATTATTAGACCGTATGCATTTGATGGGGTGCCAGTGACTAAGCTTGATTTAGGCTTGGGCGTTTTATCTATAGGTGAATTTGCGTTTGCTTCTTCAGAAATAAAAACGATTAGAATTCCGGATCAGTTAGTAGAGTTAGATGAGAATGCTTTTAACTATTCGAAATGTAATTCTGTAAGAGTTAGAAAAAAAAATCAACATTTCTATTTTGATGGAATTTGTTTCTTTTTTATTCATCCTAATGGTGAAAAGAGCTTGCTTAAATGTTTTAAGAAAGATGTAACGGAGTACATCATTCCGGAGGATACGGTATATATTGCGCCTAAAGCTTTTTGTGATTGCATCAAAATGAACAAACTCATCCTTCCGAAGCGTTTAAAAAGTTTTAGTGAAAACTGTCTAGTATCATATGATTACTTCCTATTAGGAACACTGTAAATACAAGGCTTTTCGGAGCCTGCAAACCAGAAAAAATAATATTTGATCTATCACATTACGCAAAAAGCCGTCCGGCA
>ERZ1034901.2610-NODE-2610-length-11289-cov-12.750312_pt1 | contig 11289 bp, 10 predicted proteins | sample MGYA00520628_ERZ1034901 | MGnify/ENA primary metagenome ERZ1034901 (study PRJEB33766, sample SAMN09781783) | gut metagenome | biome: gut microbiome | host: Homo sapiens | place: Madagascar | study: EMG produced TPA metagenomics assembly of the PRJNA485056 data... | reverse complement strand
GAATATATATAGATGTTGTGGATAAGTGGTGGGAACGACCAAAAGAACGAAACGTATAAACAATAAAGCAATGAATAAAGAGTGGACTGAAAAGGGATTTGTCGACGAGCCTGTTGACGAGTCGATTGACCTTAAGAAAGAGATACGCCGTCTTTGCAAGGAGAAGGACGCCGTGCTGTTGGCTCATTACTATACGGTGGGCGAGGTGCAGGAAGTGGCTGACTTTATCGGCGACTCGCTGGCGCTGGCACGCAAGGCGGCTCAGACCGACGCCAAGATGATTGTGATGTGCGGTGTGCACTTCATGGCTGAGACATGCAAGCTCCTCTCACCGGAGAAGAAGGTGCTCTGCCCGGATCTGACAGCTGGTTGCTCGTTGGCTGACTCATGCAAGGCTGAGGACCTGAAGGAGTTTAAGGAGCAGCATCCCGGCTACAAGGTGGTGAGCTACGTCAACACTACGGCGGCTGTCAAGGCGCTCACGGACGTGGTGGTCACGTCAGGCAATGCGGAGAAGGTGATGGCTTCTTTCCCGAAGGACGAGAAGATTATCTTCGGTCCCGACTATAATCTCGGCAATTACATCAACAGCGTTTCAGGTCGTCAGATGCTTCTCTGGAACGGCGGCTGCCATGTTCATGAGAAGTTCTCCGTGGAAGCCATCGTGAAGCTCAAGGAGGAGCATCCTGAGGCTGTGGTGATGGCTCATCTGGAGTGTAAGGCTCCTGTGCTTGCCGTGGCTGACGTGAAGGGATCGACGGCTGCCATGCTCAATTATGCCAAGGCTCATCCCGAGACGAAGGAATATATCATCGCTACGGAGGCTGGCATCCTGCACGAACTGCAGCGCAGCTGCCCCGACGTGACGTTCTATCCTGTTCCGCCTGAAGTAAGCGAGGGTGGGGTAGGCTGCTCTTGCAACGAATGTGAGTATATGAAGAAGAACACGCTGAAGAAGATATATAACACGCTGCGCTACGAGTGGCCCTCTGTGGAGGTGGACCCCGAGATAGCACGCGACGCCGTGAAGCCGATAGAGCGCATGCTGGAGTTGTCTTAACAGGAGCGAAGACACACCTTCAAGGAATATATATGCTGAAAGACATGTTTTTCTGCCAAGACAGGAAAGCATGTCTTTGTTTTTATTACTTTATTATGAATCGCAATAACAAGAAGGACATACTTCTCGCTATGATACGTAAGGGAGCGCCGATGACGTTTTCCCAGCAGGCGCGGCTCGTGCTGAGTCTTGCCACGCCTGCCATCCTTGCCCAGCTCACCACCACGATGATGCAGTATATAGACGCTTCGATGGTGGGCAGCCTTGGCGCTTCCGCTTCTGCTGCCATCGGACTGGTGGAGACCACCATGTGGCTGATGGGCAGCATCTGTTCGGCTGCGGCTGCCGGCTTCTACGTTCAGGTCAGCCATCAGCTTGGCGGCAACGACCCCGCACGTGCACGTGCCACTCTGCGTCAGGGCATCATGTCCGTGCTGGTGGTGAGCCTGCTGTTGGGAATGACGGTGCTTGCCATCAGTCCGTTCCTGCCAAGATGGTTGGGTGGGGGAGAGGACATCTGCAGCACGTCGTCCGTTTACATCGCCATCATCTCGTTGGGTCTGCCCGCCTTCCAGTTCTCGATGTTCGGCTACGGCATGCTCCGCAGTTCGGGCAATATGGTGGTGCCGAGCGTTATGAGTGTGGTGATGATGGCTCTGGACGTATTCTTCAATTTCTTCCTCATCTTCCCCACGCGCCCCATGGAAGTGTTTGGCATGCCGGTGATGATGCCCGGCGCCGGACTCGGAGTGGAGGGCGCCGCCATCGGAACGGTTTCGGCGGAGGCTGTGGCAGCCACGGTGACGATGTATATACTGTGCTTCCGCAAGGGCGAACTGTGTCTGCGTCAGGACAGCGGACGCTTCCTGCCGACGTGGAATGTGGTGAAGAACGCCATGCACATCGGACTGCCGATGGGACTGCAGCAGACCATTATGACGTCGGCTTACATCGTCACCACCATCATAATCGCTCCTCTCGGCACCATTGCCATCGCCGCCAACTCGTTCGGCATCATCGTGGAGAGCCTCTGCTATATGCCAGGCTACGGCGTTGCTGACGCTGCCACGACGCTCGTTGGACAAACCATAGGTGCAGGAAGGCACGACCTGATGAAGCGCTTCGCTTGGCTCTCCGTAGGGCTTGGCGTAGCGATAATGTCGGTCATGGGCGTGGTGATGTACGTGGCGTCGCCGTTTGCGATGGCTATGATGACTCCTTCTATGGAGGTAAGACAGCTTGGTGTGGAGGTGCTGCGCATAGAAGCCTTCGCCGAACCGATGTTCGGTGCAGCCATCATCTGCTACGGCGTGTTCGTGGGAGCCGCCAAGACCATAGCTCCGAGCATCATGAACCTCGCTTCGATGTGGGGCGTGCGCATAACGCTCGCCGCGCTGCTCGCCCCGACGATGGGTCTGCGTGGCGTGTGGCTGGCGATGTGCCTGGAGCTTTGCTTCCGCGGCATGATATTCCTCGTGAAGCTGTGGACATGGAAGCTGAAGCCGCAGAAAAAGATTTAAAAATACAAAACCAATTATACTATTACGATTATGGAGAAAATTGCTAATAAGGTATTCGGTGGAGAGCGTCCTCTCTTCGAAATCCACAACACGGAACTTGACCACGTTCGCATCACGTTCGGTGAGTCGGGCGTTAAGGAATGCAGCAACATTGTCTGCCGCAACTGCTATTTTGAGGGTAAATATCCGCTCTGGCACGTCAAGGGATCGGACATCCGCAACTGTTATTTTGCGCCGGGGTCGCGCTCTGCCATCTGGTATTCTGATGATATGCACATGGAGGACTGCGTCATCAACGGCCCGAAGTTCTTCCGTGAGATGAAGAATCTCTCGCTGAAGAACGTCACCATCAACGACGCCGACGAGACTTTCTGGGGCATTGACGGCCTGAAGCTGGAGAATGTGGTGCTGCATGACGGCACTTATCCCTTCATGCACTGCCGTAATGTGGAGGTGGACGGACTCGTTTCTGACTCGAAGTACGTGTTCCAGTATTCACGCGACATCGTCATCCGCAACGCCAAGATTGACACGAAGGACTCGTTCTGGGAGGTGGACAACGTCACGGTGTACGACTCGGAGCTTAACGGTGAGTTCCTCGGATGGCACTCGCGCGGACTCCGCCTCGTAAGATGCCACATCTCCGGCGAACAGCCGCTCTGCTATGCCAAGGATCTGGTGCTTGAGGACTGCACCTTCGATGCCGAATGCGACCGCGCCTTCGAGTATTCCACCGTTCAGGCTGACATCCGCGGACACATCAAGAGCATAAAGAATCCGATGTCGGGACGCATCACTGCGGACAGTATCGGAGAGGTGATTATAGACGAGAACATAAAGAAGCCGGCTGACTGCGTGGTTAGCAGCAGAGAAAAATAGCAGACAATATGATTTACGACTTCTCTAAACTTACCTGCCGCCGTGGCACCAACTCGTACAAATGGGACTCGGTGGCGGGTGATGACATCATTCCGTTGTGGGTGGCTGACATGGACTTCGAGACTTATCCCGGCATTACGGAGGCGCTGCGCCGCCGTGTCGACCATGCCATCTTCGGCTATACACGTGTGCCGGACAGCTATTATGATGCTGTATGCCACTGGTTTGAGGAAAGACACGGGTGGCGCTTCCATCGGGACGACATCATTTACACCTCAGGCGTGGTGCCTGCCATATCAGCCATAATCAAGGCGCTGACGCTGACTGGCGACCAAGTGGTGGTGATGGAACCCGTATACAACTGTTTTTTCTCCTCTATACGCAATAACGGCTGCGAGCTGTCGAGTAGTCCACTCATCTATAATAAAGCGCTCCTGCGTTACGAAATCGACTTTCACGACCTCGAACAGCGCCTCTCGCACGAGCGTGCCCGTCTGCTGCTGCTCTGCAATCCGCACAATCCGGGAGGACGAGTGTGGAGCCGTGACGAGCTGGAGCGTGTGGCTGTGCTCTGCAAGAAGCATGGCGTACGAGTGGTTTCGGACGAAATTCATTGCGAACTGACGCTTGGCGACCACCGTTACACGCCGTTCGGCACGCTCCCCGACGATCTTTCGTACGGCTCCGTGACGTGTTGTTCGCCCTCTAAGGCGTTCAATATAGCCGGCTTGCAGATTGCCAACATCGTCTGCCGCGACGCCGCTGTACGCGAAAGAATCGACCGTGCCATAAACATCAATGAGGTTTGCGACGTCAATCCCTTCGGCGTTCTGGCTCTTCAGGCTGCCTATTCGGACGGCGGATATGAATGGCTGTGCCAGTTGCGTGCCTACATTACGGAGAACTATCGCCGCCTCCGCGACTTCTTCGCCCGCGAATTGCCCCACCTCCCCGTTATGAACATGGAGGGAACATACTTGGCATGGGTGGACTGCAGCTCACTCGGCGAGTCGTCAGAGCACATAGAAGAGCGCTTGATGCGCGAGAACCGCGTATGGGTGAACGCCGGAAGCATGTATGGCAAGGAAGGCGAGGGCTTCATAAGAATAAATATGGCTTGCCCGTGGAGCAGGCTGGAAGAGGGAATAAAGAGGATAGGGAAGTAAGGCATTTTGAAAATCAATGGATTGACAATGCCATACAATTCGATTTTTTTGTTTATATTTGCAAAAACAAAATCACTTATGCAAGAATATCAGTTGGACTTCATAACCTATTGTGTTGGCAATCTTGCTGACCGATTAAAGATGAGCGCAAGTAAAGTATATAAGATGTTGCGTTCGTCTGGACTCTTGGATGGATATATAGTGCCTTGCTATGATGTTTTACATACATTTGGAAAGGACTATATAATGGACGATTTGATTGGATTGTTGAAAAAGAAAGGGGCTTTGCCATGATACTATATCACGCCTCTAACTGTAACTTACGCTTTATTAAAGCGGAAGAAATAAAATTATAATATATGAAAGCTAACAAGACAATCCTTCAGATGAAATATGCTCGTGTGGTTAAACTCTTTGCTGAGTTGTCTGGGCTTTCTCTGGAAGACTCTTTGGAGGTCTTTTATGACTCTTATCTTTATAAGATGATGAGTGAAGGCATCGCTGACATGCATTGTCGTAGTGACCAATATTTGGTGAATTTGCTGATGGACGAACATAAGAATAAGTTATGATAGAGTGTTTCTCACTCAACAAAAAAAACTCCAGCCGCTGCATTTCTGCAATGGCTGGAGTTTTTTTCGTTTAAGTATTTGATAAGGTTATGTATTGTTTATAACCTCAATCGTGCTGTTTACTTCATAATCTTTACGGTCTTGCCGTCAGCGGTGCGGACGATGTTGATGCCGCGCTGCAGCTTCTGGAGCTTCATACCTGAAGCGTTGTAGATGCCGGTAACGGTGGTATTGGCATTGTCCTCGATGCCGTTGATGCCGGTAGCGGGCTTGTTGCCGAATACTGCGAATACGTCAATCACGTCCTCGCCAAGCTCAACGGGGAGAGAGATCTCTGCGTAGAGGTCGTCGTCCTTGCTCTGAGCTGCGAGCTTAACGTGCACCTTGCCGCCGAGAGCCTCTGCTATTTCAGCGCCGTTGGTGATTTCTGCGTCCTGCTCTGCTGTATAGACAGTCCATCCGTCCACCTCTGTAGCTGGTACGTTCTTGATGGTTACGTCGCCGATGAGGAACGGACCGAATGAGAACTGGTTGAGGCGGATGTCGTATGTGCCGTCCTCGTGCTGTATGGTAGAGATGCTTGCCTCTTCCGGATCCTGCGGCTCACCGCTCAGTGTGATGGCGAGGTTGCCCTTATATTCCTTAGTAGGCTCGGCAGCAGCCTCCTTCACCTTGAATGTGTAGGCGTTCACGGTCTTGAGGTCAGCCGAAGTTACGGTTACGGTAACAGTGGCATAACCCTTCTCTGCCGGGCTGCGTGTGATGGTCTGGCTGATGTATGAGCCGTTGCCCATACTGTGAGGCTCAAGGTCTGATTCGGTAAGCTCGCCGTTGAATGTCAGTCCCTCGTAGTAATACTTGTTCGGGTCGAAATCGAAGTCGATGTCTCTGATAGACATATCGCTGAGCTGTGCGTTGTAGATAAGCTCGAGGTCGTCGATGTAGAGCACGTCAGGATTGTTCTCGTCGCTCGAAGCCACACCCGGCTCTGCGTTGGTAGAGATGGTAACGAGGATGGCTTTCGGGTCGATGTCGTTCGAAACGTAGTTGAAGGGAACGCTGATGCGCTTCCACTCGTTGCCGGTCTCGGCTATCTCCTTGTTCTGGGCAGTAGCCACGATGGTCTTATACTCCTTGTCAGCCGGGTCCTGAATCTTTGTGCCGTCATTGATGATGGCAGAGATGGTGGCGTAAGGATACTTTGCCTTGTCCGACTCAGAAAGCTTGCCCTGCTTATACTTCACCCATACGGCGATAGAGTCAGGACGTGAGCTGATAGCTGAGAAGAACGGATCGTTGTTTCCGTCTACGTCGCTTGAAGAAGGATCAGAAGTAGAGTTGTTGCCGGCATCCTTCGGTGTGAAGCCGCTTGCCTGGAGACGACCGGTGGTGATGGTTCCGTTGGCAGGCTGCTTGATTCCTACGTTTACGATGCCTGAAACGAGCTTGAGGCTTGTGCCCTTGCCGCCGGGACGCACGTCGTCAGACTTGTATGTGTGTGTGTTCTTGCTTACGAAGCCGGTAAGAGAGCCTGAAGCGCTCATGAATGAGTGCCATCCGTCAGGCTCGTCGCTGGTGTAGTCTTTCTTGGGTACACCTCCAGTGTATTTGGCTGTGTGCCAAGCATCGAAGTTCGAACCGAGAATCTGTCCGATGGTGTAGCGGTTTTCGCCGAATGTGGTCTTGATGCGGCGCTTGATGGCCTGGAATGTGTCGAGGTTGAAGGCTGCAGTGAGCTTGTCGCCGCGCAGCTCAGCCTTGAAGATTACGGGCACACCGCCATTGCAGAGAGCCGAGTAGCTTGGACCTTCCCATGTATATGTGTCGACGTCACCCTCTGTGATGTCCACGTTCTGGGCGCTTTCGAAGATAGTGACGTTGCCCACCTTGGATGTCTTCACGCCGTTGAGCACGATGTTGCCCACATAGTGCTTTGAGCCATACACCTCATAAGCGTAGTTATGGATGGTGACGGTGCTTGTTCCGTCCGCACCTTCCTCGATGCTTACCTTACCTTCTACGGTACTGGTCTGTCCTCCAGCGTTGTTGCTGTAGTTACCCAGGTAGTCGGTAGCGTTGGCAGTTAAGGCTATCGCAGCCATTGCCATTGTGAATAATGACTTTTTCATTCTTTTGTTGTTTTTATTTGTGTGAGTGTTTTCTGTTCGTTTATCTCTTAACCACCTTAGTCACAGTGCCGTCAGCATGGCGTACGATGTTTACGCCGCGCTGCATCTGTGTGGTGGCGATGCCAGAGATGGTGTAGATGTGCTTCACTGAGCCGTCAGCCTTCTTCACTGTGTCTACGCCAGTTACGTATCCGTTGGTTGTGAATGTGTATTCCACAGTCTCTGTGCCGTTGTTGTCCACGCTGAATGTGATGTTGGCGCTGACCTGGTCATTGTCCTCGCTGTTCTCGTCAATCTTCACTGTGATGCTGCCAGAGAGGCTGTTCACGGTCATGGTCTTATAGAAAGGATGTGCGCATTCTGTTGTTGCCTCCACCTTGCCTGAAGAAAGATTCATTGTGGCATTGGCCTCGTCAGCCTCGTAAGCCACTGAAGGGATGGTGATGGTTCCGAGTGAGAGAGTGGTGCCGGGGAGAGTTCCGTCGGTCATTGTCAGAGTGCACTTGCCCTCGCCCTCGTCAGTGATGGTCAGTACGGAAGGCTTCTGGTCTGATACGTCGCCGTCGTCAGTACGCGAGAAGCTTGAGAGTGTACCAGCCATTGAGACCGGCTCGAACGGCTCTTCCTCCTCCTTGCCGAACTGCATCTCCACGTTGAAGTTCTCGTCGTCCATGTCCACGAGCATGACGTATACCATGAGGTCGCCGTCCACGTTGATAACGGCAGAGAGGTCGCCCTTGATGTTCTTGCCGTAGAGCGGTGAAGTCTCCTCGGTAGTGGCGTCCACGTAGCCTGAGATGTAAGTCTCGCCGTCCTCTTCCTCAAATCCGAGTCCGCTGAATGTGATGGCTCCGTAAGAAGCGTCAGCCGTCTCCACCGGCTTGAGTGTCAGCGAGTAAGTGTTGTCAGAATACTTGCTGAGGATGGCATTGCGTTCTTTGTGGTCTTGGTGTCGCCGGCAGCTGAAGATGTGAGCAGGTCTGACGAGAATGTCTCTGTCTCGACGATGGTGGGTCCGTCGGGCTTGGTCTGCACCTTTGTGCCGTTAAACTTCACGTAGCGCAATGATGTAGTGCCGTAGTCGAAGTAGTTGGCTGTGAGCTGGAGGTTCTCTCCGTCCATAGTTCCCCAACCCTCGAACGCGCCTTTTGTCACACCGCCCATATTGCCTTCGGTGATGTCGAAAGTGGTCTGGCTGCCCATAGAGAAGCTATATCCTGTTCCGTTCTGCTCGGTGGAGACATTGTTAAGCGTAATGGTTCCGAGAATGTCATTGCCGAATACGATGTTCTTCAGTACGATGGTGCTTGTGCCGTTGTCGTTTACGGTTACCTCCACATAGTTGTCGAAGCTCGGGAACGAGTTAGAGTTGTTCTTCCATGTACCATAGAAGGTTGTTTGTGCCATGGCTGTGATTGAAGTCATGATCACTGCAAGTAGTGTAAAGATTTTCTTCATAGACAATTGTTTTTCGTTATTAATATTTCTTACTTGAGCTTGTATGTCAGTCCGATGCTGCCGTAGATGGGGTAGAGCGACTGCTCGATGACGTGGAAGTCCTTGCGGAAAATCTTGGTCAGACCCCATGACAGTCCGGCGTATGCACCGAAGCGGTTGGAGAAGAACCAGTCTGCACCGAGGTCCAGTCCGAACTGCCAGTGACGCAGGTCTTCGGTGAAGTCATAGTCGCCGCGTTCTCCCTCCACGTGTCCCAGCTCCACCTTGTCTCCTGTCGGGTCGCCGACGCGCAGATATCCGTCGTAGGCATATCCGCTGAAGTTGTTGCTAAGTACGTAGGAGAAGTAAGGACCGAACTTCAGACGCAGGTTCGGCGACACGTTGTATGCCACCTGCAGCGGCAGCGTCACCATCCATTCGTCCACCTCCGTTACGACGTTACCGGTGAAGAGTCCGCTGAGCGTCTCGTCTCCGCGTCTCATCTCCATGCTGTATCCCTTCACCTTAGCGTCGGTCTTCATGCCCTTGTTCTGGTAATGGAAACCTGCCTGCAATCCCCACTTCTCTGTCAGGGGCTTGTATGCGTCCAGTCCGAGGAGCGTGTTGTTGGTGGGCGTATACTTGTCGAGCGATCGGATGGTGGCTGGCATGCCCACCGGAGCCGTTCCTCCGAGGCTGTAGCCTAAGCGTACCATATATCTGAGGTCGCCGAAGATGTCGATGGCGAGCGCTTCCTGCAAGCCCACGAAGGCCACGAGGAGCAGTGTGATTATTGTTTTCTTCATATTGATGCGGTTGAATGTTATTTCTGCTGTGCGGCGGGCTTCTCGTATGCCACCTTCACCTTATCTATTAATAGCGTACTGCCGATGGCTCCCTCGAAGTGTGCTCCCTCGCAGCTGGAGGTGAAGACGATGGCTATGCTGTATCCGTAGTTGGCGAGCACCTGCGGGTCGGGCTCCGTGGTGTATTCAAAGGGGATGTCGAAGAACTGCCATCCGTTCTCGGTGCGTGTGATGCGTCCGCTGAGCGCCTTACCGATAATCTGCGGGCTGGTCTTCACGTTGTCGCCGGTCAGATAGAAGGCGTTGCCCTGGTCGTCCGTGTTCTTGAACACCACGGCGTAGATGTCGCCCTCGTCAATGCGTCCCTCCACCGCCTTGCCGCTCTTGTCCATAAACTCGTCGCCCGGCGCATACTGATAATATCCGCTGAAGCTTACGGGCTTGACGTTTAGCTTGTTGGCAGCTCCGTCGCCGAAGTGGGTGGCAAGCAGCGGAGTCTTCGTTGCGATGGTCGACTCGAACACGCCTGTAAAGAGATTGCCTGCTGCGATGCGCATGTTCATCATTACGCCGAACGATCCCGTGGAGCATGTCGTCAGCTTCACGCCGTTGCCGTCATAACCCTCGGTCAGCGGTGTGGTGGGATATTCCTCAGGAGCGGCTTTCTTCTTTGCGATGGCAAATCCGGCGTTGCCCGTCGCCCAGTTGTCCGCACGGTTGCCGTTGTCGAGGATGTCGCTCCACATATAGTATTTCTGCGCTTTCTCCTCAAGGAAGAAGTTCTCGAAGTCGTATCTCATCGTGTCCGTCTTTGCCTCCGGTATCTCCGGTTCCATGGCTGTGATGTTCACGTTGTACGTGCGGTGCCACTGTCCGTCCTCCGACGTCACGGTGTAGACCACCGCACCTTGTGAGAAGTCGTGCACCGAACCGCTTGCAGGCGATATGGTGGCTCCCGGTGTGATGCGGAACTGCGGTGCCATCTGCGTAAGGTCAGTTCCCGGTCGGAGCGGACTGAAGTTGATGGTGGTCTGCGTTGCAATCACGCGTGTCAGCGAGTCGGACGGTTGGAAGAACATTGCCTGCGGGTCGTCGGCATGTATGAAAGCCTCTTCGATGTCGCATTCCATTCCGAGCGGTTCGTCCTTGATGCAGGAGCTGAACATGAGTGGAAGTGCGGCAAGTGTGATGATGATATATGGTCTTGTCATTGTCATTCTTATTTGTATGTGTATCATGTCTTTACACACAGTTAAAATGCAAAGTTATGCTAATTTTGCGGAGGGTACAAATAATAAGTGTGAAAAAAAATTAGAGTATTCTTTTTGGAACATATTATAAAAAGAAAAGGACAAGGAGCGGACGGTGGACCGTCCGACACAATATTTGCATTTCTAACGCTCAATACTGCCAGCTGAGCGCACAACAAAATCTTTGGTGCGAAATTCTTGAGTTTTGAGCGTTTGGAGCCAACATACTTATACACAGCATGTTATGAGATTTTCTGGCGAAGTGCTATGAAATCAGACTCGCAAACGAGCCGTTTTTTGCTGCAATAGCGCCACTTTTACACTCCAATAGTGGCACTTTTATCATGCAATAGTGCCACTTTTACAGTCTAATAGTGGCACTATTGGAGTGTAAAAGTGGCTCTATTGTTAAGCATGGGTGCTGTTTGCACAGCAAAACACCGTAAAAACAGCAAACCGGAACTCTAAAA
>ERZ1034901.2609-NODE-2609-length-11290-cov-6.852425_pt1 | contig 11290 bp, 9 predicted proteins | sample MGYA00520628_ERZ1034901 | MGnify/ENA primary metagenome ERZ1034901 (study PRJEB33766, sample SAMN09781783) | gut metagenome | biome: gut microbiome | host: Homo sapiens | place: Madagascar | study: EMG produced TPA metagenomics assembly of the PRJNA485056 data... | reverse complement strand
CTTTTGCCAGAGCGATCCTTATTTTTCGCCCGGTATGATAAGCAACCGGGGATTCCTGCACCGGCAGTTCTTCTGCATGTTCTGCCAGTTCCAGAAGTCCGTCAATATCCACAGATTTTTCCAGGATCTCTGCCAGTTCCATTAGTTTTTGCTGAAGATCGACAATTTCCTCCGGCATGACCAGTCCCAGGTGCCGGCTCTCCAGCACGCAGTCTTTCACAACCGGCACATATCCGTAGACTTTGATCGAGAGTTCCTCCTCGATGATCTGCTTTAACCGCGGATACATCATCGATGAAACCTGATTCAGGATCACTCCGCGGATCTGGCTGTCTTCTTGGTATTCGACAAATCCTTTGATAAACGCAGCTGCCGACAGACTCATTCCCTTCGCATTGACGATCAGAACCGCCGGCGTTTTTGTGATCTTTGCCACATCGTAGGCACTGGCTTTCGGAGAAATTCCCGCAAGACCGTCGTAATAACCCATTACGCCCTCAATCACGGAAATCTCACAGTCTCTTGCATTTTTTTCCAGCAGATACCGCACGGTATCCTCATCCGCGAAAAAACTGTCCAGATTTCTGCTCTTTGTTCCGATCACACGGCTGTGAAACATCGGATCGATATAATCCGGACCGCATTTGAAGGAAGTCACCTGTAACTTCCGATTTTTCAATGCCTGTAACAGTCCGCAGGTGATCAGCGTCTTTCCGCTTCCGCTTGCCGCTGCGCCAAGAAGGATTCTCGGCACTTTGCGTTGTTTATTCATCTGTCTCTTCCTTTCCCTGACAGGAGATCACATAGACCGGATTCTGTCCCATCATCAGATGGTAGGATCCCGCTTTTTTACCTTTTGCGACCTGTACCTGTGCGATATCCACCTGCTCCAATGGCAGTTCTTTCAGACAGTTCATCGCTTCTCCGACCGATTCGAGAGCGATACAGTTGATCACCACTCGGATCTTCGGATTTTTGGAAAGCAGCAGTTCCAGGATTTCTTTCATATTCCCGGAAGATCCTCCGATAAATGCATGCGTCGGTACCGGCAGATCCACACAGGCCTCCGGTGCCAGACCTTCGATGATCGTAAGATTGTCTGCTGCGAATTTTTCTTTGTTTTTATATAACAGTTCTACAGCTTCCGGTTTTTTCTCGATCGCGTATACCTGACCTTCTACCGCCTGCATCACCATCTCCACGGATACCGAACCGGTTCCGGCTCCCACATCGTAAATGACGGAATTACGCGTTAACTGCAGTTTGGACAGGGAAATACTTCGCACTTCTTCTTTCGTCATCGGCACTTTCCCGCGGATAAATGCTTCGTCCGGGATGCCATGCGTCACGACCGTTTCCTTTCCCTCTCTGGTAAATAAAACGACGCTCAAGCTGTCCGTTTCAAGTTCCGTCAGCTGCCATGCATATCCGCGGGTGATCTTTTCTTCCGGGTAAGAGAGTCTCTCACCCACTTCCACCCGCACATCGCCCATGCCGTAACTTTGCAGTTTCTGACACAGTTTTGCGATGCCGTCGGTAGTTCCCACAATTGCAAAAATCTTTCCGTAAATGCGCAGCAGTCCCGGTAAATTACATTCTCTTCCGTGAAGGCTCACCGGATGAACGTCTTCCCATGGAGTTTCCAGTTTTGCACAGAAATAAATCATGGAAGAAATGCCGCAGTACACTTTTTTCTGTACCACCGGAAGTTCCCGATGCAATGTCTCCAGAAGTTTTTTCGCTCCACTGTAGAATCCGACATCCCCGGAGAGCGCAATCGCTACGTTTTTATGTTCCGGGTGTGCAGCGATATAAGCACAGATCTCTTCCGGTTTGTATCCGGTCCAGACTTCCTGTCCCGGTCTTTTGATATGTTCTACCATCCGTCTTGCCCCGATCAGAAGATCCGCGCTCTCAAGCGCCTGTTTTCCTTCCTGTGTCAGGGTGTCCGGTGTTCCCATACCGATTCCAACAAGAGACACTTTTTGCCCCAGAAGGATATCTTCGGCTGCTTCTTTCGTTTCCCGCGTGAATGTTTCCTGCGTAACGGATTCCTGTTCAACGGTTCCCTGTATTTTTCCAGATTCCGTTTCCGGATTCTCCGCGCTTTCTATATTGTCTGCATTTGTATCTGTAATTCCATTTTTTGCATCATTTGTAACATTTTCTTCCGATACAAACCGACGTTTCAGATACCCGATACACTCTTCCAGCTCCACGCCATGTTCTTCTTTCGGTCGTCCGATCACGATCATCTTGCAGCCGGTCTCCTTTGCCGCCTGGTATTTTTCCAGAAATCCTCCGGCTCTTCCGGATTCTTTGCTGACCATCCATGCGATGTCAAACTGGTGGATCAGCGCTACATTCATTTCTTTCGAAAATGGCCCCTGCATACATAACAAGTGTTTTCCTTCGATGCCAAGGCTTGCGCAGGAAGATACGACTTCTACCAGAGAGAGTACTCTGGCATAGATACGCTCCTGATAATCCGTCAGTGACGTATAGGAAGCCAGTTCCTTGCTTCCGGTCGTAACCAGAATATTTCCGCTGGTTCCTTCCAGATATTCCACCGCTTCCCGGATGCTTTTTACATAGGTGATCGTCTCTTCTTCCTCGAGCCGCTGGCTTTCCTGGCGTACCACGCGCAGATACGCGGTTCCGGTACGTTCGCAGGCAGCTTCGATATTTTCCGTCACCACCTGTGCATACGGATGCGTCGCATCGATAACCAGTCCATTCTCCATCTGTAACATCTTCTCTTCCATCTGCTTTTCATCCAGACGGTCATGGGAGAGTTCCAGATATTCGCCCTGTGGCAGCAGGCTTTCGCCGTATTCTGTAGCCACACATACCATAGCAGGTATTTTATTTTCATTCAAATATTCCGCGACAGTGCGTCCCTCCACTGTTCCGCCGAACAACAGAACTTTATACATTTCGATATCCTCTCGGTGTTACCATCTTACCGTTGATTTCTTTGGTCTGTGAATTGCCTACCCATACGGTTGTAAACATATCTACTTTCGTATCCCGCAGAGTCTTCAGATCCATCACTTCATAATGCTCGCCGTCTCTTCCGATGTAGCTCACGATACCACATACGATTTCCGGGCTCTTGTACTGCATCATCAGGTCGCAGGCTTTCTGCAGATAATCGCTTCGTTTCTTGCTGGACGGATTGTACAGACATACCACAAAATCCGCCTGTGCCGCTGCCAGCAGACGTGCCTCGATCTTCTCCCACGGAGTCAGCAGATCACTTAGACTGATCAGGCAGAAATCATGGATCAGCGGAGCACCAAGCAATGCCGCACCACCGGTCGCTGCCGTTACACCCGGGATAATTTCCAGTTCTACTTCCGGATAGTTGACACCAACTTCATACATCAGTCCGGACATGCCGTAAACTCCAGCATCACCGCTGCAGATCATGGAAACCACTTTTCCTTTTTTGGCTTCTTCAAATGCCATCACACAGCGGTCCACCTCTTTTTTCATCGGCGTTGTCATGAATTCTTTTCCTGGAAAATGTTCTTTTACCAGATCCACATATACGGTGTATCCGATAATTACCTCGCTCTTTTCCATTGCGTGGATCGCTTTCAGTGTCATCTGTTCGTATTCTCCCGGCCCAATGCCGATTACATATAATTTATTCAAAGTTCACACTCCATTTCTTTATCGTACACGCAGCGGTCACTCCCTCTGCGGCCTGTTTTCTCATGATAAATGCTCCGCCGTCACTGGAAAGGCTGGCACTTCGTTCGCATACATTGTCCACACCTGTGATCTTGCTGACAAATGCAGACGGGGTAAAGGTTCCCTTTGCTCTTTCCAGCTCTTCTTTGCTGTAAGTCACAAAGGGGATTTGATACTTTTCACAGAACGCCAGCAGTCCCGGCTCCTCTTTTTTCAGATCGATACTGGCTGCCTGCAGGATCTGTGTTATGGATATTCCGGCTTCGAACAGATAGGTTCGGATCTGCGTTTCGATTTTTTCTTCCGGCGTATGTTTCCTGCAGCCTGCGCCGAGATACACATTTTTCGGATACAGATGAAGAATCTGCACCTCTTTACCGTCGCTTTGCGGAATCGCAAACCACAACGTTCCTTTTTTTCCGTCCGGGCTTTCTGTTTCCTGAAATTGCAGCTGTAACGGAATGTTCTGTCCTTTTGGATAGACAAATCCTTCCCCGGCTCCCCAGGTGATCGTCTTTCCCCGGATCAGCAATGCCGCCATCTCTTTTGCCAGCCGCATATCCGCGATCACCAAGTTATTTTTCCGGGCAAATACATCCACCGCAAAGGTATGGTTCACATCCGTCCCTGTCGTGATCACCGGAACGGCTCCGATGCTCTCTGCTGCAAATTTTGCTAGTTCATTGGCTCCGCCGAGATGACCGGACAGAAGAGAAATCGCATAATTTCCCTGTTCGTCGATCACCACAACCGCCGGATCTGTCTTTTTACTGACCACGAACGGTGCGATCGTTCTCACCGCGATACCGGTGGCACTGAAAAATACAATTCCATCCAGTTTTGGGATCCATTCTTCCGCCCATTCCCGCAGCGTTCCTGTCACTTTCTGAAAGGAATGTCGTTCCGGCAGATCCACATATTTACTTTTTACAAATCCATATGTTTCCTGATCCTGTTTTTGCAGATCTCTCAGAAGTTTCTCTCCAAGAACGCACCCATGTTCCGTGAAAGCAATAATTCCTGTCTTTTTCATCTTATTCGGTAGCTTCCCTGAACTCCGTGGTAAATGCCGGATTGTACAGTTCGGAACGATTGTAATGGCTGTGCGCCACCACATCACCGATGATCATCAGTGCAGTTTTAGTAATATTGTTTTCTTGCGCAGTCTGTGCCAGAGTTCCCACAGTGCAGACAAAGGTTTTCTGGTCTTCCCAGGTTGCCTTGTATACAATAGCAGCCGGGGTGTCTGCGGTATAGCCGCCCTCGATCAGCCGTCTGCTCAGTTCTTCCAGCATGCCGGTACTCAAAAATACTACCATCGTTGCATGGTGTGCAGCAAAGGACTGGATGCTCTCTTTCTCCGGTACCGGCGTTCTTCCTTCCATACGGGTGATGATCACACTCTGTGATACATCCGGAAGCGTGTATTCCAGATTCAGTGCGGATGCAGCGCCACAAAAGCTGCTGACACCCGGACAGTAATCAAATGCAATATTTTTTTCTTCCAGAACATCCATCTGTTCACGGATCGCACCGTACAAAGATGGATCGCCGGTATGAAGGCGCACGGTCGTCAGACCTTTTTCTTCTGCCGCGAAGATCACGTCCAGAACTTCTTCCAGTGTCATCTTTGCACTGTTATAGATTTCACAGTTTTCTTTTGTATATTCGAGAAGCTGCGGATTGACCAGGGATCCTGCATAGATCACAACATCCGCTTCCTCCAGAAATTTTTTTCCTCTCAGGGTAATCAGATCCGGTGCTCCGGAACCTGCTCCTACAAAATGTACCATACATTTCCTCCTGTTCTCCTAGTGTCAGGCACTCTTACTTTTTTCTTACTTTTCTTTCACAATCAACAGGGTATAATATCCTGCCTCTTCCGGAATCTCTTCCGCTGATTCATAGATTTTTTCATCCGGCATTCCACAGTTTTCGATCATCACCGCTTTCTGACCACTTCTTAAGATACTTTCCCGTACTGCTTTCAGCCGTTTTCCGCTCTTCATCAGAACTTTGGTTCCCGGCAGTTTTAAAAGATCGTCCATCTCTTCTGCCTTATACGTTGCCGGAATCACATGCAGTGGCTCTGCCATCTCCACCAGTCCCATATTTAACCGGGCAGCAACCGCGCAGAAAGAAGTGATACCACTTACGATTTCTGCCTGATAGCCGCGCTCCAGGATCCGTTTATGCACATACAGATAAGTGGAATATACGGTAGGATCTCCCAGTGTCAGGAACACTACATTTTCTCCCTGTTTCAGATAGGATTCCACGGCATCTGCTGCCTTATTATGGTTGTCTTCCAGTACCTTCTTATCTTTTGTCATCGGCATCGCTACCGGGATCAGTTCTTTTTCGTCCAGTTCCGGGTAGGCTCCTTTTACGATCTGATACGCTACACTGCTCTTTGTATCGTTTCCCGGCACTGCGATCACGCGGTTTTCGCGGATCAGGCGAAGTGCCTTTAAGGTCAGCAGTTCCGGATCTCCCGGTCCTACGCCAAGTCCATATAATGTTCCACTCATAATGTTTTCTCCTCTATTTTGCTGTTTTTTATTTATCAGTAATCCCGTCTCTGTGGGAGATCACTCTTTCTTTGTACTCGCTGTCTGTTCATTAATCTTCATGGTCAGTTCCGCAACCTTTGAAGTCTCTCCCAGTTTCCCATACACATTGGAAAATAAAATGGTTCCCACTTCCAGCTGTTCCCCTGCCCGTTTGTTCAGGTAAAATTCTACCCGGTCGCTGATCTCCTTCATCGTGGCTTCCAGATAACCTTTCTGTCGCAGGATCTCCACACTTTGTTCTGTGGTGATCGTATCCAGAATCTCTTTTGCCGTCTCCAGATCCGCACCAGCCCGGATCGCATTCGCTGCCATCAGTTCACTTCGGCTGTCTGCCTGGCGGGAATGGGTGTTCATGATGCCGCCTGCCACTTTTACGAACTTTCCGATATGGGCGATAAACAGGATTCCTTTTACACCAAGCTCCCGCGCCATATCCAGTGTTTCTCCTACATAATTACTGCATTTCATCGAATAAGTCAGATTCAGCTGTGTCTGTTCTTTTGAAAATGCCTGTCCATAATTGCCCGGCGTGATCACCAGATAAGAGCCGCCGCCTTCCACCAGCATCTTCATCTCCAGTCGGAGACTTGCCACCAGCGCTGCCTCACTCATCGGAATTACAATGCCGCTTGTCCCGAGAACCGAGATTCCGCCTTCGATACCGAGTCGTGGATTAAAGGTTTTCTTTGCCAGTTCCACTCCTGCAGGGATCTCGATCACTACGTTCAGTCCACCGGTATAGTGATATTCTTTGCAGACCTGCTCTACATTTTCCAGGATCATCTGACGGGGAACTTTGTTGATCGCCGCTTCCCCGACTGCCTGCCACAGTCCTGGTTTTGTCACTCTTCCGACACCGCTCCCTCCGTCCAGCGTGATCTGTGGAGTATCGCTGTAAGAAACGTTCGCATACACATAGATTCCCGTCGTTACATCTGGATCGTCGCCACCGTCTTTTTGTACGGCGCAGCGAACCTTCCCTTCTTCCCGGGAAATATCTTCAATCAGCAGATGCAGTAAAATCCCCTTCGGAGTCTGCAAAGCCACCTCTTCCACTTTTTCACCGGTCAGCAGCATCCGCGTCGCCGCCTGTGCCGCTGCCGCCGCGCAGGAACCGGTCGTGTATCCATAACGAAGTTTTCTGTTTTTTTCGTCTACCGCGTAATATCCTTCCAGTCCGGTATGATGATTTTTCTTGTCCATAGTATTCTCACTTTTTATTCGTTATCGCTGCAGTCATCAAGGTCTCGTGCAAGCACAGACTTTGACTCGTTGCCCGCGAAAAAAAACCGCTGTCAAAAAAGACAACGGTTTCCTGCTCATTTCTATTCTGTAATTCTTCGGTTGCCGCAAATGCATACAGTCCACACAATACAGAGAGTGCTCCGACTTTCACGGTAACGGACTTGTACGGGAATTTCACCTGTTTTCCTGCACCTGTATGTGGCAAATTTTCACGACAATATTATAAACGTTTTCCTATAGGCTGTCAATGTGGAAGACTATCAGGATTTTTTAATCCAACTGGTATAAAAAGCGGTATTTTTATATGTAAACATAGCTGTTTTTACCGGATCAAGGTTTGAACTCTGAAAAGCAGCCGGTGTCATAAATCCCAGATATTCAAAAATCGTATGACCTGCCAGTACATTCAGCCCCTCAATCGGTGTTACTGTTCCGTCTTTCTGATACGCCGCACGGATTTCTCTTGCTTTTCGAACAGCTTCTTTTGCGTTCTTCATCGCAGTCTCCGATGAATTCAACTTTGCAATCGCTTTTGTCAGTGCTCCATCTCTTGCCACCTCAAACTGGGATGCCTGATAGATCATAATTCTCGCATCACTCGGATACGCTGCATTTGCCATCCGGTTCAGCATGACCATAGCCACACCAGTCATTCCTGTAAGTCCCTGGTTGGCAGATTCCGCATACACAGCAGCCGCAAGGAAATCATCCTCCGACATGTTGCTCGCATCAGTGTCATACTGTTTTTCTACTTTATAAGTTTTTCCGTTCTTGCTGTCGGTCGCATAACTGTAACGGTTCTCTTTTTTTGTACAGTATCCATTGGCATCGAACGTATAGATGTAATCTCCCAGACTATAGGTAGTACCTGTAACTGCTTTTCCGTATTTGCTGATATAACAGCTGCCGATCGCTTTCGGAGTTCCTACCCACTGATCATAAGCGCGCTCTCCAGACGGATTCAGATAATACCAGGTACTTCCGATCTTCAGCCAGCCGGTTACCATCCAGCCGTCTTTATCAAAATAGTACTGTTTCGACTGAATCGTTTTCCATCCGTTTTTCGGATAAGTGCCATCCGGGTTCGCGTACCACCAGCGGTTTCCACTCTGTACCCAGTATCCCTGAACCCAGACACCACTTCCATTTACATAATAATCTCCGATCCATGTATTTGCCGCCATGGCTCCACTTGACTGCAGGTAATACCAGTTGTTTCCTACCTGCTTCCAGCCGGTCACCATGTTTCCATTTCCTTCTTCCAGGTAGTACCATGCATTCCGGATATACTGCCAGCCGGTCGCCATCGCCCCGCTGTCTGACAGATAATACCAGCCGCTCGGACGAGAAAGCCAGCCGGTTACCATTCGTCCCGCGCTGTTTAAGAAATACCATTTCCCATTCGCATTCGCCCAGCTGGTTGCCATTGCTCCGGTCGATGGATTCAGATAGTACCAGCCTTCCGGCTTTTTCAGCCATCCCGTTACCATCGCTCCACTGTCTGACAGATAATACCAGCCACTGGATCGCGAAAGCCATCCCGTTACCATTCGTCCTGCGCTGTTAAAGAAATACCATTTCCCGTTGATACTTGCCCAGCCGGTCGCCATTGCTCCGGTCGATGGATTCAGATAGTACCAGCCTTCCGGTTTTTTCAGCCAGCCGGTTACCATCCAGCCACTTTGATCAAAATAGTACCAGACTCCATTGATTGCTTCCCAGTCATCTTTTGTGTAACTTCCATCTCGATGACAGTACCACCATCGATTTCCACTTCGGACCCATCGGTTTGTTGCCGCCTGTACCTCCAGCTCATTCTCTGCGTTATTATCTGTAGAAAGGCTGTCTCCCGACTTTTCTTCTTCGACTACTGTTTCCTTCTCCCCTTCTCCGATATCCTGCGATTCGGATACAACGGGCTCTTCTGCCGGTTTCTCTTCCTCCGTTTCCGGCTGCTGATCCGTTATCATTTCCTGGTCTTCGGCTGTTTTCTCTCCCTGTACCGTTCCCTGTGCTGCAACCACCGGATTTTCATCCGCCCAGACCGCACCTGCAGGTGTCATCATAGATACTGCCATGTATCCAGCCAGCAATATGCTCACGTATTTTTTCTTCATATGTACGTCCCTTCATCGTATTTTGGTTGTCTCACAAAGAGAAACATTATGTATTTTACATAAATATTCTTTCGTTTCTCCCCTTATTTTTTGGTCATTTTCAACAGAATTTATTATAGCTTTGTTACAGAACTTTGTCAAATTCTTTTCGCTTATCCGATACTTTTTCTCAGATAATAATGCAGATCAGCCCTCCCTTGCTGTCATTGACGATCTTCTGCATCGTATCCTGCAGTTTCACCTGGCTTTCCTCGCTGATCTGGGCAATCTTGGTGCGGATGCCGTCTTCTACCAGCTGCTCGATGGATTTTCCGAAAATGTTGGTCTCCCACATGCCGTCATCGGCTGTTTTTTCATTTTCCTTGATAAATGCAATCAGATCCTGTGCCTGTTCCTCACTTCCTACGATCGGCGCGATCTCCGTCTCAATGTTGGCTTTGATCATATGGATCGAAGGGCTGGCTGACTTGATCTTGACACCGTATTTATTTCCCTGCCGGATCACAACCGGTTCTTCCAGAGTAATCTCATTTTTCTCAGGGATCACCACCCCGTAGCCGGTTCCGCGGACGGATTCGATCGCATGCTGGACTTTTGCATACTCCTGTTTCATCTGTGCCAGTTCTTTTAAGGTGTGGATCAGCTGATACTCGCTCTCGATCGGCACACCGGTCATCTCACTCATCACCTGATAATAATAGGGATCTCCGATCTGGATGCGGACTTTTACCACGCCGTTCGAAAGATTGATCTCCTCCAGCGTGATGGATTTGACATAGCTGCTGTCCATCTGTAAGTTTTCCTGCCGGATATCCCGGATATATTCCATTTTTCCCATCTGTTCTTTCATCTGTTTCAGAAGATCTTCTTTCAGATAATGGGTAATCGGAAGCAGTTCCACCCATTTGGGTATGTAATATTCGATCTGGCGCACCGGGAATTCATAGAGAATCTTTTCGAGGATCCGAATCACGTCTTCTTTTCGAAGCTGTTCACAGTTTACGCCAAGCACAGCAGCCTGATATTTATCTTCCAGTTCCTTCACCAGCTTCTGCGCCTCTTCTCCGTACGGCTTTTTTGAATTAACAAGGATCAGGAATGGTTTGCCCTGCTTTTTCAGTTCCTGTACCGTCTTTTCTTCCCCGTTCTCAAAGTTTTTCCGCGGAATCTCTCCAAAAGAGCCGTCACAGGTAACTACCAGGCCGATCGTAGAATGTTCCTGGATCACTTTTCTGGTTCCGATCTCTGCCGCCTGATGAAATGGAATCTCCTGTTCGTACCAGGGCGTTTTTACCATGCGTTCTTTTTCCTGCTCCATATCTCCTGTGGCTTCCGGCACCATAAATCCTACGCAGTCAATCAGCCGGATCTTCACCGGAATCTCTTCTCCCAGATTGACATTTACCGCTTCTTTGGGAATAAATTTTGGTTCCACGGTTGTGATCGTTTTCCCCGAACCGGAGACCGGAAGCTGATCCCGCACCTCCGCCGCATCCTGTTCCTCCATCCCCGGAAGTGCCAGAAGTTCCATGAACCGCCGGATAAATGTCGACTTTCCCGTGCGGACCGGTCCTACCACGCCCAGAAGGAACTGTCCTTTGGTACGGGCTTGTATATCTTTGTAGACAGCAAATGGCTCCATATAAAAAACCTCCT